>Ga0065711_1004077_pt1 | contig 30743 bp, 20 predicted proteins | sample Hoacrofraction12_FD_59098 | JGI IMG/M metagenome (GOLD analysis project Ga0065711, IMG submission 59098) | Hoatzin crop microbial communities from Cojedes, Venezuela - Epithelial fraction 12 v2 (version 2) | ecosystem: Host-associated > Birds > Digestive system > Esophagus > Crop | place... | reverse complement strand
CCTGTTTGGTGTCATCAGCAAACTTGCTGAGGGTACATTCTAACTCTTCATCCAGGTCGTTGATGAAGAAGTTAAGCAAGACTGGGCCCAGTACTGACCCCTGGGGGACACCACTAGTTACAGACCTCCAACTAGACTCATCACCGCTGATGACAAGCCTCTGAGTTCTAAATGCACTATACCTTTTATTCAGCCACTTAAGGAGGAGGCTTGATGGTCTAACCTTGGCTTCTAAGCAAATCCAAGCCCTGCTTGGTCATCTTTTTTTCTAGTATTATCACAAACCCATCAACAATCCTTTCGAGTTAGAGCTGCTGAGACTAGTCTATAAAATACTGAAAATCTTTGCAAAACAGGTTTGTCATATAGGAGCAAAGGCTGGAGGAAACAAAAAAGTAGCATGGCCATAAAAAAAAAAAAGCTTACTTTTTGAGATGCACTGACTTCTGGACAGTGTGAAGCCTACAAAGTCATCCCAAGGTCATATCTAGATGAGGCCATATCTTTAAGAAGCAGTCATGTTACCTCAAACATATCATTATTAGGGAGTACAGGGCAGAAGCATAGCTTTCTAGGTATAGACTGAAAAGGAGATATTATGATAATATTAGAAACCAGGCTTCCCACCAGAGGCATCCAATACCTTAATCAAATAACCTGTTCTTCGCTTGTTGCTGTGACTCTCTCAGCTTTGGTTTCAGTAAGAAAGGAGGAAGTTATAAAAAAAGCAAGAACACCTAAACTGAGATTATCAATTTAACTGACTAGAGGAAAGGGTAAAGAAAAGGAGGTCTATAATTGTGGCTTTCAATTTTTAAGGGAACAAACTTGGGGAAAATAAGGGATTAAGAAAAATTAAGTGGGAGAACTCAGATTAAAGTACTTGGGGATCAGGAAGCAGAGAGATTTGGCATTTCTTTAAACCAGAGAAATAAAATTAATCTTAGAAGCAATTGGTTGAATAAATATCTCAATTAAGTAATCTATATGCAACTAGGAATGGAAGAAAAGGATTGGTTGGCACAGACACCTAGGCCTTGTAAGACCAGAAGTGCAAAACTTGCAGTATTACCTAACGTCAAGCCAAGTTAAATTTTGAGTGCTTTGTTTGCTTGTTTTGTGGGTTATTTTTTTACCATGTAAGTAGAGGAAAAGAAAAGAAGTGAAGATGCTTTGTGGTCAAGATAGTGCAACTTAAAAATAACATGGTGAAAAAAGAAATGTGCTTTCAAAGATGCTGAACATAGCACATAGATGAGGTGACTAGTGAGAACGGAAGCGTGAGAATCACTGTATTGAAGCTTAAGTATTGTAAGCAAAACATAAAGACCCTAATACACTCAAAATGAGAATACTGACTGAGACAGGAGAAGAATCCAGAAGTAAGAGAACTGACACACAAAACAAAAACTCTCCTGGCAATACTTTTTTTTGATAAATTCATCTATTACTTATTCTTTTCCACCATGTGTCTACCATTCATTCTTAGCAGCTAACATTTTCCATATGCTAAGCTAAAATCATTATCAGCACCATCTGCTTAGTGCATGCTCTCTATAATTGCTGTGTTTAGACATATTCCTGTTTGTATGGTCATGTTATACAATACTACAAAGGTTTGTTTACTTCTCTGTGTATTCCATCATTTGACGGACAACAGACATCCTTCTAGTCAGCTGATTATCTTTAGCCACATTCTCAAGATTGCCATCAATTCTTTTGTACATTTGCAATAGTCATCAAGCTTCTTGCTTTTTAACCAAATCTGAAAAGGTTTTGGCTCAGATATCCCAAGTGAAATTTCATTTTAGAAGTACTATTTCTCTAAGTCTATCAGAAATTCCTCTCTGGATACATTTTCGGATGATGTTTGTATTCTTTCCAGCAGTTCACATAGGAGTTTATAATCAGCCTACAAATCATGTCATGAATTTTGCCTACACTGACACTTCCCTGCGTTGTTGGCTCCCAGTTCTATGTCATTAAGGAATTTCACTTGCACATTCCTTGGTTTTATGCAAAGACCACAAGATAATATTAACAACTGGTCCCGAGACTGATCCTTGAGAAACCTCACTAGTAACTTCAGTCTAGACTAACGCATTTGCTTTCCAAGCCAGCTCTTTCAGTTTCTTCTCTTGGGAGTTGCTTCCTAACCATTGAAATCCTCTTCCAATCCTCTTTTCCGGTGTGAAGATACAATGCTTAGGGACACAACTAAATGTATATAAAGAAAGCTTTCAGAACATAGCATCATAAAATGGTAAGGGTTGGAAGGAACCTTTAAGATCATCTGGTTCCAACCCCCCTGCGATGAGCAGGGACACCTTCCACTAGGCCAGGTTGCTCAGAGCTCCATCCAACTTGGCCTTGAACACTGCCAGGGAGGGGGCAGCCACAGCTTCTCTGGGCAACCTGTGCCAGTGCCTCACCACCCTCATCGTGAAGAATTTCTTCCTAATATCTAATCTAAATCTGCCCTCTTCTAGTTTACAGCCATTCCCCCTTGTCCTATCACTACACACCCTTGTGAAAAGTCCTTCTCCATCCTTTCTGTAGGCCCCTTCAGGTACTGGAAGGCTGCTATAAGGTCACCCCATAGCCTTCTCTTCTCCAGGCTGAACAGCCCCAACTCCCTCAGCCTGTCCTCATAGGAGAGGTGCTCCAGCCCTCTGATCACCTTCGTGGCCCTCCTCTGGACCCGCTCCAACACATCCATGTCCTCCTTATGTTGGGGGCTCCAGAGCTGGATGCAGTACTCCAGGTGGGGTCTGATGAGAGTGGAGTAAAGGGGCAGAATCCCCTCCCTCGACCTGCTGGCCACGCTTCTCTTGGTGCAGCCCAGGATACGGTCGGCTTTCTGGGCTGCAAAAACACATTGCCGGCTCATGTTGAGATTCTCATCCACCAGTACCCCCAAGTCCTTCTCCTCAGGGCTGCTCTTGAGCCACTCTCCGCCCAGCCTGTACTTGTGTTTGGAATTACCCTGACCCACGTGCAGGACCTTGCACTTGGCCTTGTTGAACTTCATGCGGTTCACGCAGGCCCACCTCTCCAGCCTGTCAAGGTCCCTCTGAATGGCATCCCTTCCATCCAGCTTGTCAACCACACCACACAGCTTGGTGTTGTCAGCAAACTTGCTGCGGGTGCACTCACTCCCACTGTCCATGTCACTGACAAAGATATTGAACAGCATCGGCCCCCGTACAGACCCCTAAGGCACACCACTCATCACTGGTCTCCACCTGGACATCGAGCCGTTGACTGTAACTCTTTGTGTACGTCCATCAAGCCAGTTCCTTATCCAATGAGTGGTCCATATGTCAAATCCATGTCCTTCCAGTTTAGAGACAAGGACATCATGCGGGCCAGTGTCGAATGCCTTGCACAAGTCCAGGGAGACGATGTCAGTTGCCCGCCCTTTGTCTACCAACGCTGTAACCCCATCATAGAATGATACCAAGCTGGTCAGGCATGATTTGCCCTTGGTGAATCCATGTTGGCTGTCCCAAATTACCTCCTTGTTATCCATGTGTGTTAGCATGGTTTTGAGGAGGATCTGCTCCATCATCTTGCCAGGCACAGAGGTGAGGCTGACTGGCCTGTAGTTCCCCAGGTCATCCTTTTTTCCTTTTTAAAAACGGGGGTGATGTTGCCCCTTCTCCAGTCAGTAGGGACCTCCCCAGACCGCCATGACCTCTCAAATATGATGGAGAGTGGCTTGGCAACTTCATCCGCCACTTCCCTCAGGACTCGCAGATGCATCTCATCCGGCCCCATGGACTTGTGCACCTTCGGGTTCCTTAGGCAGTCTCAGACCTGGTCTTCTCCTACAGTGGGCGGTTCTTCATTCTATCTGTCACCACCTTTGCCTTCTGCAACTTGGACAGTGTGACTAGAGCACTTCAGGTACTTGGACTCGAAATGCTGGACAACTGACCCTGTGGTTTTTTTCTTGATTAATGGCAGACTGCTACATAACCTGCCACTACACGAATCCCAGTAGTGAATCCAGTCCTGAACTGACTGTATGGCTAATAGGGAACTAAAAGAGACAGGGTGTCTTACTAATTGGTTATAAGTAGTGGTTATCAGGATGATCCTGGAAACCCCAAGAGATGGTCAGAGATCTTAAGCAAAATAAGTATCAAGTGGAAGATGCAGACCCTGGAAGAAAAAAGCCAGCATCAAAATACTGTGACAACTAACTCGAATTGGAATATAGTTGCAGAAGGTTTCTTAAGATCTTCAGAGGAACGGAGTCACTGTTTTATAAAGAGAAGATTTACTGGTTTACCTAGTAAAAGGAAAGCTGAGAGTTAATCTGGTCACTGTCTATAAACCACAGGAGGACTGGTAAAGTATGCTTTTAAACTAACAAGAGTATGGAACAGGAAAAATGGCTATGGCCTAGTATTAAATAAGTTTGAGCAGGCAGGCAGAAGAGGCTTTTAATCCACAGCATGAAGTTCTGGAACAGCCTTCCAGCATGGCTAAAGAAACAGGGTCAAAAAAGGCCAGTTGTCAAGTTCATTCAGCTGATGACAAAGGCTGGAGGTGTCTGCAGCAGCAGGGAGATAAACACAATGATGCAGGCATGTCCATGCAAGTCCTACGTTCCTAAATGACGCAAAGCGTGAACTGTCATTGAATTGGAAAATTAAACTGCTACTGCCTCATTCACGTCAGTAGTAGTATCGAAAGGTATGGGAAGCCTTTGAACTTGAGGAGAGGAGAAATACTTCTAACTGGGAGAGATCTATTATAAGAAGTATCACAAGCAATGACCACTGCATTTTCAAAAGAGATGGAACATTTGGGCCTTTGCACATTGCTTTAAGTCCTTAAGTAGAGTACACCACCAAGCAAAGCCCCCTCAATTAAGTATGTAGTAATAAAATAGCTTTGCTAATATTCTATGCAACTGATCCCCAGGGTAGCAAGGATACAAACAAAATTCATTCTCATCCTCCGCGCCACTGTAAGCTGGGTCTGCATTTACCTTATCTATCAGTTGTATTAATCTGAATATATGAAAGTGACTTACGTTTGTTCTCAGTTTGAGCCTAGCAGGTGTATTGTAGTAACTAACTGGGGAAGGACAGAATTTCAGTACCAATGTACACTAGGTTCCTTCGGCTAAAGACTGAATCATATGCCAGAAATTGTCTTTGCAAGATCTAACTGTGTAAACCTGAAGCGGTGGGAGACTAGGTACCACCCTTCTGGGATCAGATGTCCAAGCAGAGAGCCCTTGTGACTCATCGCTCAAGACAATGCCGAAGTAACACCTTTTTTGCCTGTATCTAAGTGGTAATCACACATAGCCAGATACACACATACACAGACCACTCTTAGCAACCCACAGTACAACAATCTCTCATTCTGGATCTCAAAAATGAAGGAAAAAGTTATAGGACAGTTAGTTATGCAAACAAATCTGAAGTACTGCCAGATAAGGCATTAAACAAATGGACCAAGTGAATGCTTTGCACTTCACCAAACAACTGGTTTTCTGGCAGCTCTGGGAAAAATCCTTCTCTTCAGCTGCCGAAAGCACAACACAGACAAGCTCGGGAGCACTTGGCCCTCCCTCTTCTGCCCTTCACTGCCATTAAGTGACCCTACTGAGTCAGCCCAAGAGTTTCAGGTAATTACACCGAATGCCTTGAAGCTCAAAGGTGTGCCTCTCTCTGGGGAAATGTCCCCAGCAGTGCCACTTAAAGGAAGGCTCACGGGGCTGACGATGCCTGAGTAGGTTCAGTGGTTTTCTTACAGAGCACTTCACTGTCTTGGCAAAGCGCTCTCGCTTTGGTCATGGACGCGTATTGAAGGACTTGGTCTGCAGCCTCGTCAGGGGGCTCTTCAAAATTCTAGCTTGTTCACCTACAGGACTCCTAGATTCTAGCTTCAGATAAGGCCTTAAAAATGCTTCAACTCAAATAACTCAAGTTCTCCTCAGAGCAATTTTGTCTTCAAACACAAGCCAGATGATTGAGATATTTAAGTAGAAAATAGCTTTTCTGATAAAGTAAGATACATTGGTAAAGTGCTAGAATTTGCACAGCAGGTAAAATATTCTCTACTGTTAAGAAAATCTCTGTTTACATCCATGTTTCCATTTCAGCTTTCAGCATCTAGTGCAGTAGGTGACAATTTTAACACTGACAACAAGGTGAATACATTTTGATCCTTAATTACAACATTAACAAAGTAGCAGTTCCTTACCAAGGTAGCCATATTCTCTTCTTGCTTAGGCTGGGCTTTCCCCTGCTGAAGAAAAACTTCGCCCAGCATGCTGTAACTATTTTATTTTTTCTGGAGATGATAAGACATGCCTGTTTTGGAAAGATGTTGGTTTTGAACCACACAGCATTAAGGGGAAAGTGATTATTATTATATCTCCTTTTACCAACAGCACAAACATGTCTATGTACCTGCCAATTATTCATAATTAATTTAAAATCAGTACAGTTTTGAATTTAGCACCTGAATAATAGGGAAAACAACTAAGACATAAAAATGCAACATTTTATATACGGAGCTGTGGCAGCAAGGCTCCTTGTTAAGAGCTAATAGGTTTGTTTATTTAGAGGATCTCAATTTTTAAATGGATAGAAACAACTTTAGTAAAGATGTCATTGATAATTCATGGGTTATCACTTGAACTACCCACAGGAATTTTAATCTGAAGCCATTTAACTGAACTAGTAAGCCATTAGTGAAAAAGGAAATCTGGCATAATTTTATACAGAATCTATTTTGCATTGTACAAAGGAGGGTACAACATATGAAGTAACTTTCAAAGAAATTTTGTATATTTGGGAAATAGTCAATGTGGTTTAAAAGGTTCCAAGTATCAACTATTTCTGGAAACTGATACACAACACTAACCCAAAGTACACTGAACACTGAGAAATTAAGAGAAATAATGGTTCTTAGAAAAGGTATGTGTGCAGAAAAACAATGTAAGTTTCAAGATTCCTGGAAGCAGACTTGAGGAATGTGTCACTATGGGACAAAAGCACACAAAAAACCTTTGAAACCTGCTTGACTAAAAAAAAAAAAAAAAAAGTTGTGTTAACTGCAAGTTTAAAAACCTCATAGGAAGAAAACTCTGTAGATTTTTATTTCACAAGGAAATGAAGGGAGCTTATGGAGGGTAGTCAGGAAGCAAAAAGAAGGAAAGTTACATTTTGTGCTTGGACTTTTGCCCAAGCTGTGCTGCAGAAATCACTGCTGCAAAAAGAGAGGGCATTCTGTGTCGGTTCTAATATGTAATTAAGTGAACAGAGATTTGCACCATCACTAAATCTTGTTATTAAATATTTGATCAACATATCTCCCAAATACTACGATCCCAGTGCTAATCCAGCTAAAGCTGTCATGGACATTCACAGAAGTCACAAATGGAGGATTTTTGCAAGAACTGTAATAAAACCATTTCTAGCTTTTCTACGGGTGCTGAGATCAAATATGTAGCACTGGATGGTAAAGTGGAATGAGAAGCCTACAAAATCAACCTGCAGATAGAAGATCTCTGCTCGGGTCTTCCCTTTGCTCGCATCAAGAAGGGCTGGAAAGGGGATGGGGGGCCATCAGCAGTAACTGCTTGCTTTCCCTACATTCCCCACAGAGTCCCTCATAGGTCTGGGATCTGCTGTACAGAGGAACAGACAAGGGTCTTTGAAAATGCCTTTTCTTTTTGCACTCTGATCTGTGGCATCTGGAGGAAATAGGGATTTACACCAAGAGTGACATGACATCAGGATAGACTCCTTCCAGTGAGCTGGCAAGCTCAGGGCACGGCAGCAGTGTAGCACTATGCACTTCCATCACCACAGAGGAGTGGAGGAGACCGCATCTCCTTTATTCGTATCAGCAGACCCAATTCAAACAACAGAATTGCTCAGATGGAGATTTTTCTTACCTTCTTCCTCCAAGTGGTGGTCAGTACCAGTTTTTAAATCTTCATCCACCCATGGGCGAGACAGGGGCTTGCTTTTAGTCTCATGTTTTTCCTTCTCTCTGTTAGTCTTCTTCAATATTACCCCAATCAAAACACATATAATGGCTATAAAGACTGGGGTTAGAGAAGAAAGGAGTGCCATGACTATGCAAACGTGGAGCCTTCCTTCCAAGTTCAGTAGTTTCTTCTGAGAAGGAGACGATGAAATGGGAAGCACAGAACGGCAGTATCAGAAATGGGAGGGCCCAAGGTTCAGTCCTTGACCCTATCGCTGCTTCTGCTTTTCAGCTACTGCCCCCACATTCCCATCTGTGACGTGCTTCTGCTGTTAAGCAGGCCTAGATCTGTCTATTTTCTGGAAAGAAACTGCTTATAAACAGCAAGAAGAGGCACTGACCATATACAAATGCATTAATGTTGTGCAGTGCAAAACAAACAAAAATTTTCCAAAACCCCAGTCCAAGGCAAAACACTTCTCCCCCTTATTTTTATCATTATGGTGATCCCAGTAATCTTGCTTGTAACAGTGATTATTAGAAAGGGCCAAGTAGAAATGTGACTTTTAAAAACTGATGGCATCTCTTCAATGTTTAACTCATAGAATCAGTCATATTTCATGAATCCCAGGAAATCAGAATATCACCAATTGAATATCAGCCTGCAGTGCCACCCTTGGCTATGTAAACAGGTCAATAAAACAGAGAAGCAAAGTGGAAGCATTACCTCCGCGTGAAGCATGAATGGGATGAGTCACAGAACCTTGTATTCATCCTGGATGTTCTGGGGGAAGAATAAAAAAGAATTTAGGGAATAAACATAAGAAAGATTTCAGGGCTGAAATTCTACGCTGCAGTAAATTTTAAAACTGTGCTTCAGCTATCTTATCAAAGGAAAGGTTAAAAAGTGACAGGATCCTGGTCTAATTCGAGAATGGTCAATGTCTAACTGCTTAACCTATTTTTTACCTCAGCCAGCTGCTTGGGAGCTGAATCAACATAGCAGCACTGAATCGATGTCTTTACCTGGGGCTGTTGGGACACACTGGATAATGAATTGCCAGACGGCAGTGGGTGCCGAGTGGTGTGCTGGAGAGCGGGGTACAGGGGTAATGACTGCATGCAGTCACCAGCACCTATCAGCCTTTTTTTAGCACCAGCTCTGCCAAGCCTTAGCTCAGGATGCACAGGGCCAGCTCTGAAGTCTCTACACCCGCGGCAAGTTCATCTGCATTTTGGAGAAGCCGACCCAGGGTGAGTGGGAGCAGTTTCTGGCTGTGACCCTTGCAGGCGATGGCGTGCCCCAGAGCCCTGGCACATCACGGACTGCAACGGGCGCCTGCTGGGGGGCATTGCAGGTCCTGCCTAAGGCATCCCCTGTTTGCTTGATGTGGAAACCAGTATGCACAGGGGAGAAAGAAGCAGCTGGGGTATGCACAGGTTTCATCCTGACAAGTTCTCAGTCCACACCCTAGCCAATCACGTCTCAGCCCCACTGGTTTTGCAGCACTGAGCACATCCTTCCTGGTCGCATTCAACACTGCCACTCCAAGGGCTCCCTGCTGTACGATCCCTACCTTCCCATGCTTCCGTGAGTGCCGGCTGCCATGAAGAAGGGTCCGTGCATCGGGAAGCACAAGTTAATGACCAGCTTGATGCACAGGAAGAGGAATGTGTGACCATACTGACGGGCTGCATTCAACAATATTCCGGCTGGTGATGTGGTTGTGTATCCTCTTTTAATACAAGGTCTTGTTATTAATAGGGGCGAGGCCAAGCAAATTGCTTAGCTGTACTCATATCTAGATACACTTAGATGCAAAATGAAACTGCCTCACAANTTGCACCCGGGCTGGGCTTTCCAGCTGCCCAGCTCAGAGACAGAATAAATACTTCATTGCTGTTGCAGTGCATCCTAGCCAATATGCAGTCCCTGGGTCTGAGTAGGTCCTGGTCCTTCCAGGCAATGTATGGGATCTGTGTAAGAAGGATACACCCAGANCCAGCCAAATGCCTGCATAAGGCCATNAGAGATGAAATAAAGAGGTCATGCAAAAGTTGTACGCAGGTTTCTAATCTAATTCAGCAAAACTGGTGATAGACAGGCNCCTACCTCTAACTAAGAAGGCAACCTGCTTGAAACACAAGCCATGGACTTTCTCTTCCACTCTCTCCAGTCCAGATGTGATCTGGGACACCTGCTTGCGTCATTGATCTTGGGCTGCTTGTAAAACAAAAATCCAAACCCATGCACCATACAGGACAGAAAGAGCAACAATTATGGGGAGGGAAAGAGTTAAATTTATTCTCTCTCTTCTCAATTTAGAGCAGATATTTAATCTCATTTGTCCTGCCTGTTGCCCATCCCATCATGGGGAGAGATACTTCACCTAATTCCAGTTAGAAACATTAAATTTATTCACGTGAGTAGAATAGGAACCTGCAGTTTAATCAGACACATTTTCAACAGCCTCCTCTATGGGAAGGAAGGAAAAAGCAATGTGGTCTGAACGGCTCTGACTGTTTCTCCCACAGGGAATGTATTCTTGTTAACCTTAAATATTCACATGCACGTAAATAAGGATCTGGACGCTTTGCAGCTGAGAATCTACCCTGCACACAGGTCCGTGCTGAAAGAGCTAGAGAAGCAATATAGAAGGTTGAATGCTATTGTTTAAAATAAGTACCCCTATTTGCAATGCTTGGAATGTTGTAATCTCTCACTCTTCTGGAATAACTGACTTTCTTAGAGGTGATGAGATATGAATTCTTCTCTTGTAGAGCAGAGAAAGAAAGAAAGCTAAAAAAATGTCCCTGTGGTATTAACTTAAGTAAAATCTATATTTGGTGTTACATATTCAAGACTGTTAGCTTGAACTTCAGCCCCACAGAAATCACACAATACCTTGTTTTATTAAAACCTGACTTAGTTTCAATTACTCCACACCATAGACATTCATAATATAAATACAGTGATGCTCTGAGGAACTGTGAGGAGGAGTGGGAGGAAGCAGTCAATTTTTGTATGGTAGATTTTCATCAGTTTTTCTGTTGGATTCTGTTCAATCCAAGCTTTATAGAAATGTTGTTATTATTACCACCGTGACAACTTCAAGCAAATTTATTACCATTATTTCTTCTGTTCTACTCTAAACCTTAAATCCTAGAAGCTGGATTTTATTTTTTTTTTGGAGTTTCAAAAAATTTGGCATAAACATTACAAATAACCCTACTCCTAGGAAGTAATGAAGCTTTTCTGACAGACTTGGAAAGAAGCTAGAAAATTTTGATAGAAATACAGCTATTGAGAACACCAAAGTACTCAAGTATTACTGCATGAAATCCATGTAAACACTTAAGAAATACAGACCATCATACTAAAAGCTTTTGGACCAAAAGTTTTTTCTTTAATATTTGCCATTAAATTCTGTGTGTAGTTGTTGTTCTGAAGAAAAAAAAAAAGTACTGAAGTATGAAGTAGAGCCCTTTATTTTTCTCCAAGCATAAATGTGTGATGAGCAAATGTCATTTATAGGCTGCAAGGACATGTCTAGATGGTACCATGCAGTGTATTAGCTCTGCACTAATCTCACGTGGCTCTGTTGCTGAGGGTTGTGGGACCGACTTACTACCTCTTCTGTTTTACCATCCTACTTTGGATGCACTGTGTGAAATCAAAGCCACCTTTCTGCACCCAGTTGTGAGTTCTAAGTTATGCACTCCATCTCTGCTTTGGATAGTCCCTGCTGGTTCTTCCCATCATCCCCATGACCTCAGCATTCCCCTCTCATCTGGCTTGAGAAGTCTTATGGCATTACTATGCAATTCTCTCACGGCTAGGCTGGGGCAAGTCCCTTGATGAGTTCTTACATGCATATAGAGTCTAACAGAAGAGTTACATGAAAGATGTAAATGATAGGAGAGCCTCCAAATGCACACACTATCAATGAACATATTCTCTGTACAGGGTGACTATGAGCTACATAAATGCACAGAGGTAGAAGGGAAAGAGACTGTGAACAGCTTGGCAGAATCAAAAGCACCTGCCCCCACAGCCTTTCCTAGCTATGCTTTTCTAGCAGTACCTTATTAGAGAACTCTTAAGACTTCTTATTGAATGTCATAGGAAACCACTAATGTCTAGACATTCAAAAAGGGATTCAGTACATCTATTCAGATTGGATTAGCTGTCAAATGCACAGTATGGTAGTTAAAACACCTAATTCAGGAAGGCTCTGAGACTTGGGAAGATATATGGAAGCAGGGACCATTTCATACCGTCCTTAGCCTGCTCAGTTTTCCTAATCATCTACCCTTGGCCATGTACAGACACAGGCTATAGCACTAGATGGCCTCAGATGGCTAGGACTTTGTATGAGAATTCTTACTTTAGTCAAAAGCAGATCTGTGTAAAGGAGAACAGTAGTAGAAAAAAAAGAATGCTAATCAGGAATGTACAAAATGAGCAGAGTAGGATGAAGGAGGTAAGGGCAATAAACACAGCACAAGTCTGTGAGAGTAAACACATTTTTGGGTGCTGACTACCATTGCATGTGTCTCTTGCTGAGCATTATCAGTTACACATGTACAAGGAACACATGCACTTTTTCTTCTACTAGTCAGTGCATAAGCTGCTGTTGGGACCCTCAAGTGACAGACCAGCATGGTGGTGAAAGTGTCCACACAGACAACTTGCTGTGTTTATAGTTCGAAGCAGGAAAAAGTCGCCACTGGGTACGTCTAGAGACGCAATAAAATATTACATTGGTATCAGGGACAGAAATGAGTTTCAGATTGGAGTTGGTGTTTGCTGAAAACCAGAAAAAAGTCTATTCCAATGCCATCCATGATCAGCCCCTAACTCAGTAGGTGTCTTCTATAGGCAAGGTAGAAGCACACGCGAACCACTTCATCCAATTTCCTAACCAACACAGAGACAAATATCTGGGATCAGCTGAAACTTATACATCATCAGGCATTGGCATCACTAAAAATATCATTGGCTTGATAAACATCTTCATGTCTGTCATACATCTAGCATCCCTCCTGCCTCCACCAGTGACCAGCACGTAGTGCCTCTGAGCAAGGTGACCCTCACTTTTCTGCTGTCTCTTGCCTCTTCTGCACTCCACACTTACAACCAGCTCCTTCCCTTCCCGAGTCAGCTGTGTGATCTCTTTAGGACCCCTGGAGACATCAGATATCTTGCCCTGTAGTATTAGATTTGATTATCTTTTTCATTAACTTAGCTCAGATTGCCACAAATGTTATTAATGCATATGAACTAGCCTTCTGAAATCTAGCAGTACAGTGAGTAATACAATTACATCCCACAGCAATGAAAGCACAAGGCAACGATGCACAATGCAACAGAGCAATTCTTTCCATTTGTCCTCAGTATACCATCCTTCAGTTGCAAGCTCCCTGTATTTATATATTACAGGGCAGAAGAAATAACCTAGCAATAGACAACATGATTCATTAACATCTTTTGAAACAGAATAATCCATTTGTTAGTATCTGTGGTGCTAGATAAAATATTACTCAAACTCAATAGGACAATAGTGGTTCTAAAAATATTTCTGATTTCAGAGGATACCTTAAATTTTAATCCAGAGACTCATTTACCCGTAGATACATACCAGAAGCAGCGATTTGCTACTGCTGTACCATTACCAGCATGAATATGTAGGAGTGAGTTTACCCATGGCAGGAGCCTTGTAGACATTAACAGTGCCACTCATTGCAGTAAAGCTGCACGGGTGAGTTTTCAGGAACTCACTAAAACTTTCAGCTCTCTACATAGAGATCCTGAAAACATCACTGAACTTACGTGAAAAACCACCAGGGATCTGCAGATAACACAGACCTTGAAAGTTATTTGCCCTAACTATGGGGATACATACAGACAAAATATTATTTTTCCATAATCACTTTTAAGCATAGACTCATAATGTGCTATGTTAAAATCTGGTTTATTCTGTGAGTTACCTTAGATATAAACCTATGGGGAAAAGTAAGAAAAAATAAAGGGCCATTTCTGAATAGGCACATGGTAGGTGGGAGAGCACAGCTTAACAGAGGCTGATAGAGCCTCAAATCAGGGGTGGTTAGGGAAGAGGAAGGAGGAGTAGCAGTGGCCCCCTCCCAATAGCCTCTTTCAGATAAAATATCACAGCAAATTAATTCTCTGCATATCAGGCCAAAGAGGGGAAGCTAGGGGGAAAATGCAGAGACAGAAATTCAAAAGGCAGATTCTGTCTGTCCATAGTGCCCGAGGTGTGGGGCCAAAGTGTGTGTATCAGTAGACCTGAACCAGATCCGTCACCAGAGCCACATAGTTTTTATGATGCCAAAGGGATGAGGCACCAGCTTACGCACAGCCCTAGGCAAGAGCTCAAGCATCTCCCCATGCAAGCACCGCTGCACCTGCAGCTCTGCAGGCTCCACCCCCAGCTACACAGAGCCTGTACGTGCTCTGCCTGGGCTTCTGACTGCAGCCCAGATCTCACTTCCTCGTCAGTTCATGGCACAGGAGAATGAGTACTTACAGTGAATTTATAGCAGTGCCCCATATGATCAGGCTTTTCAAGTTATGATGTGAAGTCAAGTAACTGCTAGCAGTGGAGAAATGATAACTGGATATACTTTGTAGCTGACATAAGAAACATTGCTATTGTCTTTTTGATGCAAAGAAGAAAAGAAAGGGGGGAAAAAAATTAAAAAATAAAATAAAAGGTAAAAAAAGCAGAAAAAATTCAAAACCCTTACTTTGCAGAGGTGGATTTTTATTTGCAGTTGCTAATGTACTTTTCTGTGTGTGCTTACAGAGGGGGAAATTGTCTTTCGTTCCGTACTGTTATGACAGAACAGCTGAATGGCAGCACACAGCATGTAAAATCAGCATTTCAAAGCCTCATCTATTCCTGGAATAGCTACTCCTAATACTTCATTTCTTATTTGCACCAAATCAAAACATAGCTAGTTTATTTGAAGAGTTTCTTAGCCGATTACATCTGAGCCTCTGAAAACTTCATCTAGGAAAGCAGTTTCTGACTATGAACATGAAGGAAGCCTTAAATTCCTATGTAATCATAAACAGCCATGTTCAAAGGATTTGGAGGTTTTGTGGTTTTTTGGCTTGGGGTTTTTTTTTTTTTTCCTTCTTCTTTGCATGCTTTGAATAAGCTTCATCTTCCAGCTTCCCGAGGAAATCTATCACAAGGCTGAAGCCCTGTCCTTACCACGAAGGGCTTCTGCAGCCTCTTCTCTTCCATGGGATGGGGTCTACCTGTCTGTAGTTCCAACACCTACCCCACCCCCCACCCCCCATTGACTTCTCTCCTGCTTAGGGGCTACTTGCTGTCTACAGTGTTGCTTGGACATTGGATTGGTCACACAGACTCCTCACCCAGACTAGCAGTGAGCAACTCCCCTTCTTTGTTCTCCCTAAGGGGCCTTTGCAGCACCCTAGAAATGCCTCCAAGTAAAACCCTTCCTCCTTTCTGATCAGTAGAACCAGTAGTCAAACACTAACCATCACCATGACTCTGGTTTGGCTGCATCAAGGATGATGCTATTCCAGTATTTCCCTCTCCCTTGCTCCAACATTTGTTGACAGCAAAGGGAAGCTGGGAAGTGAAGATGGCCATGCCTGTGCGTACACAAAGTCCAGATCAGCACATATGCTGACCTGGCTCTCATGTAAACCACAGAGGCATCACACATTGTGGGAGACATTTTTAGTGTCTGATAATGTGAAATATCTCGGTATCTGGGGAGGGGGGGATAGCTGGGTGGTCGGGTTGGCATGATCCACAGGGGCCCTACGGTTGGAAAGCCGCATGCCAAGCGATCCAGGATTACAGATCTCCTTCCCATCTCAAGTCATCCTTTTTAAAGAGCAATCCCAAGCACACAGAGAATTTAAAGGACCACCACAAAGAACTTGACAAGGATATTTTCACGCTTTTCCCTAAGGCCAGAAAGGAAGGAATTTTTACCCTGTATCACTTCAGGAGATGCAGATCTCTTGCCCAGCTCTGCTGTTACTTTTAACCTGTGTGTAAATGTTTATTTCATAAGCTGTCACATCAGGTAATCAGTAAATCACTCCTCTCAAGTTGCAGTGCCACCACCTGACAGATTGCCAAGGGGTGATTAACTTTTACCACCTTCCCTCCTGAAGAAAGAAGCTGCAGGTTTCCATGGCTGGTCTGCAGAAAGGCAGCATTTCTCACAATTACATTTGGTTCAAAACCCCAGCACTGTTCAAACAATTCACTTCACTCGCCTAGCACTTCGTTACAGTCGCTCTCTGAAGTGAAACTGGAGGTTGGTGGGCTGTTTGAAAAATACATCTCTGTGGCACAATTAAACTGTTTGACATTTGCTACTCCACCAGCCAGTGGACTTTACATGTGGGTTCTCCAGCAAGCTTAGATCTGATTTAAGCCTACAGAGCTTGGAAATAGGCTCAGCTGAATTTTTTCTTTGGGATCTAAACTTTTTTAAAAGCTCAGACTCTAATTAGATAGGCAAAATCCACTCTGCTGTGAAACTCTTCCCTTTGTTGTCTCAGTAAAACAATGTACAAGCTCAGGTCATGACAGCCATTTGAAAACATCTACTTTCTCACTGAAAAAAAAAACTTCTCTCATTCCTTCTAGAATAGGAATGTGGTCCTTGACAACAGAGAAAATTTCATCAAGGGAAATGATGATCAGCGTTATCTGAAAGATATGGAGGATCTCACACTCAAATCTTTGCCCCACCACAGATTAACTATGGCTACAGCCAACGGTACAAGGAAGAGGAGGCTCAGGCTCAACAGAGGTTATTTAACTCAAAAAATTAGGTATGGGTGTTTCTAAATAATGTGATGTGCACCACTGCTGAGTAAACTTAGAGATCCAGGCATTCTGCTAGCATCCTTACCCTCACCTCGCCGTGTCGCCAATACAGTGACAAAACAGGCTGCTGCCCTCGCTGATGCTCCCAGGTTGTCTTCCAGCAACAAGAGTCCCTGCTTACTGCACGTGAATTTCTGTTTGGGACAGCTCTGCATTTACAGCTGATGTACTTGTACAGATCGCCAAGGTGCTGCCCCAAGACCAAGTGTCTTCCCACCAGTGATCAATCATATCTTACCTTGCAATCAGTGCACTGCAGTCCATTACAGTTAATCAATGCTGGAGCATCTTCTGTGTCCAAAAAGATAAGTAAGCTCATTTTTCAATATTGACTGCCACTGTTTACTTTTCAGCTTGATTTGGCTCCAAAATTAAAAAAGAATGAGGACCTATATACTGCTTTCTCTGTGCTATGGATTCCCCCTGCCCTTGTTAACCGTGAGGCAGTCTGTCATCGTCGGGCACACACACACAGAGGATCCTGCTTCACCCGTTTGCCAGTGGATTGTTGCAGCTTAAGAACGCAATTGCTCATTTCAGTCAGGTTCCTCTCACTAAATGAAAAAGTAGCAGAGTTTTATCTATGCAGCCAGGCAGTGGCCCTGTCCTAGCCCTGCTGTTAATTGAGGTGACCCCCCGAGCAGCTTTACCTCACACCCAGCGTCCGCTGCCTTTGAGGTTGAGCTGACAGCAAAAATAGAGCTGGTATGTGACCAGCACTTGGTTATTTCCCCTTCCTCAGCCAATGCCTTATTACACAAGGCTCTGAGGGATGTGGATGTACAGCCAACAGTCTGTGAAAGCGCATTTCCCCAGTGGCTCCTTCCGAGTACACAAGAGTGTCAGATGAGGACAGAACCCGGCTTTATGTTACTGGCATGCCCAAATCACAACAGGGGCTCTGCTGTTAACCATTTAACAGTCTAAACATATTATACAGCACTGTCCCGTCTGGCTTCTACCCAGCATTATTTTTATTAGGAAAGGTTCATGGAGCTAATTGTCCAGCAAAACTGTGTGATGAGCCTCTGAACAGGCACCAGACTGACAGATCCGAGCAATGGTCCAGCTGTTCCAGCATCCTGGCAACGGTGGCACAAAATGCCTCAGACTACGCTAAATCCTCGTCTCCTTCAAATCCAGGTCCTTCATGGCAGTGGTTCCTGCAGATGACTCTGATCTCTGAAAATACATCAGTCTTCCCTTCAGAAGGTAAAAGCTTGAATTGCCATGACGCTTTTGTTGTTGAGCTTGTTGTGTTAGTAGGGAGCGTAAGAAAAGGTTTCTCTTCCACACTGTTCATTACACTTGTATCAGACCCTCCCGGGGATACACTGACAGCATGCTGACACAAGCTGACAGCAGCAGTCATAGTCCAGGGGAAGGTGGTAACTTCACCTCTCAGAGACAAGTTTCTCTTCCCCAATGTCATGTTCTGGGAGCTGCTTTACAGCAAGCAGCTTCACTCATTTGCTGTCTGCCTGCCCATCTGCTCTGTCCCCCCATGCTGCCCTGCTTCTCCACCTTCCTCTTGTTTCAACCCCCCACCTTTCCCCTCTCCTTTTATCTTCTGCCCTCCAACTCTGTAACGCATTTTCCTTTTCAACCTCCATCACACATCCGAACACTCTTTAACAGCACAAATACTGCCTTCCCTTCCAATCAGGACAGAAGAGTCGGTGAAGCCCTAACCTGAGCGTTCTGGGTGCCGACAGAGGTGCTCAACTTCAGCAGTCACCACGCACAACACGGATGCCCTCCAAGAAGCACTGCAGGCTCCCCAGAGCTGCAGTGCCTGGCAGGAGACCTCCTCTGAGCAAAACAAGGGAGACAGCACTACTGACATGCCTCTCCTGTCGTCAGTCCCCCATTAAACCCATCCCATAACTCCACAGGGTAAATTAGCAGTGACATTTGGGGTAAGACAAGGCAAACTTAAGGCAAATTCTTTTGTCACTGCAAATTTGGGGACCTTTGTTGGTTTCAGGACAAATTATTCTAACATTATTCTAACATTCTGCCAATAAATCTGACAAGAAACATGTCACGCTTTCCTTTTTCCAGTCCCCTGATTTACAATTATATTGGTCTTATTATTGCCACAGTATATAGAGCATTGCACTACCTCCAGCCACAGTGAGATTAAACGTAGTAAGACTCTTAACCTTACATTTCATAGCTCTCATTGGTTCAAGTTAGCTACACGATGCCATTATGTTTTTATATAATACAGAAAAACAAGTTGTTCTTTTAGTATTCCTTTTAACTAAATCCATTCCTTTTTTAGGTAGCAAACAGTAAAATTAATGTCTGTTCTCATAATATTTTATGATCTTGAACATCAGATAATCCCTGGTCACTGAATCAATCAGAATTTGTTGACTCCTATTAACGATTAACAGGGCACTGATTTCTTCAAGCAGACATCCATAATAAGGCTTTGACTCTGAAATCATGCTAGATAGCCAGGAAGCCATTTAAGTTACATGCAAGATCTGGTTTGCAGGAACTAAGAAACGCAAATACATTTATTTTCTTCAATGCATTGATGTGGAATACCAGCCAAAGTCCCCACAGCATAACTTTAAAATAAGATGTCCTAGCTTCATCGCTTTCGTATAATCCCTTTTATTATTTGCTTGTGTTTCAGGTAGATAGAAATAGAGATGATCTCTCTGATCATCCTCTGGCACATGAGGAAATTCAGAGTCTGTAAATTTTCAGGGAATATTTTTAGGAAATACAGTTCTACAATACAGGTGGAACATTCCCATTGTCAATTTACACGGGCACTGTAAGTGATAATAGCAACACCTTCATTTACAGTTATATTCACATTTGCACATACAATTATACAGCCTATCATGAAAAAATCCTGAACAACCTCACTGGATACTTTAAACCCAAAACCAACTCCATACAGAAGCCCATACAACAGTTTTTGAAATATGACAGTGATATATGACGTTACGTTCTTCCACTCATAAAGTTTAAGAAGCATATTAATTTATCTCACGTGTAAGAGCAGCATCACCAGCTCCAGTGGTAGTTAGCAGTGTAAAGCAAATCAGGTTAGGACGCCTGCACACACCGTGCTTCTCAGAACATGTGTTTCAGAAATAATTGCTCTCTTTCAAGAGCTAAGAGCCTCTGCCCCTTTCTAAATGCAGCACAGTGAAAACATTGCGCTCTCTCTCAACAACAAGTACGGTTCAGTAATTGCAAAGTCATTTCAAATTCTAATTCACAGTAATTTGATTTTCAGGAAATGACAGTTAATTATTCATGCAAATGCCTCTGTTAGGTGTGGCTGGACAAATGCACAAACCACACAGTAGGCGAGAGCACACACTCCAATGTTCCTCAGACAGACCGTGATATCTTTCATAATACTAAAACAATCATTTTTCTTCTGCTAATCACTGTCTGCTGAAAGTAATTTCCATGTGGAAGTTGAAATCAGACGTGTAGTTCAACATAAGAAATAACTGTAGTCCAGCCAGTTCTAAGTATTGTTTACAGACTTGCAGCCAACATTCACCTCTGACAGCCCAGACCTTCCAGTCTGCGTTTCACAAGGTCTGGCCCTTTCTTTCTGCCGTCCCAGTTTCACCTCTAGACCATGAAGAACTTCCTTCTGGTCACCGACGTATCTGAAGGTATGGGTTTACGGCCCTAAGCAGGGACCAAAAGATCACATACAAGGAGTCAAGCCAGACAAAAATCGCCCTGTTTGAAAAGCACTGCCTGAGGCAATGTTTTGAGAAGGGAGGCCAGCGCCCTTTGCATGAGGGGAGGCCGACCCTGCTGTGCTCAGCCAGGGCTTTCCAAGTCCCACCCACAACACTTTCCGTGCATTTCAGCCCTTGCTCCATCACACAAGGTTAGCGATGCTTCACTGGCTCTGTATGTAAAATCTCCCACCTATTCTTGGCTCCACTACGGCACTATTTCCAGTAGTAAATAAGGTCCTCACTGTTTGCAGTCTATGTATCCAACCCTAACCCTGTGAGCTAGGAAAATACCACTACACCCACAGCACATACACAGGAGAGAGGCAGAGAGAGACTGAGCTGCAGCACAGAATGGACCAAACACCTCTCCAACCTGTGCTTCCTGTCTGTGCTTTAAGATAAAAGATGCTGCACAACGTGCCTGTAAAGCCCTTCCCTCTGACCACACGGTTTTTCACTTGAGTACAGCGTGATGTGTCCTCATAGACCTGCCAGGGAAAGGACCAGGACACCAGCAGAGTGCTGAGCTCCTGGAGACCAACTCCTCAGCTTCAGGAAGCATTGCAGCATCTTGTCACAGCTACGGGTGCAAGTGACACCGATTTTCAAAAAAGCACCAGAAGAGATATGGGAAAGGCAGCTTGACCTTTGAACCAAGACAATTAGGGTAAGTCAGAATAAAGACTAAAATTAGCAGGCATCTAGAGAAGTACCATCTACTTGGGGTGATGATGCCAGGAAGAGATAGTATGGCTTTTGCCACAAGAAGGTTTGCTTTGCTGTCCCTGGAGACCTGCAACAGGATCAACAAACCCATGGATAAGGGTGATGTAGTTGACACAGGCTGGTTTGATTTTCAAAAATGTCTGCCAAAGGATTAGAAGAAACTAAGCATCCATGGAAGGCCCTAGGACAGTTGGGAAATACAGTAGCAGCATTTTCTCAATGAAGAGTAAGCAACAGTTCAAGGGGGGCCTGTGCTGGGACCTGTGCTGTTCAGTGTATTCACAGGCAATTTAGAAAAGGGTGAAGTGAGAAATCCTACCAAGAACACAAAGTTATTCATGGTAGTAAGGACTAGCACCAGCCGTGAAGAATTGCAGAGGAATCCTATGTGACTGAGAAAGAAAATCCCACAAAAGGTTTATAGCAGAACTGGCAAATGTTCAGAGAAAGGCAGAACAGAAGATCAAAGGTAGAGGAAGCTGCTGTACAAGGAACAAATCAGTGAGGTAGGACACAGCCATCTGTGAAAGAGGTCACTTCTGGGTATATGAAAAAAGTCTGCAAAATTGTTACTGGGTGTAGGGACAGTGGGTAAAGACTGGTTGTCTGCTTCTCTAACAGTACCAGCATGAGGGGGGCATCAAGCTCATAGGACTCGAGTTCAAAACAACAACAAAAAAAAAAGGGCAGCAGGAAGGCCTTGACAAAGGGCACTGCAGATTATATAAGTCTCTGTGGCTTCAGGGGAAGGTTGGACATTCTCACGGAGGGGAACTCCCTAGGGACCACATAAAATCATAGTTCGGGTTGGAAGGAACCTTTAAAGTTCACCTAGTCCAACCCCCCTGCAATGAGCAGAGACATCTTCAACTAGATCATGTTACTCAGAGCCCCGTTCAACCTGACCTTGGATGCTTCTAGCGATGAGGCCCCCACTACCTCTCTGGGCAACCTGTGCCAGTGTTTCACCATTCTGGCCATGGAGTCTCTGAGCTCAAAAAGGTGAAGGCTGGGAAGGCACCAAGTATCACACACACTTGTCTTGCTCAGGCTTTTCCCTAAGTCTTCACCTACGGACACTCCTAGGAACAGCACTCTGGGTTATATAAGCCTTGGGACAGGCTCTGCATCACCAATGTTACCTTCTAAAAGCACTAAAATGTCTCCTATCACAAGCTTTAAACATCTTTATGGATTAACTCACTTCTGGGGTTCTGTAAAATCAATCATTTTCCTTAGCTCCTTTCCCAAACATTTCATAATTCTGTCCGAATTGCACATTTTTAAAAAGCTCATAGCTCTCTTCATAGCACAGGCAAGCTTGTCTGCACCTCTCAGGTTCAGAAACATGATTTTAACTTAACTCAACTTCTAGGCTACTCTCCTGATGATTTTAAGTCTTGGCAGCAGCAATAAAGCTCTATGCACAGTTCAGTCTAAACAAAAAAAGGCCTTACAACCAGAAAATCCTGGCAGTGCGACATGCTGTCTCATGGATGTAAAAATGCTCTGAGAAAGAACTGTGTGGCACACTTAAGGACAAGGAAGATCTCTAAGGCATCCAGGAGGTGACTGGTGAGCTCTATTTCAGTCATCCTCCTTGGCTAATGGCTGAAAAGTGGAAGAAACACAGTCGAAATGTGACGCTATTTCACACAAGAAGCGTTTTGAGATCTAGGGAAGAAAAAAAGAAATTCAGTGGTAGTAGGAGTCCAGACATGACACAGTGCCGAGCAAGGGCTGCTTGTACTTCATCTTCGTGCTTTTTTTCCACTGAATTGCTGCTTGGATTCTCCAGCAAATCAGTATGCCAGGTAGGGGAGAAACCACACTACAGCAAGAAAAGAAGAAAAGGAAAAGAAGGCTGTCAGTTTCTATTTGCACATTTCTGATGCAAAAGGAGAGATACCATAGCGGTTATACCTTAAAGCAGAGCTCACTTGGTATTTTTGGTTCTCTTCTCACAAACCTCACAGGGAAGATAAACAAAACAGCACTGGGCAGAACTTCTGCAGGAGCAGCTGTAACTGGAAGACATCTTGTTCCTGCTGAGCAATGACATCCCACCTTCTTCCCCTGGGACAAAAAAACAGCAAAACCACAAAAACAGATTTAAAAAAAAAAAACTGAGGGAGTTACAGGTCATGATTGTGTGCCCGGGTGGCCCCTGTAAGCAGGTGACAACCCTGGTGGCAGCCCCGGGGAGCAGCACGGTGCCGGCGCAGCGTCCGAGGAGCCCCGCACCGAGACGCAGCAGAGCCTGGGGTGCCCAGGCCTCCCCGGGGTGCCCAGGCCTCCCCGGCACACCCTCGGCCATGCCTTCCCGGCCCTGCCTGCTCCATGCGGCCTTCTCCTTCCTCATGCGCTTCATTAGCTGAACCAGGGGAAGGGGCTGAGGGGGACTGAAGCATTTTGCATTCCTGAGTGTTGAATCACACAGTAAAATTGTTCACATACATGCACAGGGATTCATTCTCCACCTCCCTTCCTTCATACAGCATTGACAAGTTGTCCCATTCCCTACAAGATTAATGAAGTTGGTTTCCCATGGGTTAATATCTACAGCCCTAGCAACCTCCTGGTCCCAGCGCATCGCCCACAGCCCCAGTCCCCTATCGCAGGGACCCCCTGGAGCCTCCCCACACCCTCCTGGCCGTCCCCGTGTCCCCCCACCTCGTCCTGCTCCCTTCTGGCAGCGGAGCCAAGGGCAGTGCCTGCCGTGAGGGGCTGGAGCGCTGCACGTAGAAGCCGTTGTGCACCCGCAGAGCCTCTGCGTTCTTCCCCTCCGACCGACCGCCTTCACAAAAGTGGGAACAACTCCATGTCTTTTGGAATACTGTACCTTCACTGGATCTGCTCAAGCAACCAGTGGGCTCAAAAATTATGCCCTTGGGAAAGGATAGGCAGCCTAGAAAGACAGCATAGCTGCTCAAGCTTCATTTTCTCATAGGAAGTTTGGCTAATGATCCCACCTTCTCAGTCTGGAGATTTCATTCAGCTGGTCATCCAGTATTTAGCACTCTGAATTTTTTAAGACTGCCATTCCATAAACTTGAATACTTTCTGCTTCCCTGATGCCTGAATATAGTCTGACTGCGGAGTTCAGACAAGGTTAGATTTTGGTGAGCAAGAGGAAATATCCCTGTTTTCCCATTTATTTGCCTTTTAAAATTCCCAGTAAGAATAGAATTCCCTTAAGGGAGCCTCAAGCAATACTTGAGGTCCTTTATTATGAATTGAAAGGACCTACAGAAAAAAGAAAGACATTTTTCATTTAGAAAAATGACACTTCTAGAAAGAAGCATGCAAAGCCACAAGCAATCACAGCACAGGCCCTGAAGGCCATGATTACACTGCACTTAACTTCAGCTGATGGCCACTTTACTGGGAAGTCTGATTTACTCCAATGACTACTGCTTAACTTGAGTAGTATTAGTAGAAGTCCCATGTAGCTGGGGACACATCTCGCTGGAGCCAGTGGACTGCATAATGTTTAACAAAGTATTAAGCGAGTGAGGAAGTTTAATCTGTTTTTGCTTGACAGGGGAAGCAAAGATCCACAAAATAAGCACAGGCAAAACTCAATGAATTTCAATTTTACTGTTGGTTTCTTTTAAACTCATTTACATTGTTTTCATGACCTTCAGGCTTACTCTACAGGACTAAGCCTGAAGTACAGGAGGTCAGACTAGATGGTCACATCAAGCCCTTTTGAAACTGAAGTCTGCAAAATCCCAGAATTCTCACGGCACCCTAGCAGTGGTGGGAAGGATTTGCATGCATATGCAACTCAGTCAACAGGCTGGAGTACCTATCCTTCAGCATGAAATTGTGAGCACCTGCCACCTTCACCAGAAACCAGGGACATGTTTTGAAAAGCCCTGAGCCCAGATCAGCGCCTATATCCCAAACTCAGTGGTGGCTAAGAAGATAACTGCCTCTTGAACCTCAGAATTCCCCTCTATATCCTAAAGAAACTGACCTATAAATTCAGACACACCAATGACAAAAGCAGGGACAAAACCCTGAAGGTATGGGGTAAAGAGTCAAACAGGGCTGAGGTATAAACACATTATCCACTGTAACAGACAGTGCAACCAGCAGCCAAAAAATCCCCAAATGGGAGATTTTTCCAGATTCAGCACAAGAAACGAGAATGTCACTGTATGTTAAAAGCACAGCTTGCTTCAACCCAATTTGGGGAGGGAGAGAAAAAAACCCTGGGTTTTTCTCTTTTGTAGAAAACTTTGCCAGGCTAGCCCTCAGTCATCTACAACACATCCACATCCACGCTGCTTTCTCCCAAAATCGCTCCCTTCTGGCACTGCAGTCACCTCCAGCGGAGCAGGGCCCTCGTACATTCCTGATGGCCACGGGACCCATGGCAGGGCCAGAGCCAGCCCTCACAGCACAGCCTGTGGCAGGCAGATAGGCTTCACCGATGGTTCTGAGTGGAAACAGAGAACATAAGAAACGGTATCAAAAACAGACAGAAAACTTACCATGAAATAGAGAAGACTTTATGCATCATTTTTAGAGAGCTCTTGTCTGTGCTGTCAACATAAACGTGAACGGAGTGGGAAAGCCACCAAGAGCTACAGGTGTAGAGGAAGAAGATGTCCAGAAGGCAGAATTACCTGTCTTACTAGACACTTGGGGCTACCCTGAATGAAGAAGAAGAAAAAAATCCGCTTAACAAAGTAAGCATTAATATGCCATACATTGCCTCTGGAAAAGGCAGTGCGAATGCAGCGTACGTAATGAGCTAGTCTAGACTGGGACCTGAGAGAGCTTTACACAGGCATACAGGACAGGCTTGCTCCTGCCCAGATAGCTGTAGAGGTCTCTCCTTTCGGTTGCCATTTACATACTCCTGAGTAATTGCACTCTTACGGGTGGTTTTGTTGGCATGAACAAAGAAATGAGGTGACATATTGATACTGCTGAAAGATCACATGTACACTGAAGGAACATGTCATTTTATGTTCCTACCCTATACAGCCAGAGAATGAGACAAGTAGTCCTCAAGACACGTTCGCATTGCACTGGAGTTCTTGATTTAGATGTGAAGAGCTGATAAACAACATAACTGCTAAGGCAAACAAAGCTTAACTAATTGCCCACATCAGAGTCCAGCCAGGACACACAAAATGAAGGAAATGCTGGACTGATCCAAAATATGCATTTCCTTCTGTGTCTGCAGTACGTATGAGCATTGAGGCAAATCTCCACAAGATGGGTGCAATCTTGGCCTTTAAGGGTCAATCAGACATCTGCACAGTGCTAACCATCAACATTAAATTCAGTTGAGAGATACTGGCTGCATTACTAAGGTACAAGGAGAACTGACGAGAAGGGAGATCAGCAAACAGCACAGATTCTCCATAACAAATCTTTTGAGAGGCACAGTATACATGCAAATCATCATCAGGTGTGGTCAGAGCATTTTTGGAAAAAAATAAAAAAATAACGATGTTTTACTAAACAAGATGCATAAACCTGTTCATTTCATGAAAGCTGGAGCAAAGGGAAAGGGAAACAGTTTCCCACTCCCAAGTTTAGCACATTCCTGCTCTGACGAATACAGAATTTTATAACCTCCAAACGGTGCCAGAGCGCAAGGACTGGTACCTGAGTCTCCCTTATCCTTAACTGGGTAAATACACTCTTACATCCAAAAGCTGGCTTTTTGGCATAAAACCAGATGCAACTAGGACAATTGTGAATTTTCAAACATGGTGAAAACATTTTGCTTCCAAATCAATACAGAATGAGAACAGGTTTTAAAAGTTGCCTTAAAACTAATTGTTGCTGCCCAGTCAGCCCTCGCAGTAATGAGGAGCAGCAAACCATCTTGCAGGAAATCATGGAAAATTTGGTAGGGACTGATGTGTGCTGTGGAGATGTCCACAAGTTACTGCTGTAAGTAAATTTTTCAGGGGTGGCGGGTGCAGGAAGGAGGGAGTTAGTCCTTTGCTATTTTTTTGATGGTTCCTGTCTCAGCTAATGTTTAATTTCATATTTGATTCACTCTTTCATTGCCTGATTTACCATTTACGGTTGGACTTGATGATCTTAGAGGTCTTTTCCAACCTTAATGATTCTATGATTTTAAGATTTGTTATCTTTTCAAACGATATTTTTCAGCCTTGTTTCAGCTCTTCCCCCTTCCTCTGTCAAGTGTGCACACATGGCTGCGTACCTTCCAGCCTTGCTTTCCTCCAGCTCTTCTCTTCATCTTCCCTCGGCCACTTTCAGTCCGGTTTTGTTTCTCTCTCATGCTCCGTCTCTTCTTTCCAGCTTCTCTCCTTCTTTGCTCCAGTCCTCTCCCTCGACTGATTATTCTCCCTTTCTCTCCACCAACTGTATTTTTCTCTCATAGCCTAAGATTTTAATTTGTTTTCCTTTTAATTTCCTAACATTTCCTGCCTTAACGTTTCCACCTCCCACCCCCAGTATGACACACAGAGCCCCACAAGAACAACTTTCACCCCTGATGGGCTCCCTCATGATAAAAACTTGTGAGGTTTGTACTGACTCTATTTGCAATGTGTCTTTCAGAAGCAAGTGAGAGGGATTATTTTTTTCTTTTTTTAAAAAAATGAAATCTCTTGTTTCTTCATTCTCCTTAGCCTTATCATCCGTCAGAGCAATCAGCTCTTTATAAAGCAAGCCATGAGGGGAGTGTGTTGGCAGGGAATCTGCTCCGGCTGGGAAGCTGCCAAAGGCTGCAAAAGCACTGACAAACATCACGGGAGAGAGAGAGAGGAGGAAGCCGTGCCCAGTGTCTCAGAAATGGGTTAGTATTACAACAGGGAAAAAAGGCAGAGAGATGTTTCAGAAAGAGTTAGCGTCTCTAATGCAAAGTCATCACATTTTAGAAAAAGAGTGATTTAGAAATGATTGCTTTTCTCATAGTTCCCAGTCCAGAGCTAACACTGCTCCTCTATCCTCCTTCCAGCCTTAATACAACCAGCAGCTGTTGTTCAAATCCCCACAATGTTGACAGACCAAGAACTCGGCATCAACTAAATTGTCTCCACTTGGAAAATACCCTTCTGTCAATAAGTATTTGCAAAAACAGATGTAAAAAGTGTCTCACAGAGGTAACCAAATTGTAACATATAATTCTCTTTAAGTCCTTTTATATAAAATTCCACCTGAGTGTCCACCCAACGTGCCACATGCTGACATCCAGGGAGAAACTGAGTAAAACAAGTTAGAGCGGTGATATTTGTATGCAAGTACCATAAATCATTCAAAGCCACTTAGTTACATTTGCTTCTGGCCTGTAAGCGTACATCTGTTCCCATAGCTACTTTTTCCATTCGTGCTTCTCCCTTCTTTTCAGTAGTTTGCTCTGTCCATTCATAGTATCTTGGCTTCATTAGGCTATAAACAATTTGGCATCCACCACCCAGCACCTGGCAGACTGGGACTTCAGCACTGACAGAAGCCGGGGGTGCTATAACTGTACAGACAACTGGTGAAATAGTGCAATGTTTACTAATGAAAAAAATGTATTTAAAAAATAGAACCTGAAAGTAGAACAGCATTTAACCCCACACCCTTTCTTTTTCCTCTCTCTTTATCAGCATGAAGAAAGAGGCTTGGGGGGGGCACATTTTCAGCCTGCACCCTGAGAGCTGTCTGATTCTTTGCCCCAGAGTCAAATCTGTGTAAAGTGTTTCTTGATCAAAATGGTCTCTCCACGACCACTAGCAATAGCAGCTGTGAATCACTTTGCCCCAGAATAAGGAGTTACATGAGATGAAGGCGGGGAGACTTACTTACTGGAAAGGAAACTCATAGTAAATTTGGGGCTTTTGGCATCTTGGGAAGCTGGTTTGAATAAGCCCAGCATCTGCACAGGCTACCCAAAGGACTGCAAGTCTGACCTGGCTTTAAATGGGAGCAACCGAAAGAGTGGTTTGGAAGGCTATAGGAGGTGAGCTCACTTTCCTCTCTACGAATAAACTCAAGAATCCTCCACATTTATATCAGATATAACCTACTTGAAATTTCTCAGTGGCAAGTCCCTAGCTGCCTAAGTCAAGAATATGGCTTCTGTCCTTGTATAAAACACGCTGAATCTTTTTAAATATCTCCCAACATAAGTTTCTGAACAAATAACTCATGACACCATCTAACTGCCTTTCCTTTTTACAAAGACTAACATTCATGCTGTTTTATATAATATTTACACTTTTTTTTTCCTTCAAGTTTAGTTTGTATTTAAAACAGATCATTGTGTTTCTACATATTTAATGACTGTGACTCATATAACCTATTTCTCCTGGGGATTTTTGTTATTCTCATGCAGTTTTGCTGCTGTTATTTTTGACTACCAAAAAAGCCTATTTTGGTGAGGAAAGAAGCTCTGAGTATTCTGGACCTCACAAACATTTTAAGAAAAGTTAGTGTTCATCCAGGTATACATGAATAATTCATAATGCAGCCTCATAATAAAGTCAGCCCATTAATTTGCAAATCCATTTTTGCATTATTCATTTTCTTCTAATTGCAGAGATTCTTAAATAAAGTAGGGAAGAACTGCAGTGCTAGGACTTGTTAGAAGTTAGAAATAAATATTTTCTGTTTAGAACTAAACCAAGAACAAAGGCTCATTTTTCAGTCTGTGATGTTTGACCTGGGGGCTAAACACGGCTTGACCTTTTTAGGCCAGTTTTTTCTGGAAACATGGCTAGTGCAATCACACTGCATGTGAGCGTGTATGTGCTAGGGGTTTCTTAAACCCACTGGCCAAATTCAACCAACTTTGACAGAAGTGCAAAAATGCCCTTAAGCAGGCTCAGTAATTTTCAGCTATTTCAAGTTGCTTGAAGATAGATAGCCACAATGAATAGCCACAAAGAAAAGAGAGATTTTCTTGCTCTTGCTGAATGTGCATTTGATTAGAAACTAGAGAAACCCTCTGGAAGGGAGCTAAAAAATGCCACACTTATAAGAAAAGCTTGTTCAGCTCTCTCTAATTCCAAAGGCTGCTGTTTAGATCAGAAATGAACATGTATATTGGCAAGCATCAACTTTGAAATATATTCACAAATATCTGATTTTATGCTACGATACATCTATATTCTCTGGAATAAGGCAAGCTACTATACGTAAGGGTAATGCCAAGGAGAGAGACATATCCTAGTGATCCTTACCCTCTGATTTTAGTTGCAAGTGTTTCTGTCTAAAATGCAGAGACCAGTCAAGCAGTTCATGTTTTTATTCCAACAACCTGACCCGCTAAAGCTGGATGTCCCAGTCAACTGCTGCTGAAGGGAAGGTCAGGCAGGCCAGTGACTCCTGATCAGTCTCTCTTGCTTGCCATTTACCTTATGCCAAGGTAATGTCAATTTATCATGGCAGTAAAAAAAAAAAAAAAAAAAAAAAAATG
>Ga0065711_1002942_pt1 | contig 30746 bp, 13 predicted proteins | sample Hoacrofraction12_FD_59098 | JGI IMG/M metagenome (GOLD analysis project Ga0065711, IMG submission 59098) | Hoatzin crop microbial communities from Cojedes, Venezuela - Epithelial fraction 12 v2 (version 2) | ecosystem: Host-associated > Birds > Digestive system > Esophagus > Crop | place... | reverse complement strand
AAAAAAAAAAAAAAAAAAAAAAAAAAAAAAAAAAAAAAAATTATCTGACATCATATTTCACCAGTTTTCCCCTATTACATTTTAAAATTCAATTAAATTCTCAACGACCCAAACCAAAGTCTGAATCAAGGAAGATTTCCACAGTTATCTCCAAGGACAAAGAGCTGTCAGGTACACGCAACTTTAGGTATAAGCCTTAAAGAACTGCCTAAACGCTTACAAACTCAGCATTATCAGCAGAAACTAGAGCAGCCCCTACTGATCTTCACTTTTGGGAAGGTCAAGTTCACAGTCATTCTTAATAGCATCCTGTCATATTTAAATGGTGATTTCCCTCACACACTTCATTAAAATCCAGATTTCAATAGAAAGCTAATTTTCTGAAAAATATTATAGATGTCATGTTTCCACGTAAAACAATTGGCACAACATTCCCACTGAAATCCCCCCCAATCTTGCAAAATTTGTCAAGTATGGTTAGATTTCAAGAGCTGTAACTGTGTATTTATACTTCCAGACGGTGTATGAATTTACTATGACTGTGCATGTAAACTGCATTTTTAGAACACAGAGTAACTAACTATTGGAATGAGCAAATCTGAAACTCTGTCCCTTCAAGATCCCGACCAGGGCACAGGGAGGCAGGTGTAACACAGCACATAACAAAGCAAGGTGCTGACAACTTTGGCTCTAATCCATCAAAGCACTTAAGCACACGTTTAATTTTAAGCACATGAGTAATTCTATCAACTTTAATAGGACTACTCATGGTTTAAGTACCGTGATGGATGGGGGCCAGAATGCGCAGAACCTTTAAGAATGCTGCATGGCCTATGTCATATGAAGCAAAACCAGCATTCTTCCACTGAACAATTAAGTTACAAAAGCTTTGGAAGCAGAATTTACCACAAGTTGAACACAGCTCTGCTTATGTAAACACAGAGATGCAAGTTACTCCACAGACTTTGAAGATAAAATACGATGCAAGTTCTCACATGCAAGATGTCCACTACCTTTAGTTTGCCCTTCTTTCTCTCCGACAGCTCTGTTACGGCTATATGTCACCTATGCCCATCACACTTTGCTTCAGAACAGCGTGGATCACAGTTAAACAGTCTCATGCAGAGAAGACCAAAAATTTTGCTACTAGTTACACCACTTAAATAAGATGCTACTAGACACAGTTTGAAAACATTAGTACTACAGCCTTTCAGACATAAGCTTGCCTGTACAGACACCAGTGTAATACAGTTTCAACTGTAACTGGCTTAATAGTTCGGTAACTCCTCTGCAACATCAATTATTTTGGATAGTCAAAACTGTGCACATGCCTCTTTTGTACACATATAATATTTGGCTAATTCAGATGTTTTCAAGTAAAAATATGATTTCTTTTAAGTATTTTATACAGTCATTGTTAAGGATGCCTAAAAAAACCCCAACCACCTGCTCTGCAAATTTCTAGCTAGGACAGACTCTGTAAATTAGAGGTGACTTACTTGATCTCTAAACCATTCACTAGAAAATTCTGCATCTTGTTTGATCTGAATATGGCTCCAAAAATTGTTACCAAGGTTTAGAAAACACTTTTCTAAAAAAGGAAGAGAATGGAACAATTTGAAAAATCCTCTACAGACGTTTTCCAGGAGATCAAATCAGTCTCACTGAACAGTAACACACAAGAGTCATCTAGTTTTATCCCTTGCACTCGTGACAGAAGTCAGAACAGCTCCAGAAACATTTTGGTTATATAGCCATTTTGTTCCAAATGTGCAGTGAATTTTAACAGCTTCTGATACAGTATCAAGTAATATCTGCTCTGAAACAAACAATGGAGAAGAAATCCAAGTCAGTTGAACAATCCCTGTTACCCAGTGACCAACTCTCTCCCCCACACCAAAGGTAACGTTACATTTTCTGTCTGCTTGCTACCAAATCCCCAGCCAACAACCAATGCGGAAGGGAAACGTATGGCTAACCGGGAAACAAATCTCTTCTGCCAAACATTTCAAGAATTCCAAGCTTTTACCTCGCTTCAGAGTGGAATAAAATCGAAGCGGATTATTATTTGTCTTTCCTTCCCATCGCATCACATAAGCATACCATACGGTACGAAACCAAAGCAGCCAGGTAACCCCTTCTACTTTTCTTGCAGTGTAAGTTAGGCTGACTCAAAACTTCTCTTCAAGAGCAGGGACAACGAAGGCCATGCAAGACCACCACTTGCAGGTCTGTCTTGATTCCAAAGCTGTCTCAGACCTTCAAACTAAAACTTATTCCCTCCCTGATTGCTACCACTCAAGATTTGGTATAGTTTTTGCTCTGACTGTTCCTAATAGAACCTAAAATTAACACAGCTATTTCACACCTTGATTTGTCCATGGGTACGATTCGGAACAAATGTGTGTTTAGGTTTGGGTTTTGCTATTACTATCTTTTTCCTTTCTTCCCTTTTTCTTAAATTTTTTTTTTTCCACCTGAAACCTACAGCAAAGAGAACACAAAAATAAATAGCTTGTGTGGATTATGTTTTCTGAGATACCTTCAGCAAGGAAATTATATGCTACTACTTATTAGATGGAATTTATAGAAAATAAAGTACACTACTAGGGGACTTTAAAATTCCCTTAAACACAATACAGAAAGAGAATGCTTTGAATCTAATCTATGTCACTGCAGAGTCTCTAATTTTCGCCAGACTTCTTAGCTTATTAAAAGTGTGTCTAGTGTGGTCCATCAACACATTCTGTAGTGCTACTACTGTTAACAGTGTTAATAATAATTCTGACAATTTCTAACTTTATTTTTTTATGATTATCTTTGTATAACAAATGAGTTTGTCTTCTGGTACTTTTACCTCACTTGTGTACATCTATCACAGCAGTACTGTGCGAGAGCACAAGCTTATTATCCTTGTAGATAAGGGAACAGAGGCAAAGTGACTATGTCTCCAAAGGCAATTCAGAATAACCATGACAGAAGTAGGCTTTTCTCCCAAACACATTCAGGAGTTCACAGCATCATATTAGGCTCCTATATACCAGAAGCCAAAAACCAAACCAAAACAATAAATAAAGCCACACACCACGCCTCCAAACAAGCTACGTGGCATTACTCTTCTCTGAGTGAAATCCTCAGCACCACACACAACCCTCAACTCAAAGTCATCTTTATTTCAGGTTAATGTCCAATGCTTTCACCACATTTCCCCTTCTTTAAAATAAGCAATGTACTACTTCTTGTGAACTTCACTGTGTCCTCACAGTTTCCAGCAACGTATTGGTTAATCAGGGCTCTGTTATTCTAGGTTCAAACACAGACACAGTCTGATTCTGTATCAAACTGGAATTCAAAGCAGTTTCTTCTTTATTCAGGATGGTTTTAAAATATTTTTCCCAAAGTCCCAATCACTGTTAAACGATCTCCCCTTACACCTAACACAAGTGTCAGTGAGCAGGTAATCCTCAAGAGAGCAAGTCTACCAACACTCACTAGAAACGAAACACCTAGCTCCATTCCCCCCCAAACACTGAGGTTTATTCTCACAGCTCACATGAAACTTCACAGATTAACAGCCAACCTCCTGTTTATAAAGGACAGGTTTGTGAGTACCACAGTCACACAACTTGTTCATTTCTACATAGTAAGAAGCAACTATATCACTACATGAGACAATGAAAATTAAAACAAGCATTAAGAGAGCATTTGTATCACAAAATCAAAACTCCCACATACAGAGTTCCAAGTAACCTGACTGCATTGCTATTTATATTGCATCTCCCATATCTCTAATGTTACTACTACATTTTTACTGAGATGAGACTGTGCCAAAACTCGTGGTTGCACGAGACGTGGACTGCATTGCTTACCATAGCTGGGAAGTGCTCAGACCAGCTACGACAACGCAGTACTGCTGTGGGGACTGAACAAGACTCACAACAGGGAATCCAGCAGGGAAAATCTCACTCCAGTCTTAGCATCACCCTATAAAAAAAAAAAAATCAGCAGCAAAAAGCTTGTTGGTCTAAACCAACATCTGCTTTTTCTTACGGAAGGTTTCCCCCCTTCACTGGGCGACGTTCGGCACTCTGCAGACAGGAACTGCAACACCGAAGCTGTTCTAACATGTCCCATAATCTCACTTCAGCGATGCTTTTCTCTTGGGGAACAGAAATCTTTGCCCTCTAGATTAACATGTTCCAATCCTAGAGCTCTGAGGTACAGTAACGTTGGTTCAGTTATAGTGAAGGGTCATTCATATCAAGTTAAGACTACCCTCAACATAAAAGAGTATCATTTATATCTGGTAAGTGAACAACCAAAGCATTCACATCTACACAGCTCACAGGAAACTCTTGTGATTATTAGTCTTAAGCACAGACTCTCCTGATACAAAAGGATCTAAGTTTTCAAATACGATTTCTGGTATTTTTAAATCTCCTATTGTTACAAACACCACCTATGTCTCCTGAAACTAAAATTCTAGGAGGCAAAGTTTCAATTTCACCTTACTTGTGCAATTGCCAGTGTTTTGGACAATCGGTTTTCCTTTCTGAAAACGTTTTCCCTGTTTTAGTCCCTCACAAAGTATGAGGAGTGAAAAATTACTTAAAAAAATTATGATCTAAAGAAAGGTAATCTCTAAGTACAGCCAAATTAAACTCATCAAAACTAAATTAGAAGTGCAGCTGTTAGCACACTTTCCTCATAGGCTCAGTAAAGTTCCAATGTATTTACACACAGATACCTTGACACACGTATACAAGCAAAGGTATTCTCTTAACAGCCCAAGGACTAACACAGAAATGGTTTAATTATAATCAAGTTTCCACGCAAAAGAGATCAACCATGCTGAATTTCAAAGTCAGCACTGGAAAGAGTAAGAATAAGGCAAAAGTGCAAATTTGTGCATAAAGAAATTCTCCAAAAGCATCCTGACACTGAAACCGAACCAGTCTCCCTGGCTGCAGCACGCTGGTAATGAGCCCCAATTCTGATCTTACAGACATTTACCTCTGATGGTCTGGATTTCTTATTTCTGCAGAGTTTATGTAAGTGCCTTTACAAACCATTTCCCGTGTCCATGATTTAAGGAAAAAAAAAGTATTTTTGCAACACTTATTTGTGTACTTAATTGCAATCAAAACAGAAGAGGACAGCAAACCCAAGCGGAGCAGTCACTTTGCCCACGTCAATTCAGCAGAAGAGATCTAGAAAAACTGGCCGAGCATACTACTCCGTGTTAACACCTGCAACCACCTGTATAAACAGTGTACTGATACAGGTTAAAAAGCAACACTTCAACTGGTTTTCATCCTTCCTCCCCGCCTGGGAGGAGACCGGAGAGGAGCTGCCAGGCGCTGCTGGCACAGGGAGACCCTCGCACGGCAGCTGAGGGTCTGCGGACCAGACCTGCTCTGCTGGTAGAACAAAGACTCACCCCATGAGAATTCCCATCCACATCTAATCAATAAAAAAAGCCAAACGAAACCTGGTCTTCTACCTGGAGTTTAGAAAATTAAACTCTATTTTCTACCTAGACTGGAAGGTCATGTTGAAAACTGAATAAAACTCAAACATGTAAATAGCTCCTGACAGTAACACAAAGGTTTTTCTGAAAGCAGGTTAGCAAGAGGTATGGCCCAGAGTTCAACATGTGTCAGGCACCGGCTGCCGCTGAAGTATCACACTGATATCTATAATTACATTTGACAGGAAATATTTTCTTTTCCAGATATTACAAGTTTTGCACTACCAGAAGTGAAGATGATATAAGAAAAATATTTGGAAATAAACATGAAATATTACCAGTCAACAACAACAGAAATATGGTCTCTTCCTTCCAAGCACAGGTATAGTCATCACCACACTAAACTTATCAGTGAAATTCTTCAGCCAGCGTCAGGGAGTATCGTTTCAGGCAACAGGTTCCACCTACTTGTTGTTCTTGCTGGCCTGACTTTAGAAGACCCTGTCAACTAAAAGACACCAGAAATACTTACTTTATCTCTAGCCATCCAGGGCTCTATTTACAGAAAAGTTGGGAGTCAATTTATTGAAAGGAGTGCAAGTTTCTGTACTGCTACTTCTGAAATAATTTTGCACTGGATTAAGTCAATCTACGTAGAACTGTACAACCACTTAACTGATGAAATGTTTTAGTAAAGAAATCCCATACATTTAACAAAATATGAAAAAACCCAATCTTCCTTCAGTACAGAGAAGCTGTAGAAATGAATCTGAAAACATGATACAAATTCCCTTACCTAAATATTGTATTTCCCATTATGCCCATTCACTTAAACTGTGTAGTCGGAGAACAATACTTTCACAATTCAATTTTACACTTCCTTAACTGTGTCACAGCAAGCTATTTTTAGTTACAAAAACTTAAGTGAATATAGTACGCAACTATGGTTTTTAGGCACACAGTTAGGACAGACTCCTGAACTCCTCCTAAGTTAGCCCTAAACTGGTGAGTCGGATGCAAAACACCCCTCTTCTCAGCTTCCTGTCTCGTGTGCCTTACAAAATCTGCTTCTGCGCCAAGCAGTTCAATCTTACAAGACAGCACTTTCTAAGCAATTTTTTTTTTTTAAGTTGGCAGAGTAGTTTTTCCACACGAGTTTCCTCGTATGCAGATTACTTCCCAGCAAACACCAAGAGGCTGAGTCTTCGCTGCTTGTGGAGTTATTCACATTCAAAGTGAGCACAAAGTAGATACAGAGCATCTATAGCCTGATTCTTTGCGTACTTAGTTCCTGTTTGTGCAAACCTCAGCCTAAACATACAAGCTATAAAAGAGAAGACTTGAACAACTGCTCAGGTTAGCAAATAGGTTGTTGAAAACAAACACCACCAAAATGAAAGTCTTCCCCATTCAAAATACCAGTATTAAAACCCCAAACATTTCAGGTAAAACACAGGAAATATTTTTTTCTGTTAACAACCTGCTTAGGAATTGCTGTTTTTGGAAGCAAAGAACACTCCCCACAGGCCACAAACTACCACAAGCCTGGATTTCCAGGGAACGCAACCTTTAGTACCGGCAGGGTTCCTGATTAGATATCAGGAAGGTACCATCTAGAACCAAGAAAGTTCATTGATGTTTTCGACAAACATTCTGGATCCAAATTAGTGCCTTCTTCAATGTAACACAAATTAACTGGAAAAATTCCAAACAGCTCTTATTGAGAAGTCTGGAAGTCACAACAGATGCGGTGAAGAAACTTTCACGCCACCATACTCAACGTCTACATATATATGGACTCAGCCAGTATGAAGAATGACCTTTTACTGATCTTAAAATTGGAAATTAATTATACCTGAATAAGCAAATTTATTATCATTTCCCCTGATAAAAGGGAAGTTATAGTGCTGTAATTTAAGTCAAACTATGACAAAAGGCACAATTATCGTGTCCTGACCCTGACCTGACATTTCTAAATGGTAACAGAAACAAAAAAGATACAGTTCATACTGACAGTATATAATAAATGGAATGTTAGGCTGAAAGTTATGTGAGAAATAATTTGCTGATACTTAACACATCAGTTAGAACACATAGCACTCTGCTATAATTGTCCAATTACTTCCACAACATATGGTCCTTTAAATATTAATAATATTGTTTAAATAAGAAACTTACAGCTAAAGAAAATAATCTCAAGGGAGTATATATATTGTCGTAACACTGCAAATTACTTAAACAGTATTGCTTGGGCACAATTATCGATGCAACCAGCTGCTACCCTGGCTGCAACAAAACCACATCAGAAGCACTGGGAAGCTGGAGATACCTTGGCTCTATCTGAATCGGATTAACCGCGGTGGCATCCCAGCTAATGCAGAGGTGTTAACCAGGCAGCACAACTAATTTGCAAGATTTGCATTCTGTTCATGGACAATGAAATAAAATATGGAAAACAAGAAGCTTCAAAGGTAAAAGAGGATTTTTTTAGATTATTTGAGTGTCTTTAAAGAAACAGGAAACCATACTGAATGGGACTTCACTTCAACATTTGCTACGAATCTCGCTTCCTGGAGTTCCTAAAGTGCCAGTGGCAGAACCTGGCACGAGACCTGAAGAGGAACCACAGCCAATCTTTCTCTCACACTTTTTCCCTAATTCTCTACAAGTGCCATTTCTGACACGTGATACTGGTCAATACAAACCATTGGTCTAACCTAGCATGGCATGGATTCTTAGAAATTCTCTTCCTAGAAATTTCAGCAGACCAAGATGGTTTTTCCACTGTGTTACAGAAAATGTGTGCTTAGTACCACAAATTTGACTAAAAAAATAAAAAAGAATTTGACGAATCATCAGTATCTGTACAATTTTAAAATAAATTATGTATCAGATATGTAAAACAGACTACTTGAATAATTTCTTCTTTTAAATAAGAGAAGCTGCTTCTCAGCCAAGGGGTAAAACACAAGGTGAGGTAGAAAGGGAGAGGAAGAGAGAGAGAACAAGAGAAACAAAACAAAGCATGTCTCCTCTCTCCTTCCCCACTTGGGGGAAAAAAAAAAAAAAGGAAAAAAAAAAGAGAACAACCTGCCTCAATGCAGAGCCAAAGCATTTGTCGTTCGCTTGTATTTTTATATACCTGACTATTCAGAGCAGTCCAATAGCTATTTATTGAATGTCGTCAACCTTGTCAAGAGCACAGCTGTAACTCGGCTGCTACAGCAGCGCAGCCCAGCGCACTGCCACGGCCCCGTCACCGAGGCCCAGCTCCCCGGCACGGCCCCGGCACCGAGGCCCAGCACACCGCCACGGCCCTTTCACTCTGTCACCTGCAGCCGCAGTTCTCAGCCCTGTCTGTCGACTTTCTGAAACAACAGTTCTCGAACTTCTTTGTTCCTCCCCATTTCTGCTACAAGAATGGCTGGACGGTACTGGGGGAAGGTACACGGCCAGCACGCTGCTGAAGTGCAGCAGGCAGACCTGGCCTGGGAGCGCCATGGCTGCTCTGGGAAGGCCGTGTGTGGGAGGGACGGCGGGACGGGCAGAAGCCTCTGGCAACAAGGCTCAGGCTCCGGTGGGTCCAGCCGAGAGGCACGAGGACGGGTGCTGCAGCCCCCGCCACGCCCTTGGCCCTGCCAGACCGTGCTCCTTCCAGATTCTTCCCTTCCTCCTCCCAGTAGCTTGGAACATATGTACCCCACTTTGGTAATCAGGAACATACAGCAAGACAGACAAGGCTTTCCTCCAAAATGTTTAACATACAGAATTACAAAATCTCTTCCTCCACAAAAAAGTTTAACAGAAAGAGAAACCAGGTTTATTCCCACAAGCTACAAGAGCGTATTTTCAACACATGCAAACAATATGCAGAAATGCCCTATGAACCTACTACCTGGAAATCAGATAACACCGCAGATCTACCTACTGCATAACGACATTCACTGGCATCTCCTCACGTACTTTTGTGCAGGAATTTAGCAAGACTTGTCAGGAGTTCAGACCTTCTATAGAATACAACATAACCAACTGCACATGCTGCTTGTTCCAAATACATTTATGAAACATTTACGTCATGTATTTTAGTAGGTTATTAATAGTTGGTGTTGGCAGAGAAAAGCTATGTTTCTCTAGAAACATAAATCATGTAAATCTAGTCATAAACATTTTTATGAGTAGGTTTTTTATAAAGCACTGTACTGGCATTAGTTAGTCAATCCTCAACCTTTCCTAAGGGGTAGATTAAGTATTAAAGTACATCCAAGGTGTGGCATTGTATCAGTTTACCCTTCATGGCAGTTACATTTACACAATTCAGAGTGAATTCTCTATCAGCTTCATCATTTGAAACCAGAAGCCTATGACAATGGTGAATTTCACCAAGCAATTATAAGGGCAAAAATGCCAGCGGACAACTTACAGTCTGACTTGTGTAACTACATATTAAGTCACTACAGAGAAAAAAATTACAATAACCATTTTCACACTACATGATAATTATGCAATCTGCAAAGTACGAAGGCAGCGAAAGCTTTCTGTCTCAAGCACCGTGCCTCAGAGAATACTGCAAATAGCTGTCTGACCTAACTATGCATTCATCATTTCTGCATTAGCAATCGATAAAGAGAGGGAAGAGAATAAGTAACTGGGTAGTGATTTCACCTTGGGCAATCAACGTTCATATCCAGCATTAATATTCACAAAATGCCCCAAGTCTCCATCTTTAATGATTAAGTATCACCACACCCTGGAATATTTTACTACACATGTGTATTGACATCATGAGATCCCAACTTCAAACGTAATTGCTTGCCATTTTCAAGACCTTCTCGGAATTAAGGGATGCTGGCTACAACAGCATATATAAACTCCACCTCTGTGCCAAGGCAACAGACAACTAAATTTAAAAAAGCTGTAGTCTCAAATTCCAACTCCCCAACAGTCTCAGGACATATTAGGGCAGTTTAAAATATAAACAATCACCTTCTGGAAGACTGAATTTAGAGAAATCAAACCCTAGACTAAGAGGGACTCCTTGTATTTAATGAGAAGCAATCCTTAATCATTTCACCTCACTTAGCATCATACATCCACTACACAGCTTCCCAGGATACTTACAGCCACACTCCCGAGCTTACACAACCCAGCTTTCAGTGAACACTAAGCACATGCAAATCGCTCCAGGAATCAAAAACACCCCTCGACACCCAGCTTTGCACAGGAGCCCCATGTTACCACTCCGTGACAACCGCTTCAGCAGGCACCCGTGCACACCGCGAGCTGAAGCTGGTCGAACGGCATGCTGCCGGCCGGTACCTGCGGGGCCCTCCTGGCTGCTCCTGCACTGGCTCATATGCTGCCCTGTAGATGAGACATGGGCCTGGACCCACACCTCCGGCTGTACTCATACCCAACCAACCCCTGCAACGTGCAAGTGGTCCTTCACCAGGCTGTGGCGAGGTCCTGGAACCAGAGGTTTCTGAATGGGGATTTAACCCGTTCTTCCCGCAGTGACGAAGTACACGATGGCAGATGGTACGCTGCCTCTGCCAAGCCCCTTCACACGCACCAGCTGCGAGGGGTCCTGCAAGCTGCCTTCTACCAAATCTCCGTTCATTAGATTTCCACAACAGAATTAGCAGAGCATTCACATGTCCAGCAATGTTTCATATACGATTCCATTGCAATCACTTTTATAATACCTTCAAGTAAAGCTTCTTAAAAAACATCTAATCCAAGAAGTAGAGATCTCGACATTCAAATGTTTATTACCACCCTTTGCAGTACTATTATTTTTAATAATACTGAATAAAAATCTGAAATGAGTCATCTATTTACTTTCATTTTGCAAAAAGGACATTTATTTTCACGACAAAGATGTTCTCCACAAAGTAACTGGGTATCCTTTTTTGTTGAAACAAAAGCTAGTCTAAAAGAGAAAAGCAACAAGCAGACTGTGAATACTATTGAATTAGAGGACACATTTGCTTGGAAACCTAAAGTTTAAGGCACTGCAGTCAGAGAGTACCATTCCACACACAACTACTATACAAAGGGTTAACATACAATATGTAGCAGTTATTTGTCACAGATAACAATCGTTACAGTTCAATAAATTGGTAGAAGGATTATAGTGCAGTTTTATTACTACCTCCAACACTTTTACTGATGTGCTTATTACTTTTTTTACAGCACACTGCTCTTGAGCAACCAGTTTATAATATCTACCCATTTTAAACCAGGTATACAGAGAACACATATCTAAAAAAGGGCGACTAAGTTTGCATGGCAATACTGGTGCAGCAGCTAACGCATCCCATATATACAGTAATTACACACATTTTGCATGGACAAACCTACTTACAAGCCTAGAGGCAAAAGACAGCTGCCAAAATCCACGCATTTTATGCATTACAAAAAGCATGAACTAGGACTGGTCTTTTTCTCTCAGAAGATGAGGATAAAAATACCACCACTACAAACAGTTTTTGTATACACATCACAGACACACACACAGACTAGTTTTCTATCTCTAAATTACCTCTATTAGCTGCAGTATGTCACAAGAAATTTCAGTTCAACACAAATAAACCTTAAACGTTGAACATGGTAAAAACACTACACAACACTGGGATGTTTTTTTATTATGTTTTAACCATTTCCAAGTGTAGTTCTTTTGTACGCCTTCATTAATTCAATTTATCCTTAGACCTACAAATATCTAATATTGTTTTTAGTCCTCACATTAAAAGCAACAAATAACCTACCACCAGCTGAATCAAATTCACTGCAGCTGGTGAATAATATGCCACCCCTCTCGCACATACAGCAAAAACAACTCTTCTCAGGCATGCGCTCCTTTGGGTCTGTGATCATACAGACCGTAATTCAAAATGTACATGCTCTCTTAGTAACAGCTTAAAGTATCGTACTACCTTTCAAACATCTCACACCCCCGCGGAAGCAGGATAGCAGGAAGTTGCCTTGCAATGATAAGCTGTGAATCTGCACACTAAGTGTTCATTTTTTGCGTTTATCTGCATCACACAGAAAATGCCTCCTATATTATACTGTTTCTTCTTGCTCATTTTATCCTGAACAATGGCAAAATGGAAGCCTCTTGACAGAAACACTTGTGTGGACATCCAGCTTGTAAACAGAGACAGCACAAAACACCCTGCATACAAAAGTCTCACTATGTCTGAAGCCCATGGACACTGAACATTTAATTAAGAACACATCCTGATTTGTGTATAAGTTGAACCAGGGATTTGACATAGCCCCATTTCTGACGCATTTGCAGTACATCCCTTTTTTACTGCTCTCACCCAGAAATGTTCCTAAGACCACCACCTTCAGAAAAAAAATGAGTGGGAAGTAAAGCATTAAATTGTGATTGGGACCAACAGTCCTCCAAACCAAAACTCGTGGGATAGCTTAATTCACCGATAGCTTAATGGCACACAACTCAGTAATTCCAGACAGACTGTGACCGAGGGAAAGTGAGTGTTCACAGTACCAGAATCCGCTTTAAAAAAAAATGTATTAGAATTAATTACTGCTTTTTAGGAGCTAGTTACAGAATTTCAAATTACCTTTTCATATAGACAGTCACTGGCAACAGTGTCCTAAATTAAAATGAACTCAAATCAAGTCAGTCGTAATTCAGATACTTTCTAACTTGTGCCCTCAGGAATGTTGCTTTAGTCAGTCCACGTGTAATACATAGTTTTCTTTTTGAACTGAAATGCAGCTACCATAGAAACTTAACCATCTAAAACCAGAATCATTTTCCCAAATCATATTTCATTTTCATTACGATATTCTTTGCTATGGCAGTTTGTCTGCTGCCGAGATCACATTTTGCACAGGAGACAGAATATAAAAATAAGCTCTATTTATTATTGTTTTATAAGCATTACAGCATTATCAGGTAATAAAGAACCTACACACAATCTATCATACTTCTAGTCTGGAAGGCCTTCCAGGTGATAAATATTTTAATGAAACTCAACACACTGCAGGTGCATCAGCACGAAATGAATAGATAGTGATGGCTATGTATCAGCAAACACACAAACAAAAACCTTCCAAAACCTTCCAGTTAATCTGCAGTCCATCTAGAAACACAGAACTCCATACAGGTCAGAGGAAGAAATGCATGTACTAAACTAACTCCTGCCATCTTGGGACTAAATCTCACCCCCCGCTCTATGAAGCACAAACATAATTGTGCTTCACTCACTGAAAGAAAAAAAAAAACACCTAACAAAAACCAGTCTTTAGTTGATAATCTTATGATTGCTTGATTAGTGCTTGGAAAATATAAAGCACGACTTAAGTGCTAAATATTATTAGCTTCTTCACAACATCAGCTCCAAACTGGCCACTCCCCATTTCCTTCTCTTGTAACTCTTTTCATTCATGTCATCAGAAGGCATCTTATTTTCAGCAAAAACTACTCACTTTTTTCTTTTTTTAAATTCTGCTGGATGTGCAGAACTACTGTTGAGGTTGCTTGGCAACTAGTGAGATGTATCAGAGAGATAAGGTCCAGAATGAATGGAATTGAAGAGAACTATATTTGGTTTCACTAAGCGATACTAATGCACTTCAACTCTACCAATTTGAATTATCCACACTATGGTGAAATTTTGCTATTTCTTTCAAAATACAGACATCCGTAATCACAGAGTCCCACTAAATCCATTAAGCCACCTCCTCAGCCACATATGTGTCTGCCTGTACAGAAGAGACTTCAGACCCAGAGCTTATACCTGGGTTAGCAGTTTAGTACAGCAAGGAACAGTCAGGTAACAGAGACATCTAGTAAGTATTTTGAAGAAATTCATGCCAAAGCGGATAGCTGAATACTTCAGTCTGCCTTTCAGTGTACCATGAGCCACTGTGCTTCTCCATCTACTTCAGTATCAAGTTGAAATTTCAAATGAAATAGTTTTTCCTGAAGGTCACAATTTGAAACGAGATGAGATTGAACACCCAAGACTCCTGCAATGGCAGAGAACTGATGATAGAAAGTCTGCCCTAATAATCCAAGAAGGTCAAAAAAGCCTTATGCAGCAGAAGATGGAAACACGCCCAACAGTTCCTAGTGAAAGAGTATCTTTCTTATCTCAGGCTCTTCCACTAACTTTAGCTGGATCATGTGAGTAAGAATCAACCAGTCTGGCACAAAAGCGGATCTTCTAACATCACCTCAGACCCTGCCCAATCTTTGATGCTTCAGAAGGAAATGAAAACAGTGACAAAACACAACTAGAAAACTATCTAAAGAGAAAAAACAAAACCAAAAGTCAAGCCCCACGCTTCGCTACCTGTCTGATGCCTGCAACCAAACACACACAGGACTCCAAGGCTTCAAGGCTTCAAATACCAACACAGAATTGCATATATCACAATGATGTTCGGGGTAATAAAAGCAAAAATAAAAGCCCATGGCTGCAAAGGTAGTGGGTGATTTGCAGCACGTGGAGCAGGCTTCGTACTTCCCACAGCCAGCGTGCACTAGCATGCACACTTCCATCAGGAAAGCTGGATCTCCAGCAGCTGGATTGAAATGCGGTCTAAAAACAAACCTGTCCTTCCCTGAGAGTGCTCAGATAAGGCTTCCTCATCCCCAACAAATTACTTCAATTAAAGTGTCTCTATAGAAGCAAATCTCATGCTTGCCTTCATTTTTAGGTATCTTTCTTACACAGCACTATCTCTACATGGTAACAAAATGGTGTTTGGACACCCTGCTTCTGAACCTTGTACAACTCCTCTGGCCTTTCTTTTAAATTCCTCCCAGTAATTCCACATCCTTCATGAAGTGAAGACACCAGCATGGGATATACTATTTTAATGACACTCTTATCGGTGTTGGAAGTCTACTTTATTACTTGTGTTTCACTTTTTTTAGGGATCCAAGCCTGCATTTGTCTTTTTGCCACAAAAAGCATACTAAGGTAATTAACTAATTGACTTTCAAGTCCGTTTCCAATTTTACAGATACAATCTACATTCCAACTCCTGTGAGACTGTCTCGGAGTCACATGTATTAAAATGAATTTCTGAAGCATAACTTTTAAACACATTATTCAGATCACCCTAAAAGCGTAACTTGACCTTCCCAGTATTAACTACATGGCCAGTTTGCAGCAAGGGGTTTCAGATCGAACCAGGCCAGCAGCCTAAAGAATGATTTTACATAACGCAACCACTAGTTCCACGGAGGCTTTCCAAGAAGTGGTCCCACTCACTGCCTCTATTAACTGAGAGGTATATCAGTAAGCCTTCTATTTCACACAATGTTATTATAAAAATCAAAATATAATGTAATATTACATCAAATACCAAACCAGTTAAATTTATCAATCAGATCTGCAAGCTTTCCAAAAAGGCACAGGTTCACTCAGCAGGATATCCCTATATGAAGCTGTAGCAGCCGAGTTACAGCAGTGCTCTTGACAAGGTTGGCGACATTCAATAAATAGCTATTGGACTTTCTTCCTATACACCCTTGTTGCAAGAAACCATAAGTAATAACAGTAAATTAAAATGCCCATATTTGATGCCAAGCATCTGGGCAATCTCTTACTTTAAGCAATGGCATTGTTCCCCTAAGAATTGTAAAGAAATTAACATTAGCATTTCCCATAGTTTCTCACATAGTTCCTTTGAGATTCTTGTCCTTTATTGAAAATACCCGTACTCTAACACATGATCCTGATATTTGCCCTTCTCACAGATGCTAAACTTCCTTTTGTATTTGCAGCATTGTACAGGATGGACACACACTTTTTTTTGGTAAGGAATAAAATATCTATAGAAAGTTTTTTGCTTTCTCCATGGAACTATGTACCGTTTTACTTTCTCCATTCAGCAATCAATCTATACCTAACCTTCTGCGTTCAGTAATAAATTAATGCCCAAACATTAAATGTATTAAAAATAAAATTAAGTTAAAAAAATACTGTTTTCATATTCTGCAAAATTATCAAAATGTAATCTGTTTATTTTAATCAACAAAATAGAGGTCTCAGCTGATTCCAGTTAAACCCAGAGAGAAGTAAATTTTTAAAATCTATTCTGGGACTGAATTGGGTTAACTTTCCATTTCTATCTAAGGGTGATACATCTCGTAGGCCCGTTTGTTTTTTAAAAATGCGTGCATATAAATATTACTTATTACTCTAATACTTATTATTTATTATTATTAAGATTGTCACTTCTGTCTACTTTCCCTTCTCCCCCTCCCCCTCTTGGACAACTCTTTTTATGTTTCCAACATATTATTAAAATCGTGAGTAAAAAAGCCAGACAGTATATGTTGCCTACATTATTTCAAAGTGTTTTTTCTGACTCCCTATGATTGTGCAAAATAAGCAGAAATGCTTAACTAAACTCAGTCTACTTTTTTCTAGCCCCTTATTTTCCAGTGGTTTCAAAAAGATATTGAGGTAACAGAACGCTATGAAGTTCTTCAGTGATAAACATAAGGAAAGTAAACATATGATTGCATAAGATGCCAATTACATAAAATGAAGACTGTCCAATTAAGTGAAGGCAAAACACAGAGGCAGTATGGACCATCCCAAGTTCCCAATGGTTTGGTGAACTTGGGAGTCCAGTGACAGTTCCCTTCCATTTTCAGTTCAAAAAACTAAAAGGCAAAACAGTTGCACTTGCAATTTTTAAGTGTCTTATGTGTAAGTTACCACAGGTATTTTTATCTACAATGTTCAGCATAAGCAGAGTGCGTTCCTATGAGTAACTATTTTGAAACAACATTTATCATTTTTATACACCAAAAGGTTGCTTCTAATTTACAGACATCTATTTTAGTACGCTTCAAAACCCAGTACTGAAAATTCAGTAACTTCCTACACTACAGAAATTTAACAACAAAAAAACCCCAAACAACCCCATAAAGTAGATCTTCCAGAAAGTTGTGTAATGCGATTGCTGTAAAACACACTGAGACAAAGTGTCAGAAAACTTAAAATTCTTACTGACACTGACCTCTGCAACTGTTCTGTCAAATATTTGAGAGTGCAGAAAGCGTAGCCCAGGACAGGAGAACTAGAGCTGCTCTTCCTGACCTGCATATGGACTTGGGGCTTGTACAGTAGATTGCGTCTGAGTATTATGAGCTTTCCTGAGAACCCCGAGTACTTAACTGAGCCTTTCTCCTTTCCATTTTCTCACTAGTCAAAAGAAAAAACCAAAAATCCTCAGCTTTGCATTGTGCTGATGGGTTTCTTCCATGAATAATGCAGTGCTGTGATTACGTTCTCATTTCAGAACATCAAAAAAATTAAAGATATTTAATAAAATCTTTTCAGCAAATGGCTACATCCCTATGATTATTATCTTTTGCTTATTTTAAAAAAAGTTAAAGGTGTAAGTTTTCATCTTTATCTTAAATGGTCTTCAACTGCTAAAAGCAACACAAAATACATGAAGCTATGCCAATCACTGTTATTGCAATTAAATTAAAATTCGTGAAAACATTTAATCTTATTTTTCCACAGTAATATCATGTTAAATCAAATTTAGCTACCAGATTTAAGTTTTTTAAATTATCAGGGTTAAAACAGGTATCACACAGTTTTTCTAAACTTTACTGTGCTAAGTGTCCAATTACATATTTTTATCTGTTAAAAAAAAACCATCAAGCACAATATAAACTAGGCATCCCTTCTCATTACAAACTTAAGGAAGAAACCTACTTCACTGACACCCATTTCCTTGCAACATTTCCTAATTAATATGAACATTTCATTACACAGATAATTGTACTGGTGAAACAGAATAACAATGTCTTAACCTGAAGGAAACAAAAGTGTTTCTATGCTCGCAGACCTACAGACAAGAAGAGACTATTTCAATCACAATGATTCCGAAGGCAACAGTAAATCCCCCCGCTCGCTGTGAAGCTGCCGTTGGAGGCTAAATGTAACATCTACCGGGACCACGCCAAACCTCAGAAGGAAACACTGCACACCTCTGTCTGCTCCATTAGCTCACCCACCGCTCCTGGGAGGCTACCAGGGTGCGGCTGGGAGAGATGATTATTTTCTGGTGCCTTAACTAAAAAGACAAGTGAACACAATGACTTATTAACTAGCCCTTTGGAGAATACAGTCAGCAACAGGCAGCTAACAGAGCAGGCCACAAGCTTTCTCGTACTTTTGTAATAGCAAACACCTTAAAACAGAATGTCTCATCAAGACATTCCACTACTACATTCCTTAAAAAGCAGATAATTTTGCCCCTTAGCTGTCAAAAACAGACCTCCACGTATTGCTGTTTTTAAGTATGCAAGCTCAGCTGTAAACTAGTAATTTAATTAACTACATGTTTACATTAGAGTACAGTTGTAGAAATAACTATTAAAAGCTGGTGCAGCTCCACTTGCACTGTATCCTGAATACTCTTGCATTTAGTAGGAACTCAAGAGTCAATTGTCAAAGTAAAATGGTGGGCATATTATTTTCGACATCAGGATTCAAGTTACATTCGAAAAAAAACCCAAAACAACACCCTCACCAGCAGGAATTCCTTCATTTCAGCTTGAGAGCTTTCAATGACCAAGATTAAGCTGAACAATTTCTGTATCTCAGCTCTTCATCACAGATGGGACTTGGGCAACCCTAATGAACAAATGCATGATACATCTAGAAACAGAGACAGATTTGCCTGCTGGATCATACTTCAAAGCACTAGCTATGCCTGCCTTGATCTAGGAGACACTCGGGAAGGATGCTTACAAAACTGGAACAAGAGTAGTGGTTTTCATTTAAAAAAAAAAACAAAACCCTGCTCCCCCCACCCAAGAGAAGAGAAACGACAGGACACGTCTTCACTCTGACTGAACCTATCCCACAGAGACCGTAACAATGCAGGAAGCCCAGCAATCTAAGAAACAGGAGCAAGAAATAACACTCACATCTAGATTGCTAGAAGGAGCCGAGAAAGGCACAGCATTTATTAATAATAAGTTACATCTTATGGGACAAACACACTAGGTTTTAACATAATGAAACTGAAAAAATTTCCGCAGCTGGAATGACTGGTGACAGATAAAACGTAGCTATGTAATGAAGGGGAACCTTCAGGGACTGCAATAATGTGAAGGTATAGTTTTAATATCAAAAAGGTAACCTTCCATGTGCTTAAGATGATAAGAAGTATTCTGTTCATATACAAAGTAATTCAAGTATCCATCTGGATAAATTAGTAAAACCATTTTTTTACTGGGACTGCCCAATCAGACCATCCATAACATAGGGGACAAGAAGAAATCCAGTGAGATACTATTGAAGAAAATTCTTCACGTAGTACTGATTCTGTAACACTGGCTAGAGAAAACGTAATCACTCTGCAGGTCTAATTCCTAGGAAGAGTTGGGGAAAACCTGATACACTAGATTCTTTTCAGAAAGGACACTGAAGTATGTAATATAGACATATATTTAATATTCTCCATACACAGTTATATTTTTGAAGTTATCTAAAGCTTTCTGGGAGTATTTAATATAGGATATGATTTATAAATAGCAAGTTAAACAGAATATGATACATTGGCTTATACTAGTAGATGTTTGCTTAAGATAAGAAAATGGAGAAAAACACACCACTTTAACTCATGAATGTGCAGAGTAAAAAGACTGCAAAAAACACTTGCAATGAATTGAGGAAGACTAAGACTTTTTTTAGCTGCTTCTCTCAATCTTACTCTCTCTCAGCTATTACTGTCCAACTTCAATCAAACTTGGAGGACAGTTGCTGCTGCAGAGATTCATTTCCAGAAATGAGACTCAGAGGCTGAGTAGAATAGAGACCAAACTTTGTGCTCCACCGAGGAAAAGCAGGAAGAGTTCATGCACATCTACACCAGCCACGACACGTGCTGGCTTTGCCCAAGTAGCAGGAAGAGTAGAAAAAAGGAAGATAAAGGACAGGATGATCCAGGAGTATTTAGGGGTCAGTGCTGCAGGGAACATCAGTGCCACCGACTAGAACAAGGACTGTGTCGGCTAGAGGAAACAGGAGATCCTTGGAAAGCTGCAGGTCCCGTGGGGAGGAACTGCAGATGCTGTAGGGGACTGGGAGGGCCCACGGCAGAGAAGATTTGGGAGACACAGAGCAAGTTACAGAAATCGAACTTCACTGGCTCAGCTATCCACAGAACAGCTGATTTTCTGTTTTGAGAAGGTAAAAGGGAACTTCCAAATTTTGTAGAACAGGGTTTAATTTGTTTATTTTTACCAAAACTAATGGGTAAAATCCCACATTTACCATCAAAAGCCAAAATCCTCCCAGACTCTCAGATTACATCACTCGTGCTTATTCCACTATTCATAGTTGTTGCCCTCCAAGCTCTCTACAAGTCTAACTATAAAGCTTTCTACTAGGTTGATGGCTGCCTATGCGTACTTACAAAGCTTTTGTGAAATTTCAACCTCAAAACAAATAAAACTACTGCCATATTTTTGGTCAGTCCCTTTACATGCCAAATCACCCTGCAACATATGCAAATTTAGTTTATGGGATTATTTTACTACTGGGGATTTTGTTGTTGGTTTTTTACATCAGAAAACTGAAATATTTAACTGAAAGCATAAATATGAAGTTGTAAGGCCAGGAACAGTAATTCAGAGGACAGAGAGCTCTTAATGTGCAACAGCGTAAAACTGGTAGTTTAAACACTGCTTTGCTAAAAGAATACCACTTTTCCCACTAACCAGCAAATGCAGCTAAGACACATGCTCTGCTATGAGCCACACCTTGCTTCCCATGCATACATAAAGAATTATTTATGTTCATTTCTCATTTTCCTTCTTTTACTTAAGTAAGAACTTTCTTGAAACAGCAAACATGCAAAAGAGGCAGTTGAAAATAAAGCACAATGTAAAAACGAAAGTCTATGTTTTCTTTCAATACTGCGTTGTCATCTATCCACCTATGGTTAGCCTGAGCCTACCACGAGCATCTAAAACCAGACAGAATTAACCAGCTTTTCAGACTTTCAGATCCCTCTATGCATCACTTTTCTGTAATACTTTCAGGAACCTAAATAACATCATTTTGCACCCTGAAAAACAAATTAAAAAATCACTTCAATTGCACATGGAGGAAATATTTTAATGGCTTGATTTCAGAATGCCTCTGAGCAAGGCAAAGAAGTTATTCCATTGATTATCAGAATATTCAGCACCACAGTATGTTACTACTCTTGGCCAAATAAGGCCCAGTGTAGGTATTATGAACTATTAGAATTTTCTGAAAACTCATCTTGCAGTATCTAGAATCACACCTGAGTAGTAGATTTGAATGCAAAACATTTGCACATGTACCTAATGGAGAAGGTCTTGTATCCCAGGGCAAGATACCACAAGAAATTTGAAAAATCCCCGAACTGGAAACTTTTTTCCGTCTTTCTTTATAATGTAATGAAATATTAATGATGCTTCATTGCGTTCAGGTTTAATTTTTCACATAATGGAATTTTCCCATTTGTAGAAATAAAAGTATTTCCAAAGAAAAGATAATTTCAAGCACATAAACACAACATTAAACATCCTAACAATTAAGGAATTTCTTGTTTGCTTAGGTTGTTTACCGTCACCACATATTACCTCCCATTCCTTTCCAGTTGATGGAAGTGACATTTAACTTGCATAAACATTTTGCATAAACTTTTACAAGCTATATGCAGTACTCAGTTCTTAATCATAGTATTTATTTGCTGTTGCTATACTCTTGCCTTTTGACAAAACCGAACACAACTGTGTCAGTTCTTGGGAAAAGACCTAAAACAGACTGAAATCCGTACCCTGCTCCTCGCTCTGCCCACACCTTCGCTTTACGTTCTGCGGCACAAATTTTGACCAAAACCTGTAGCTAGCTGTTCAGCTGGAATGGAACTTGTCATAGCCTTGACCAGACACGCACACACAAATCTTCCAGCACAGTAACACCTTGGCCATGTCCTGGAACAGGAGTTGAGGGGAAAAAAAAAAAAAAGCAGCTCTCTGCCTCGAATCTGCAGAAGCCTCCCGATACACGCTGTGATGCAAAGAAACAAAGAAGAGGGCGAGAGCTAAATCACCCCCCCCCAACTTTCAGTGTTACTCAAACACCACAAAAAAATTACTTTTGTTGCCAGTAAAATACAATAAAGTCAGTTTGTTTCTTGGCAAGAAACTGATGTGATCATTCTAAAAACATGGTATTGGTACACAAATCTAAAGGAACTGTAAAAACAGAGCAATAACGTTCGTGTATACAAACTAATACCAGCCATTAGCAGGGAGTTCATTATTTTAAAAGACATCACTATAAATATTATACTTTTTGCTCACTCATAACATTAACTATCCTTCCACAAGATCACACACACTAGACGAACAAAGTTAGACAACAAAACACAGTATCAGGGAGCAGAAGAGTAAAGTTACTGAGACAGAAGTCATTTCAGTTGCAAAAGAGATTGACACTGACCAGCATGACTAGACAACTATCATCTGCTGGTTTATGTGAAATAACAGTGGTACTGCAGTTCAACTCTTGATGGATGAGATGTATAAAGAAAAGATTAGAAAGCATCAACAACTACTTTTCCTTCCTCACAAACTACTAAACCTAGGTGAGTTCCATAGCTTTGCGAGAGTGACCTGGCGTTCTTAACTTCCCCACTCAGAGAAAATAATTTTTGAAAGTATGGGAGAAATGCAAATATATTCCATCTAAGTCTTGAAAAATTCAGCTATTCGGTTGTGCTTCTGCCATCATCATTAACAGATTTGATAAATACACAAACTCCTATTTAACACTCAGTGTAAGAAACACAGTCATCATTATACAACATCATTCAGGGAACTGAGGCTGAGAAGTGTTATCTGAAATTCCCTATAACCTCAAGACTTCCTGAATCATAAATACTATCCAAACTCACTAATCTCAAAGGCACGTTCCCCTTATTCGTCAATCTTTGTAGTGGATTTCGTAAGCTGCATTTCAACAATTTATTTCTATCTAAATATTTCTGCTTGTCCCAGCTTTTCCCATGACACTTCAGAATCGCCTGTCGCCCTTGCCAATTTCCCACTTTCTAAAACCGTGCAGGACAATGACCCTCTCCTGAGCGTCCGTCAGCCAAACCCACAGTGATCACAGAGGGGAAAGATGACTTAAAAAGTCAGTGAAAGGCCATCATCTTAGAAGCAAAGAACTCCAGCCCCACAATAACACAGAAAAGAATTTTTTTTCCCCTTCAACCTGAATTATACATTTATATTAATTCTTCCAACTATATTCCTTTCTCCTCCTGTCTTCCCTTTCCGGTTCATAAAGATTGGCATCTGAACTTCTGCAGTCAAAAAGCGAAGGTTTTAGCACCACGTTATCAGTGGACGCTCACAAAACGCAGTATGCAGTGGCAGAGACCTACTCCTCTGGAACAGCCCCATGAAAAGACAGCTGCAGTGCTGAGGACGGTGGGAAGGAAACGAAGTCACAGGCTTCCTGCTATTACAAGCCAAACTTAAACCCTTTATACATCACAAGGTGCTCTGTGGTTGTAAGTAATTCAAAGAGTAGGAAATTTGGTTGATATGGAGTCTTCATTATGCTTAAAATGCAGCTCTTCCACGTTAAAGATGAGGCACACTGGAGGAATACTGTGGGGAAGGCACACTCCCAGTACTTACGGAGTTGCTGTAGGAAGACGTCAGTTGATAGCACAGCCAACTGAAGCCATCCTGCAAGAGCTGGAAGGCGGCTAAGCCCCTCCAAGAGCTCCATCCAGAAAAACTTGTGCTGTAGACCATGCACTGCTTGTCCAATATTCTATTCCGCTTACCAACGTCACAGCGTTGTTACTTCCCACACGCTACCTTCACATCAAGAACATTAAAAAAAAAATAAAATCTGTCTCTAACTCAACTACAGATTATAAAAAGAACATTGAAAAATTTTTAAACAGCCTTTACTGTAGTTAACTTAGCTAGAACTTTAACCACCTTCAAATTCACCTTAGCATTGTTAACTATTAAGCATATTAATTACCTGGAACATTTGATTCCATACAGTTCCTCAAATAATTAATTAGCTAAAGTGATCAAGGATTGGAATCCCAGAGGAAATTCTTCTAGTTTTATAGAACTGCATACATTTCACCTTGTTAAACGCTACAACTCTACATGAGGCCAATTCACCTAAATGCATGTGACAACTGTCCCTTCATCTGTTCAGCAACAGAATCCTAAAGCCCAAACAAACAAAAAAAATCGCCACACTCACCGAAATGTAGCCCTGGATATCCAGTTGAGTCACCAGAAATTAAGAAGAGTATCTGAGCAACACTAAAGAAAAACTTTTGACTCCCTTGTTCGTAGCACATTAGACACCTCTTGTAACAGGTATCTTCTGCTTCAAACGTCAATTACCACAGGGCAACCAAATCAAAGGCAAACAAGCTTTAGACAGGACTTTAAACTGACTTTCTTTCAAGGCACATGAATAAGCCACATCGACAGAAGTAATTCAAAACTAGTTATGTACACAGACACTAACACTAAAAAATGTCTCTACACCTCCAGCATACTACAGTTTTCACAACCTCTCTGCTGTTACTCACCATCACCACATCAACTGTGGTGTTGTACACAAACAAGTTTATGTTCTAGAATGACTGGTAAGAACATAAGAGAAGTAATGTTTTACTCTCCCTGCTCTTCCAGAAAACCTCCATGCTATCTTTCTCATTAGCTGAATCCCACATCATTTTTCCACAGTGGAAGCAGGGAACGCAGGACAACGTAGGAAGCAGTTAGTTAGTCTGAAGAAAACTAAGGTGCTTAAGGACTAGCGAGTAACTTGCAAGAACTTCAAAACACTGAAAATCAGCATTCTCTCCCATGTAAAGTGTATGTTAGTATCTCCTGATTATTTTGGGCAACAAAAACCCAAATCTACATGGATTATAAGTTATTTCCTGTACGTTTTATATACACCACTTCTTAAATTTGATTTTTATGCACCTGATTGTTCCAATACGTACCACCCACAACAGGACAAGCACAAAGGACTGACTGCGAGACAGTATGCCACAGAGTGGACAACCTATGGCTCCTGAGCTGCACGCAGCTCCCCAGCAATCCACGCATGCTCCCACACCAGGGTAGGCTATGTGACTGGCAGCAGGGCTGTGCTGGCAGAGGGCTGCTAGATAATCCAAATCCCTTGCTGTGAGAAGGCAGAAGCCAGCAGAGGCTCCCAAGGCCAAATTTGCCATGTTGTCCTGGAATCTGGCTGCACACTCAGCTCAGCCCCAACCTACAACACAGCAGTGAGATACCTGAGTAACGCACTGCTGCTGCAAATCCCAGCGCGCGTCTCAGTCCCTCCCCAGCTCTGCAGGCTTTGTATAACGGGTCTCTGGGCTCCCAGTTTCGCACAAATTTGGGCGTGCAGCTTGCAGGGTTGAGAAGGCTATCTATCCATGCAATACACCATTCATTACACACCAGCATCATCTCTTTAAGAGCATCTGTATGCTTAGAAAACTTAGAAGAACTGTGTTGGGTGAAATGGACTGACACACTCAAAAGGTGTCAAGGATCCCCGACTTCTGCTTTCATTGATTAACATTCTACTTAGCACCTAATGTTAAAGGCTGCTACATCGAAGTCAACTCATGCAAATCTTTTAAGTCACACAAGTCTTTTAAGAGGTCTTTAGTAACAAGAAGAGCCAAAATAACGGACACAACTCAACCGTAACAGGATTCAGGACTGGACACTGGAGAAAAAGAGTTGTCTTGGATAAAGAAAATATTCCCGAAGAAGAGGAGCTAGAAAAATGTAGCACAATGTTATTTATTACGATTCAGCGTGAATTTTCTTCCAAAAGGCTGTGTACCTTATCCTGAACTAGCATTCAGGGATTAGGAAGAAGTATTCTCCAGGCTCCTTGGCTAAATTTCTAGCTCAGATATTCTTACTGAAGAATTAAGTACTGAAAGACTAGTGAAAGCTTAATCTTCCCAAAAAGGCAAGATTCACAAAATAGATGACACCGATTAGAAGGTAGAGGATGCTAATACAAAAATACTACGTTTGAAAACAAGACAGACAAAACCAGCAATATAATCTAACAAAATTAAACACAGAGAATAAGCACCGAAATTCTAACACCTTAATTCAGTTAAAATTAATTTAGCAGGTTTTGGTATACACACAAAGATGCTTGAAAGCGTAAATGAACAGGCAGAAGAATCTCTTCCTTCTCCCTAGCAAGGTTAGATGAAAAATTAGCAAACACCAATCTTTCTCAGACAAAATAATAAATTTCCATTTTCACTAACTTAATGCCATTCCCTTCCTCACAACTATCAAATAATTGAACAGATTTTAAGTGTAAACAAGAAAAGCTTTTAGAAACATATTTCAACACAAACATCTGCACAAGCAAACACAACAGAAGAGAGATGAAAATCTGACCCATTACCCCCCAAAATTCATAGTACAGTCTCATTTTGTGAGGCGACAGAAACAAAAGCCTTACTTGCTCTAAATGAAGAAAATTGCATTCATTTTGTACACTAACAGGAGGCATGTTTACAGCAGTTTGAATCAATGTGCTATAGCAGAGGTAAATCAGTGTCAGCCATGTTGTGAAAGAAACTGCAGTTAAAAAAAAAACAACTACACAAAACTTATGCCTTAATCAAATCAGCTATACTGAACCTTGATACAAATAGTTTTATACTGTTAGCTCTTACTTATTATTGGTGCATGACTTCTTCAAGTTAATGTCTATTAATCTCATCTAAAAATACACACCCAAATTCTAGAGACCGTGAAACAGTAGCAAGAAGAAGATATACCAAGATATAAACAACGGCAATGACTACTGTGCGGTGCACAGACATAAGGTAGGTTGTGAAGTGAAAAAAACAAATGCACTTACTCAGCATTAAATCCATTCACATGCAAGATCCTCATCTGTTTGACTATTGTGCTTTTACCGGATTCACCAGCACCTAGAAAATGAAAGTAAATCAATTTCAGAAGGAAGCATGAGTGATGAAGGGACGCATTAGAATTCTTTCTTCAGGGTAAAATTGAGAAAGTTGGTTTTCTCAGTGTAATAGTGAAAAGTGAAAGAAAAAGAAATAATTGTCACTGGAAACTTCCGTTGTAGCTAAAAATAAATGCCCAGCTCAAGTCATGTGTCAGATCTGAATCTTGGATCATTTCACTGTCCATTTTTCCAGTGTCAACGTTAAAAGCAGATTGCAGGGTCTGGAAGGAAAAAGGACAACTTCAACGTTTTATAGAGAACAAGACAGGGAATGTCAAAATCTTGATGAAAGACTGACCGAAGTCCATATTAATCTGAAGCATTTTTGTTACATCTTTAAAATACTTAAAGTTTGGCTGCGGTTATCATCACCCAGTTGAAAGACTGTAACTTAAATCATAAGAAATACAATACGTGGATACTCACATCTGAAAAAGGAAGGCATCCCCCTTTAAGCCTCCACCCACAAAGCTACAGAAACCTCCTTCTCTAATCTGTGTCTTGTAAGCAACCTCCCACCCTCTCTGCATGTTCCAAATCAATCACATGCGCAACGAGACGCAAAGACCACCTTTTGTGGCTGCATGCTCCAAACAGCCCCCCCGCAGCTCTCATTCCCTTCTATACCTGCAGTACAAAAAACCCCACTCCGCTTTACTCCAGTTTCCATAAGTAGATGCATGCTATTTCTGCTGTGCTGCACGGATGCCAGTGCACAGGGCAACCCATCTGCCTGTAGTACCCGTTTTTCCATGCACGCTAAAAAGACTCAAACAGCATCGTTTAATTGAGCTGCTCCATGCGGCCGGATCGGTAGCTTTCTATATAAAGCAAACGTATCTCTGCAAGAGTAGTGTCATAACGTGGCAAAATTTAGAAAGATTCCCCTTCACATCTCCTCACTACTCGTTTATTCCTCTCATCAGCTGATGTCTCAACCACAGAAAACGTACGCCTGTGGCAGAATGGGCACAGAGGTACAGTTTGTATTTATAGGATGCCAGGCCTCTGCTAGCACACACTGACAGCATAAGCCTCCATTTTGAGCCTCCTGTTCAAAACTGCATTTCAGCAGTTATATTTCAAAGTTCATTTTCTGACAGATGCATTCCCCTTTGCTTTCTCCCTTCCTTTCCTTCTTCACGAATTCCTAACAGCCCTGCTCGTCTCCATAAAATCCACTCGTATGTTTTGCCACCTTAACAGCAGAGCCTTACTCCTTTTCCCTCTCCTTCCTCACTGATGTTTTGGCAGCATTTAGAGAGCAGTTTTTATCTACAGCTCTTCATGCAAGCGCCGTTTCTCCTCTAAACTACTATTTTATAACATACACACTCTGTCTTTTCGGGTATATTGCATCATGCAATAACGACAGGTGGCAAAACTAACCAAGATTGAGTAACTCAGGTTAATACAGAGCCTGCGCCCCCATCACAATATAAGAATTATTCAGGAATAGCGGCTGGTATATTCTAGAGTCACGTTTCCACTCAGAATAATTAATAACAAAATTTCACCTGTAACTCTAAATCGCATCTTACAAGCACTGGAAGCCAAAATCTTTACTTCACGTCAACAGATAGTTCTTGCATTTGCTATAAACGCCTACAGTTTGGTACTGACATACCGAGGTTCCCTGGGTCAGGTACACCACCAGTGAACCAAAATGAAGTATTACATCTAAATTTCTGAATGTCTATTCCTATACTTGGCTACTCATTAAGGCCCTGTTCTTACCAACAATTATGCATACATTTAACTTCACCACCAAGGAGAGTTCCGTTAATCTCCGTGAGACTGCTGGTGGCAGAGGGGGCAAGCACGCCTACCATGGTGGGGCCTACACAACGCATCTTAAACCCATCCAAATATTTAGCAGCACGTTTTGTTGTTATTTGAATATGATGTGAAAATATAAAGAATACTTTCGAAGCACTCAGGTTTTTATTTCGCATGTCTTGTGAAGGTAACACAATACTAGGGACGTGAGCTTTTTCATTTTTTACCAGTCATTTTGTGTTACAGACTGTCCACAACTCCTGACAGCTACTGTCAGAAACGGCAACAGCTGAACTATCACTTTAAAACACGCGCACGCAGATGACCTTACAGCCATCACTAAACACCCATAAATTTTTACTTACAAGTATCTAAACTATTTTTCAGCCACCAAAAACCAAAGAAAACAGAAAGAAAATCTAGGCGAGCCCATTACGTTTCTGTTTTCTGAAATTCTGCCTCTCGTGAAAGTAACCCACTCGATGCGAAACGGCTCTACGTCTCTCTGTAATGTTCAGCCCGAGATCTGGAAGTCCAAGACGTTCCCCAAGAGCTGAATTCCAAACTGCCCTGCTCAAAGCTTCCCGCCGGAGCCCCAGCAGACTCCTCAGCGCTGCAGGTGCTGCTGTCGTCCCAGGCACTCCCCGTGTACGTTAACCCTCTTTCTTCAAATTAGCATTTGAAAGATTTTATCGGCAAGAGTACATTTCCAAATTCACAACCTTCAAAAATTAATTTCCCCCCCCAATTACGGCCGTCTCACCCCAGAACTGAGTCAGCTCACCGAGGCCCAGCCCCTGCTCCACGCCAAGAACCCTGCAGAACGTGCACCAGCCGTCCCTCGCCGCGACCAAAACACCCCGCGTCTCCCAACTAAATCTTCTTTTGAAACACTACTTTGAAATCATGAGCCTGACGAACATTTCCTCGTCCTCTCCGACAACGATTTTCGGACCTTTCCCCTTCCCTGAAGCCACATCCCGCGTTTCTAAACCTATCTCCCGAAAAACGCGACACACGCGGGTAACCTAAATTAACCGCTGAAGCAACGCCCGAGCCCAAGCTACAAGCGCTCCCCTCCCTCGGAACGCGCGATGCCTTCACTAACGGAGCGACGGCAGCCAGCCCAGCGAGCCGGCCGGGGGACGCGCCCGCTGCCCGCCCGGCACCGCCGCCGCTCCCCCCGCCACGGGGCTCCTCGCCCCCGCCCGCCGCGCTTCCCTCCGGGACCGACATCCTCCCTCCGTTTCCCCCAAACGATTCCCCGACTTCCTCCCTTCCTCTTCCTCCTCTCCCCGGCCTGGCAGCGCGTCCCTCGGCAGCACTCGCCACAGCCCGCCCGGCCAGGGAGCGCCCTGGGCCGGCGGCTCCCGCCAGGCCGCGGTGACCGGCCTTCCCCCGCG
>Ga0065711_1031029_pt1 | contig 30748 bp, 16 predicted proteins | sample Hoacrofraction12_FD_59098 | JGI IMG/M metagenome (GOLD analysis project Ga0065711, IMG submission 59098) | Hoatzin crop microbial communities from Cojedes, Venezuela - Epithelial fraction 12 v2 (version 2) | ecosystem: Host-associated > Birds > Digestive system > Esophagus > Crop | place... | reverse complement strand
CCAGTCCCCTCATCATCCTCGTAGCCCTCCGCTGGACTCTCTCCAGTAGCTCCTCATCTTTCTTGAACTGGGGAGCCCAGAACTGGACACAGTACTCCAGATGGGGCCTCTCTAGGGCAGAGTAGAGGGGAAGGAGAACCTCCCTCGACCTGCTGGCCACACTCGTCTTAATGCATCCCAGAATCCCATTAGCTTTCTGGGCAACCAGGGCACACTGCTGGCTCATGGTCAACCTGTCATGCACCAGGACACCCAGGTTCCTCTCCACAGAGCTGCTCTCCAGCAGGTCCGCCCCAAGCCTGTACAGATGCATGGAGTTGTTCCTTCCCAGGTGCAGGACCCTGCACTTGCCCTTATTGAACCTCATCAGGTTCCTCTCTGCCCAACTTTCCAGCCTGTCCAGGTCATGCTGAATGGCAGCACAGCCTTCTGATGTATTTACCACTCCTCCCGGTTTTGTGTCGTCCTCCAGGACCTCTCAAAGATGATGGAGAGTGGCTCAGAAATTACATCCACCAGCTCCCTCAGCACTCGTGGGTACATTCCATCAGGGCCCATGGATTTGTGGGCGTCCAGATTGCCTAAGCGATCCCTTATGCAGTCCTCCTCTACCAAGGGAAAGTCATCTTCTAATCTGGAGTATATATGCAGCTGTAAACCTGACAACACTTTCCCAGCCATTACCTAGCTCTGTAGGCACCCAGTTGCCATTGGTACTTTATTCCAAGCAGGGTGCCTGTAGCCACAGACTTCCGCAGAGCAGGGTTCGTGACAGTGGTCTATTTCAATATAACATAACTTGATAGTGGGCAAAACCGAGCCTGACCCTCTCTTTTCTTGAGGAAGAAGTCCAGCCAACACCCTAAAGGATAGGGAGGCGAAGGGCTTCAGCCCTCTGGAGGTTTTAATCACCTCTTAAATTCTGACGCAATGGGCACATGTGTCTACTTTCAGCAGGAATCCCAGCTTGAGGCCAAGGGGACAAAGCCCCATCCAGCAGATTGGAGTGAATTTCTACATTTAAGGCGGCTGCTCAGTGTGCTGTATGTCCCTTGGCTCTCCAAAGGGCCAGTTGCTCAACACTCAGGGTCACTTGCCTCTACTGTAAAGAGCCAAATTCTTCTCCAAATATTTCACGAGGAGTCAAGCTGATTTTTCCTGCATCTGAAATTTTAACACCTAGCGTCATTCTTTATTAAATAAAGCCTTAGTCTAACCCCCAATTCCCATTTGGTAAAATCAAAAAAATATATAAAATTTTATAAATATATATACATAAAATACAGTTATATAAAAATGCAATTTCTTCTTTCTTACTCACTGGATCCAGGAATCCCTTACTATAAAAATTTATAGTATCTACCCCAACATAAATTTAATTAATAGGAGTAAGTTATTCTTGATTTCCTGTGCATCTTTTCCCTTTATAATTTTGTAGAAGAGACACAAGTTCTGAACTACAGCTTCTGAAAGTAATTACAGAGATTCCTTTAAGGATTTTTCTAGCAGTGAGTATATGCTGTCTTCTGTTTTTCACAGGCTGGGAAGGTCTGAGATACTGACTGCACAGCAAAGATGCCTAGTCCGGATTGTTATAGGGGAGGAAACAAAACATGTCAATATGTTTGGGAGCAGTAATAGAGCTCCATTCTTGATTCAAAACAATTTTTCCATAATTGTAAAATATTCTTATAATTATTTTCCTGAGATTGGATGAGAAATTATGCTTTCATGAAAAAAAATTCATCCACATTTCTCTGGTTTTCATCCAAAAGAAAGGTGACATGAAAATACAATCTCTTATAACTAAAACCTACCACAATTCAGCCTGAAAATAAAGCAGCAAACCAAAACAAAGAAGAGGAGGAGTTCTCTTCTGACCTCTTCTCAAAACCACATATTTCCAAGGCAAGGCTCTCTGGGTAGAGCAGGCATACCTTCATCACAAGGTTGTCATAAAAGGAAAGACCAGTAAATCAGGGTGTTGGGCTTCCACTCATGTGCTGTTTTCTGCCAGATGAGGGATGCCTACTCAGGCTATAAGATAACCTTAAAAGTCGTCCTCGGTCAGCAAGATCCGTCCAACTTTAGGGATCTTCAGGGTACCCCTTGATTTTCGATTGTTCAGCAGTTATCCTGGGAAAAGGACCACATAGTTCTGTAGTTTAGTCTTCAAGGCAAAAACATAACGTGAAGTATCTTGGTCACTTGGTGCACCAATAACAACAGAAGAAACCCCAAGGACTATGGACATGAGCTGCATCTCTTCCTTGCAGTCCATCAGAACAGTGGGAAATAGTGTCCATTTTGTGTAGTTAGTGATAACAGAAGTTTGTGCCTCCAGCTGGGAGAGAAGAGAAGTTGTTCATCGCTGGCATATCTAAGGTGCAGTTGCTGTTGGGCCTGCAGGAAAGTATGGGTGTCTGTCTCACGCAATGGAAACCTGTCTGAGGTTGCAGACTCTGGAGACATAATAATGCATCTTCTTAAAACAAGGATTTATGAAGGACTTGTAGAGTTCCCGGAGAAGACTAGGCCCACTCTCAGTCTGGTGAGAGGAGACCTCTTCTCTCACAGAGGACCTCAGTGCTCCAGGCATGAATTGGATAAGCTGTGGCTCCTACTTCCAACATTAGGTGGATTCTAACTTAAGGTGTTTGTTTGGGTTTCTTTCCTAGAAAAACACAGTGCTTTCAACCTGGGAACCCCTGAGCTGCTTATGTAAATTAATGCAAGATGTTAGCTGATACAGCTCTGCTCTTAATGTGTGTGAAAGGGTTCGGGTTTAACGTTTGAGAGTCATGTGCCTGCATGTTGCCAAATGAGAGCATCTATATTTGCTTACACTAGTAAAATATATGTGCATTCCTAGACCCGTGCTAGTGGCTACCTTGTGCTGTTCTGTGTGTCCTGCTATGAAAAGGGGTGCTTTCCACGTTTCTTTTTTCTGCAATCATATGAAATGAACATGTTTGACATGCAAGAGAGAAGAGCCCTTTAATTCCCTTGTTCCAGGGCAGACAATAATTCCCTGATTCCCAGTTAGTTGCCTGTCTTACATTATTTTCCCACCTGAATGCTCTAGACACCAAATTCTAACTTCCTCTTTTCACTGAGTACTTAAAGGTACAAGTAACCTGGTGCAGCCTAAATTTTGCAGTATTTCTGCTACAGGCAACAGAATTTTCTAAGAAATCATTAAAAACTCCAAAGACATGAATAGAAAATAAAAACACTGCTTTGAACAAGAGGTTAAAAGCAAAAAATAGAGCTTCTGCAAAGTTGTTCAGATATCACAATGGTGTCTGACGTTAGCCAGAACCAGTGAGGAAACCGGAGCACTCTGAATGTGAAATATTTAAAAATAGTTTCGTGACTACATAAATACCTTTGGAGTCAGAATTTAATTGAAACTTAAATTCTTTGAGAGTTATTAGTCATTAAAAAGAATGACCCTCTATTTAATTTTTAGATTTTAATCTCATATTATTTTCTCTCCCATTAGCTCAGAAATCAGCTTGTTATTGCCTCTTAAGGCTTTCTATATAATTAAATATTCCTGAAACTCCAAATTCCAGCTATATTGGAAGAACCTGAATCAGAGTAAAGCAAGGCTATTTACAAAATTTTTCTGTTGAGGGTTTAGCACTTGAGTCTGTTTTTACTCATGTCAGGTATGGGTCCTACTTTTCTTGTGTAGAAATGGGAATTTTTGTCACCAGCTTCAGTGCGATCATGAGTAGGTACCATGTGTCCGTGAAGACACACAGCTCTTCTTGCTTAAGAAGATGATGAAGGTATTTCAGGAGGGGACTGTTTACGACAGCCAAGAGGTAAAACCCTCCAGGTCTGGAAACAAGGGACCAGAGCTTACAGTCAGTAAAATGTGTGGCCATGTGCATATGTATTGTTTTATGGGCAATGTAAGATTTATGAAGTCCTTAACTATAAAAGTCCTTACTTTTGAGTGCTGGATATTTTTTTGTAAATGGGGTGTCAGATAAGTAGACCATGTGGTAGATATGGAGTAAGTATTTAATAATCTAGGAATATGGGGTATAATTTAGCCAACAGTGCATGTGATTGATGGTGAAGCATCGTTCCAGCATACCGATAGCCATTTTACACTTTTATATGGCTAGTTGTCGGAGAAACCAGCAGGAGAGCAACACAATGACTACATAAATTAATGCAAGACCAAGGTCCACTTTCAGGGCCCAGGGCAAGACTACACAGATTTTTTTTTGGCAGAGCTGAGTGCTTAAAAGGTCTGTGAGAAATTAGACATTGAAAAAGGAGTCTCAGGAGAGAAAAGAAAGCTGTAAGCAAGCAATTCATAGTCAAACCAGGTGGAAGAGACTCAAGTTCTCCAGGCTGTCTAAAGCAGCCTTCCTGGCTTCTAAGGAAAGGTAAATCCAAGGGCTGGCCGGCCAGACATGACCATGTGATTGCTGCAGGACAGGATTTTCTCTGGAAAGCTGGGGTTGCTTCAGCAGGGCAGGTCCAGCCTGGACATCATACACTGCTCTAGATGCAGGGGAACAGGAGCTGATCACACTAAGTGCAGCATAAGTTGGCCTTTGGGAGCAATCGGTCTGTGCCATGCCCTGCAGCAGCATGGGGTCTCCACGCATGTGTGTCCCTTCCCTCCGGTGATACCATGTGGAGGGCCTCAGTGGGACTGCAAGGCTTGGACGCTCCTCCTTGGATGCAAACCCTGCGAGAAAAGAGTGTTTCTGGCCAGCTTCAATTCTCATGCAAATTGCCTTCAAGGACAAGCAGGCTTGAAATTGTCCCCAGGACTAATTATGTCCTAGGTTTAAGTACAGAAATAGGCAAGGAAACAAAACTCAGAGAAGGAATGAATCTAGCCGAAAGATGAGCTTGAATGAGAAATTACTGTTAGCAAATAGAACTCTCCTTTTAAATGGGGCCTGAGGTCTGTTCTGAGTGAATCCTCTGTGCATGAGGAAGGGAGAAGATAGTTACTGGTGAGGGTGGTGGGAACAGTGGTCTGTTCCAAGCTCTGCCGGAAGCTTCCTTGGCCAGTCTCTTAGTCTGTATAGAATTTAATTCAGTGAGGCCCTAGTCTTTGTTGAAACCACCACAGACTGTGTTGATGCAAGAGATAGCGGTAACAATAATATACCTGGCTTTTGTGGTGGGGTGGGTTGTTTTGTTTTTTTCAAATGCCATTATTTACCACTTTCCATGTCTCTCAGGTTTAACTTGGCACAAAAGGCAAGGGAGAGGATTATTTAGGAAAATGCAGGTAGCAATAACTACCAACCTTGTCCGAAGTAGTTGGAGTTTTACTGTTCGCATTTTCTGGAAAATATAGGGATTTTGTTGGTTTGCATTGGGGTTGGATTTGCTAATTGAAAAAACAGTCGAACAAGAATAATATTATGAAAGTATTTGATTGCTCAGTATGAAGGCCATGATTTGTCTTCTAGCAGTAAATCAAAAATAATATAGCTTTAGTGCCACATTCACTTGCTGCCACAGAAGTTTAATAAAGCACTTTGCTACCTGCCAATCTCCAGAGAAAAACCCAGACAAATAAGTTTGTACTGTTGATTTGGGTGAAGCAATTCTTTTGAAAGTTTGAGCTACCCGGTCCGTATTAACTGTATTGTGATTTTTGTATTAAAATGTATCTTCCCAGCTGCATATGTTCTGGATAAAACCAGGATCTGAAAGAAGAGTAACTGGCTCAGATGGTTCTGAGCACATCAGTGATGACATTAGCTAGAGAAGGAGAATGTTGGGACAAAAAGATCACTTTTTCATGACTGCTCCTTGATACTCCAGCTGGTGTTCAATATTTCTGGACTTCCAAAGGCAGCTGTGGCCAAAATTGTTTATGCATTTAAAATTTACTGGCATACTGCACCTATTTCTGTCAAACGAGCTCAGTAATACAAGTTTTGTCACTTCTGTCTAAACAAAAAGAAGTCCCTACTTTGTCAGTGTGTGTCTTAGCTCTTTTATTAATCCCATCTTGTTTCTTTGTTAATAATGAAATCATAAGTTTTATTTAATTCAGTATTACAGAAAACTTCTTAGCCATAACAACAAAGTAATGCTCTTTTTCAATATAAGAAATACTGTATTGGGATGGGAAAGCATATGAATATTTCTATGAGGTAAAATGTTTACTGTGTAGACTGGTGTAACCAACGACCCAAAAGATTTGCTTTGAAACTTAAAATGTCCCTGTGCTAATTTCAGATGTGAGTTCACACTTCTGCTGTCCTTTCTTTAATCCTCTTTCTTTCCTGCATCAGTGGCGTTTGTCTGATTCTCACAAGTATATCATCAGGGCTCTTCAAATTGCCTGAGATTTGTTCTGGCAACACCCATGTGAAGCAGTTAAGTGCTGGTGCTTTCACTTTACAGAATGGGAACTGAGGAGAAGGATTTGAGTGACACACCCAAGGATATTTGCAGAAAGACCATGCCCAGGCAGAGACCTGGAAATAAGCCTCCCAGCTTCCAGACAAAAGCCAACATCAGGCAGCAGGACTCACTTTCCTCTTCTTGTAGTACTACATCACCCAACTGCTCTTAGCTCTTTTTTACAACCCTGAAGGCAGGCAATCAATATTAGCGCTCCTCTATCTCAGTGCCAAGGACTTCTAAGCATATATCTAAATATAAGTAGTAACAAGTAGGCTCTAGGTGTGGGATTTTCTCATCTAACTCAAGAAGTCTGTGCTTTAAGGTGACTACACCTGAGTTAATTGTCTTGCTGCCTCTTCAGTCCAGAAAAAGATGTTTCAAGGGTGCTTTTAGTGTAAGGTGGGCAAGGTAAATCATGCTTCTGAAATACTTCTTTCACGCTGTAGATGGTATCTGGATACCTAATTCAGTGCAGAAGTTAGGTTGGAGGAATCCCAACTAACTTTGATTATTGTTTCCAAGTCAGCATACATGCCATACCATCTATGGGTACTCAGTATGCCCATTATCAGCACTCTAAGACTCTTTAAAAGGATCAAGATGCTGCTGGAAGGACATGCAAGCCATGACTCAGTGACACGCAGCATGGGGCAAATTGCTTATACTCTAGCCTTTGCTCAATTCTCTAAAAATTTACACAGAAAAGGTTTTAGTACAGGATAACAGGATGTGAAAGTGCACTGAGTGGTTCACTGAGGGAGGTGAGCCAGAATTCAGCCAGCAACACAGACTGCTGTTTCTATCAGGTGGATAGTGCTATGGTTAGTAGAAGATAAACATAGTAAGAATCAGCACAATCTAATTTTTACTTAACTTCTGCAGTTCTTTTTGCCACATCTTACAGGTAAAAAAGAAAAGTCCACAAGCCAAATTGTGCTGCCACAGTGATTTTCATTTGCAAAAAATAACAGTTGGGCTAAACTTTGAATTCGTTACTTTAATTTCCATTCATCTTGTTTCCTTCTTTGTAAGACCTGTGAATTAATATATTTCGTTTTTGCAAAGGAGTGTCCTAGACTGTCTTCTAATGCATCATGAGCTAAGTAGTTCTACTGATCACTGATTAAGGAAGGCTATCCTAATGAATTAAACATTGGCTTGAGAGCATGGCTTTCAAAGAGGACTTTCTGCATAGGGTTGCCATGCTGCTGTCCATGATTTCCCAGGCAGAAATATGCACGCATGCATTATGGAGATGGATTCCCAGTGTGCAGTAAGCCAGGCATATCAGGGTTATTGTGTATGTGTCGACATTTTTTGGCACATTCCTGAACACATCCAACTCGTTTTGCTTGCACTATACAATTGATCTGTAGAAGATGTTCTTCTGCCCAGGACGTGCTGAAGTCCACAGACCAAAAAGAGGTACTGTTACTTTTGCCAAGCTGCCAGATATCCAGGAATGGCTACTGTCCTCAAATCCCTTTAAAAAAAGATATCAAGGAGGAGAACGAGAACTTGTTCGAGTTTTCTGGACAAGAGGTTATCCTCATTCCATGATCTTAGATAAATCATAAAGAACTAAAATTCTTCTAGATGTAAACTTTCAGGAGCTGCAATCCATGAAAATGCATTTCAAATCATTGCAGCCCTTTCTAAATTTCAGTAAAATTGATGGGCTCCAAAGGAGATCCACAAGACACACTTATCACTCTTTATAGATAACCAGTTGTTTCCATCTTGTATTGCACTAAAGACTAGTCAGGGTTTTGTCTCCTCCCTTTCAAAAATCTGAAGAGCATTCGCAATATAGTGATGCAAACAGGAGCAGGCCTAATGGGTAGAAAAGGGACTGAGGCAGCTAATTCAGAAGAATAAATGTGGACCACAGAGGCAGCAGCTGCTCTTCGCTTAGTCAATTCTTCAAAGCAAGCACAGTAGCTTGCTCTGATTTCCTGTCTGTTCTGGTACCTCTTTGTTTGATGCCATCCTGGGGACATTGCTTTCTGTCTGGTAGGGGGCACCTCCTCACCTTTCCAACCTCCAGTTATTGTTTCCTGACAAAAATACTTGAGCATGAAGAGAAGAAAGTCTTTGCCCTTGAGAATGTTTGCTGCTAGGCTGCATTTGCCCCTCCACTGCATCATGAAAATCTGGCTCCATCTGAAGCTCCAGTTATATTTATAATTACATGGAGGGAAGTGACACTACAGGAAAATTGTGTGGGTTTTGTTTTATGTGATTTGTTTATAACTTAACATGGCACTTGGTAAAAAAGATTTATAAATGAACTGATACAAACAATCATTCCTTTATCAGGAAATTACATGTGCAAAGTATTGGTTAGTGGAATGAGTCTTAATGAAATTCAGTCAAAAGCTGCAGATCTGAGAATTAACAGGGGCCTCTTAATAGAAGAAGGTTCTCTTTTTCCTGTAAGGTTCAGAGATTCAGACAATAAAATAGTGATTTAATAGACTTTAAGTCAATCAAGACGATACAATAGTGTTAATTAGCCTTTTGTGCCTAATTCACAACTAATTCTGTTGTCTACTTATTTATGTTCGAAAGTGGCCCTGATGAAATTTTTAATATTTCACCTAAGCTGAAGATTCATTTTTATGCTGGCTGGTTATTTTCTCATATATAGCTTGAAATTGTACTCTAGATAATTTTGCATAGTAGTATATCTACATGTCAGGATCACTGGCTGCTGTGTTGAATGGCTCTTCAGAGCTGACAACTGGATAATAGCTTTACTTTCAGCCAGCAGAGGAAGTCAAGAGCAAAAGTGTAGAGATAATGTGAATATAATTCATTATTCAAATATGCAAGTGAAGAACTGAAAACAAAAGGAAAGAGTAATAATGGTGTCATTATTTTTATTACTCTTGTTTTGCAAATGTAGCGTGAAACATTAAAGTAGATCTTTGAGAAATTCTCAACTGTACAGTGACAAATTTACTTTCTTGGCAATATTGATAAAAGGAAAGTAAAGCAGACAGGTTTCTGCAGAAGGTATGCTGCACTGTTAGTTGTACTATTAAATATTTTCTCTTTGCTTTTTGGTCTTTAAAATTCACGTTATTATTTACTCTTTAGAAGCCTGATCAGTGACTGGAAGAAAGTGCCTTGTTGTTCTTGTAGCTTTTTTTAGTTAAGATAATCTTCAAAGCCTTTAAATCTTTGTAGCATGACTAACTAAGGCCAAATAGGCAGGTTATGTAAAGCTTTCCTTGAAAAATGAGGAATTTGCATGTGATAGCAAAACAACCTCCATGAAAGCAGCACAGACACAGGTTTTAATGGAATTAGGACCTAAAGAGCATCCATTTGGTAACTAACTGAAGTGTTTTCCCCTTACTATGCTGTAGAACACTCTAACTTTCATATAATCTCTTTTACTTCTCCAATGCTTAGATGCAGGTTAAATTTAAAAATCTTTAGTGCTTTTAATTTTTAAGTGTATGTGCAGTAATATACAGAGACTTTTGGAAATAAAGATGAAAAATATTTTCTGCTAAACTTACAGCAAGGTTAATAAAAGTCCCCTGCAAAGATTACGTTCCTTTCGTGTAGACAGAGTGGAAAACACCCTTTTCTCTAGGCAGCTTACGCACCAGAGAAAGAGAAGCAAAGCATGGAGATGGTATGGAGGTCTCACTTCTGTATGCGTGAGTAATGGAGAGCAAGGCAGCACATCTGGAAGGTACAAGCTATGGCACTCCCTATCTCAGTTTAAAATCTCTTTGTAGCTGCACAGGAAGACTTTGTGGATTATTTTTATAGTACCTGCAATGGGTGCATTAGTTGTTTACCATACCACAAGAGACTACATGGCACGCTTTTATGAAACCTGTCCAGAAATTACTGGCAGATTTGACATGCAGCAGTTATGAGGTTAAAGCTCTGCATAATGCTTTCTGCGAGAGCTTGAACAGGTACCGTTCTGCAAGGAGTTAATATGAGATAAGGAAGGAGGGGATTGTGGTAGTTAAAAACAGCATTACCTTCGTGTTTCTCAAAGTAAGTTGAAGTAGGCACAGCAGGAAAAGCCTTGGAAGAAGAGAGGATTATTTTCCTGAATACACAAATGGGAGACTGATACACAGGGGAATTCAGGGTCTTGCCCAAGGTCCAAGCAGAAGCTTGTGGGAGACCTCTCCCTATTCTCAGTTCATTGTCATTCCCCCAGGACTGTCTTTCTCAGCTTCACAAGCAGTATTTTGCCTTCTAAGCCAATGACACATTGAGAACTGAGAAAGATTTAGTATTCAACTCTGGACATTTTATCATTTTCATGGTAAATTAATGAAGGCATAAAATCTTAAGGTGAGTAGAAGTGCCACAAAGGTTTGCACAATGCTGTAACTGATGATGGATCTGATTCTTTTCTGACTTGCATTGTAAATGCAGGTAACTCCCATTGTTTTCTTATTTACAGCAGCTTAATCTGTGGAAGACTTGAAATTCGATTCCACTAACTGCTGCTTCTATTTTTCTACCTTTACCTGATTTCACATCTGTAACTTGTACCGAAACTTGAAGTAAACATTTTACCTAAGTAACTAACACAGAGATTCGTCTGTCACCCTCTAGCTGATGAACCTAAGATGTTACCAGCATTCTCCAGAGCTATGGTTTTGCAAATGGACTATGTGAAGAAAAGACCTGGGATTTTCAGGGGCAGCTCATTCCACTGCGTTTATAACCCCGAAAAAGTCACTTAGATCCTGAGTCAGAAAACTATTTACGCGCATGCTCGGTTTCACTGGGACAGAAGCCTGTGCTTACAGCAGCATGTGTTTAAGCACTGTCTTGAAAAAATATGGTTTCCTGTATCAGGGCTTTTAATCTCTCCATTCTCCAGTTCTCCATCTGTTAAAAAGAATTAACAGGTGGCAGAAAGGAAATGTTGTTATCTGTCTTCTGTTAGCTCTTTAAAGCCTCTGACTCTGAGTGCGTTAGAGCCACTATCTCAGTGAGCCCTCAGCCTCTCTTGAAGCATCTGTGTCATACTACGATGAAAAAGAATAATTTATGCAGTTACTTAACAAGTATATTATGAAACACTGAGACGCCCAAAAGAAAGATTCTGAGGAATGGGGAGGGACTGTTGACCTTCCTAGAAGAAGCTGTACCTGTGCAGAGAACACCATGCATTGCACTTCAGCACCAGAAATGCAGTGGCTTCGCTGTTCTCCTGGACTCTGAACAGGTATTGGTGATATCAAGATCAGACAGACAAACCTTTTCTTGGACAGCCTCAGAAAGGAGAGGAAAGGCCCTCCTACAGACAGCAGCTAATACTGTCTAATGCAGCTCGTTCCCTTCAGCAGATGCCAAAGAGGATTAACCTAGAGAAAGGTTGCTTTCAGGTGATGATCTTAGGTCTGAAAACAGTAGAGCATGAGGAAGCTGTAGAGCATGAGGAAGCTGGCCTGGCACAGGAGGAATAGAAATAACCAAGTCTGCAAAGTCTTGAGCTCTGTTCCTCTATCATTGATAAAGCCAAGGCAGAAACAAGTTACACTTGGATGCTACACCCATACTGTGCTCCCTAGCTTAGAAAGACTCACAGTGCAAAAGTTCTACATCAGTTATTATTAGTAGTAGTTATTTGCATTGTATTATGAAGACCCCATATGCGATACAGAGTAAAATATAATTTGTGTTGTAAATAGTACAGTAAATTAGATGAGACAATTAGGAATGGGGAACAGATATAACAGGGTGAACAAAAGGATAATTAACCAGCATTTCATTAGATCAAATATTTTTCCTTTTGTTTGGCTCTTTCAAGTTTCTTCCTTGCTTGTTTTATAAATAATTTCTTTTTAAATTAGCAAAATCATTTCAATTTTCACTTTTGCTCTATGTAAACTGGAGAAACAGCTTCTCATTAGAAATGTATTAATTAACATGATAATAAGCATGATCCTGCCTCATGGATAAAGGCAGCCCTTTCCTATTAAAGGAGTGAGAAGGACATTATACACCAGCTGCTTCAGATGCTAAAGAACAGTGTAACTGATCAAAGCCAGCCCCAGCCCATCACAGGGACACACCGGGCAGTTGCCCACATTACCAAAACCAGAGGGGCAGTTTTTCTTTCAGGGCAATTTCTTACTGCTCAGTTACCAGCTGTGTAATTCTGGTGGATGCAACGAGTAGATTTATTTTGCCCGGTACGTGGGGCCGACCCGAGCACGGCAGCAGAGAGCTGAGTGTTGCCTGTTCGGGGAGAGTTTGCAACCTGTGCCGAGCTCTGTGCAGCAGCAGCTGGTTTGCTTCCAGCCTCAAACCAGGCAATTAAAGTGAGCCTGGGTCTGTCTGTGAAAGCTGAGGTCAAAACTTTGACTGAAGGTTCACATACTTAGCCTAGCCTGTGCTTAACACCGTGTTATTTATTCCCATAGCTTTCACGGTCAGCTTGGTTGTTTATCTGGTTGTTTTGCTCGCTATATTCCTGGGAAATTTCTGTTCCTCTGAAGGCTGGGGGGGGTTTGACAAGGGCCATGGCGCAGGTGGTGTTTCAGCCCCTCTCCAACCCTGTATAACCATTTGTTGTTGTGCTCGAGAGTGTCTTCCCCTTGGATGAAGGGCAGAAATGACACTGAGAGCTAGGGGCTGGCATTCACTGGCTGGCATTTCCACAAGCCCCGCAAGCCTGATCGAGTTGCCATAGGACTGCTTGCTGAATGGTCACTCTGTCTCCTGGATCCTTGTCCAGTTCCGATGCTTTTGCACCAGCTCCACAGGCAGGAGGAGTAAGAAGCGTACAGATAGGGAGAGTGTGATATGTGAGTTATTTTCACAAGTTAGAGATGACCCCATAACTCATAAGTGGTGGAGCGGAGCCTGCAGAAAAGAATTTCTGTCCACCACCGACTGTGCTCACTTAATTTATTTCTTAGCATGTGCCTCTCATCATCAGCAATGAGAAAACTAGTTTTCTGTGTGAAGCTAATGCTTTTGCTTTCTTGATCCTGGGGCAGAGGCTGCCTCCTTCCCCCTCATTTCTATGAGTGCAAGATATTTCTGTGGGTAACGTTTTCAGGTGGATTCTGAGTGTGCTGGGTTGTCAGCTTCATGCAACATCATAGACAAACTTCTTAGTGATAAAACAAATTGACAAGTATGTGTGTGACTTGGCATCTGACTATCAGATGTCAGAGGAATGCAAAAGGCATACCGTCACAAGGCATATAATTCAGTGTGTGTGTGTGTCTGTATATATAGAACTATCAATTTATATTCTAATCATCACAAAGCAATCATACTGTGAGTGCATTTTTGCTATTAATGCTTAATCTTTGATGCATAAACAATCCCATTTGAAATTCCTGGTACCAACTATGCTAATCTTTCACTGGAAAAAACTTATTTGCAGAGGAGGAAGAGTGAAGGGTAGGTAAGCGAAATGTATTTCATCTGTTTGAAATAACTGCGAAACTATCAGCATTAATGGTAAAAATATTTAATGAGTATTGCACTAGCCGGCACCAAAAGTAGTGAGATACAGAATTGCATTTGTTCTGTCACAGACATGACTGACATTTAATTATTGTCTGTTTTTGTGCTGATAATCTCATTCTTATCATTCGTTGTTAAATCCTTTAGAACCCCAAGAAAAATGAGATCAAGTGACAAAAATAAGATAATGAAATCATATGAAATAGAATAAAATTATATCTTGTAGGTAAGAGGTAATTCAGGAGACTAGGTTATTTTCTAGGGTTGTGTAAGCTCTGTAAGTGATTGTGAATTAAATGTGTTGAGCTCACAGAAAAGCTTTGGAAAAGAATGGCTGGTTGCAAGCTAAGCTGACTTCTTGGTTGCCATTGTCCAGTGCATGCCATATGCAATGATATAAGATCATCATAAACCTCAAAAGATGGTGAATTTAAGTCTTGTTCAGTAAAAATATATATCTTTTCAGCTCCCTTCCCTTTTGCTAGTTTGTTCCCTTTGTGCTGTTGTGAAGCTTTTGGAAGCTGGTTTGTCACAGTGACTGTAAAATCAGAATCTATTTTTGCCATTCTTAGCTTTCAGCCAGAAAAAGGCTTCTCAGACTTTTGCCAAAAGTTATATTGACTGCACAACCCGATCCAAGCTTTTGAGTCACTGTATATGTCTGTTTGCAATATGTAACAGGAAAACACTTCTAGCTGCGGTTTTAAATGAGGTAGGAAACGTGTTGCAAAAATTAGATGAACAATGAGTTCTGCTAAGGCAAAGTCAAAGGCAACACTCACCATTTATTAGTCTTGTCCAAGATAACCTGTTAAGTTCATTGAAAAATGACTTTGCAAGTTCTATGGTGGTGAAAACACTGAGGGTTTAATTTTGTTTCCTGCTAAACTCTGAATGATGTAGTGGAAATCTGGTCTATGCACGGTAAGAAAAAATGCTGACAAACAGAAGTATATAACTCATGAATGTGCTAATTTACTGAACAGGAATATTACTTATCTGAGTGTGCTAGGTAGTGACCACGTCAGTGTTTGTATTTCTGCCAGCTTTTGTGTAAGTGAGATTTGTTAACTCTTTGATGACAAAAAGCGTAGCCAATGCAGAAACATAGTCATCTTTTTCGTCTCCCTTCACAGGGTTATCTGTGACCTTGTGAAACAACCCTAAGTTGGGAGATGGGGCTCATTCCCGATTCTGTTATTGACTGTCTTTACAACAACAAGGATGGGTCTTGAATATTCTGTCCGTTAGTTTCTGCCTTGTAAAGTAACATAAGTCATGATTATAAAGTGTTTTGGAATCCCTGGATGAACAGCACTATGTGAATTCATAAAGCCCTTGCCATAAGAACTTGTTTGCAAACTAGTATTACAGGTACCTCTATCTGTACAAAAGGTGATTATTTAGGATGTAAGAGGAGAAGTGTCATCAATTTGCACCCAACTACTTTTTCCAAAAGTAGAACTGTATATTTTAGGAAAATCATGTCTACAAATAGCCTACTGCCTAAGCTTTTCTTCTTGGGGCAATAGCAAGGGAAGTAGATATAGTGGCTGCTTTTCAAATGCTGAAGATGCAACATTTGAGATGTTCTCTCTGCTTCATTCTCTAGCTCAGATAGCCTTCCTCGTATGGGAATTCCTGCAGTTAACGGCAGGTCGCTATTCTGCTCCTTCACCATGGAAATTAAAAACGGAAACCAGTCAGCGTGCTTCCTGCAGGCAATTTGCTGGGCTGCACACACACCAGCGAAAAAGAGGTCATTCCTCCACAGGGTGATCAAGAGCTCCTAAATGAGATGCTTGAAGTAGGCACTATGAGTATCTATGTCTCTAAATCCACATGCTGTTATGAGGGTGGCTGACTTTCACGTTTCTGTACTGCAGCTGAAGCCAAGCCCAGACTCTTACATTTAGACTCCTACATTCTGGCAGCCTGAAAACAGGAGATGGCTTTGGTTCACCCATTAGGAGAATGGCTTTTTCAGCCAACCTTCTACTCAAGTAACAGACTGTGAGTGTGATTGCTCCATTGTGTTCATGCCTTCCGTTTCCATTTTACCAACTTGGCCTAAAAATGCCCAGGTAGTGCCTGTAATGGGTAGCCATAATGAATGTAAAGAAATAATGGAATTTATAGGACTCTGTAGATTTCTCAGTCTCTCAAAAGAAAGTAAGTTTAGCTAGACATAAGCTAATGAATCAGCGGAGCAGAGTACCCCACATCAGTGGCTGCATAGATACACACATAATCCTTGCTTCACTCTTTCAGAGAGGTAGGAAACTAGGTTTTACCTTGAGTTTTATGCTGAATTGGTGTTGCTTCAGTGAGCTCTGTAGCAGTGGCATTGAACTTTTGGAACAGCCCGAGGAACAAGGGAATGAAATAATTCCATTTTACCAGCACATTGCTGGTGCTCCTCGTAGTCTTGCCCTGTTGTCTCAGCCCAGTACATAAGCTCTAGAGACCTCAGTGCAGCTGCGCTTCCTGGATGTTGGTGCAGAAATTAGACTCTTCCACATGTCGCTTTTATTTCCTGTACTCACAAGATGACAGGAACAGCAGACACACCGTGACAACTTCAGTAAAGTGCATGTAAAGTCTCAGTGCCTTGGAGAGGTCAATGAGCTCTGCAAATCCCAGGTAAGGACAGCAATGCTTGAAGGGGGCTCTTAGATGATGGGCTGTCTTTGTCCTACTCATGAAAACTTCTGTCTAAAAAGCACAATTGGCTTTGTAAAGCATTTATTTTAGAAAAACATGCACAATGTCAAATATATTAAAGTTGATTTATTTTGGACTAGTATAAGTCAATGTTACTAACATACTACCCTCAGGCGGAATTTAGATATGTGATTTGGTAACCTACTGACATTTACATGTCCATAGGTGTTAATACGACCTACATCAGCTGCATGTTTCAACAGAGGCTTCCTCTACTCTCCCCATTTCATACATAAAGACCTAAATATCTTTAAATTATTTCTAACTTTCTGAATTGGAAAATATCATAGAAATAACATTCAAACAGTGGCTTGGTCTTATTTGTGTTTTGGCTGAGTTTTCCTCTAGTCATTCTCTAAGCCTCACTGTTCGTAATAGAGAGAATTAAATCTGCCTCCTTTCTGCTTGGGAAATCTAAGTAAATAGTTGCAGCTTGGTCTGTTTGTATCCTCTGCTACACTAGAATTCATGCATTATACTGGTGTATAACTCATGCTAAGAGGGAGGAGAAAGCAAGCCTGTTAGCTTGTTTACACTTACTAGCTGGACAGATTCCTGAATAATAGTGCTCAGGAAGTTTAAAATAACTCATGCATATCTAACTACAGTGTTAATAACCTTTGTTGTGGTCCTGGACTGTATTAACCATGTTCTTTTCAAAATGTAATGCAAACAAAGGCTGCAAAACTTTCTGTCTTGGGAACCTTTAAACATCTGGCTGCAGGCTCCACAGTCACTGACAAGATTTTGAAGATGCGATCAATGCTTGGTGAAAAAAGAGCTGTCCCTCTGTCATACAGTGGCAAATGAGTAATGTACAAACTCTGTCAGCCTAAATTGTATGCATAAAAATTCGTGCCAATTTAGATCATGACTCAGATCGAGAATCTATTCACCTCATGTAATGCCTAGGGGAGTCCTACCCTTGATATCAGTGCACTTTGAAGCAGATATTTGACCAGTGTCAAGCAAGTATTATTACAATATCTGTAGTTCATGGCCAGTTGTGAATTTTAGTCCATAAAGAGAGGTAATAGATAAATCTATACACTATCCTTAGTTATAGGATAATGGATGTACTTCACAGATGCAGTCAGAACAATTTTCAAAGGATGAAATGCTCATTTTGAAAAGCAAAGTCTATCAAACACCATCTGCAGACAGTAAAGTGTCATGAAGACAGATTTAATGGCATGGTGGTTGTTCCCAGGGAGCTCCTTCTGCAATGAAATGGTAACACGAGAAAAAGTACTAAGATAATTGCTGGAAGACTGAAAAATTATCATTTGTATCACTATCAGAGAGGTGGGAGAAGCAGATGTTTCGGAGTAGGCAAGGTGATGACTAGGCTGCGGAGAACATGGACAGTGAAGAGGGCACATTGCTCAGCAGTCATCAGAGCCCAGGAGACTGAGCTTGCTTTACTGGACATCAATGTGAAAAATGAGCCACAGCCATGGGTTACAGCTTTCTCTTGTGAGAACCTTTTATACAGACGGTTCCCTACAAGTGACTTCTGTTTACTGTAACACAGAAGTGGGAAAAGATTAATATAAGCAAGCAGTATAAATAGTTCCCAAAGTCTAGATAAAGACTGCAGACAGAACTCTCTACCATGCCTTTATGCATCTTCAGTCTCATAGATGGTGAGACAGAGGCTTGACAGATAATACTCAGGCTGCAGTTCAACTTCAGACACACTGAAAAACACCCATCACCTGGGCCCAAAGCAGGTCCTAGGGTCCAGTTATAAAGATGGATGTCTATGTCCACATCCCATAGGCAACTCCTTTCAACTGCTGGGTTTCTTGTCTGCTTATTCCTCACCCTCTGCAGTTGGTACCTCAGTGATACTGCTTTTCTCAGCATGTTCTGCTGGATGTTCCTGGATTATTATTCTTCCTTTGATTATCACAGTATGCTAAGCGACAACATGTGGCCTGACCTCTAAGCTAGGTAAGTCATGACTGAGGAAAGAGCCATGGCAAGTGGCAAATGAAAAGAGTAACTTATGTGAAAGGAGTATCTTGCAAGATGTTATCTGGCTGCTTTTTTAACAGAGTTCCCACTCTTTAGTTTCTCCTATATTTCATTAACATACTTTGGTTTTGAGGTTAGCAGAAAGAAAGAGTCTCTGGAGTTTGGCTAGATCCACAATTACACACACAAAGAAAGAAAAAAAATCAATCTATACTGTTTGCTGCTTACTTTTACACTAGTTATTAGAAAAACAGTCTACATAGCTTTGGACTGCCAGGCAGCTAAGTTCAGCCTCAGTGGGGACAGCAACAGGGTTGCAAGTGCAGGTGGAAATACGCCTGTTTGGTAGAACTGTTCTGTGTCTACAAGATGTTTGTTCCAAGGAACACAATATTTCTACATATGTTACGTATTAAGGAAAAGATTTCCAGGCTGGAGACTCTGAAGAATTAATGTCTTAGATTGCAGCCCAGAAAGCATCTAAACTGACCTAAGAATTGTTGAGGGGAGTCTTCAGCAGTATGCAGAGAATGACCCCTGAAAACAGGTATGGTCAGATACGGCTATGGGGAGGTCGATGCTACCTTTGCTGGGGTGATGATCTAAAATGAAATTAGAGCTTTTGGGTCAGCCCAGGAAAGAACCCCATAATGATATTTTAGTGTGTGTTTGGGAAAGTAGGAGGAGGGGTGGGTAAACACACAAGGAAGTTCAAAGTTTGAATGACTTTCCTATCTGTTCTTATAAATAAGGGACAGATTTTTCTCATTCACTCAGGGCTTATGAGAATATCACCCACACTAAAAGAGACAGGAGTATTATTTCACTCTCTATTGTTCCATATTCCACTATATATGCAAAATTAAAAACAGGTGATTGCAGTGCGTGTGTGTGCTTTTTTTCTTCCTTTTGGGGGGCAAAGAAACTTTTGATCTTCAGTCTGTACAGAAGCATCCCAACTTTGAAAAAGAGCACTGTCAGATTTATTATAGCACTGAAAAGTACAGATATTGTGCTTACCATTGCTCAGTGACCTCTTTAGGTTTGCCATCACTGTCGAAGATTTATTGCCTTCTGTGTTTTAAATGCAAAAGGATATGTCCCGTTAATATTTCTGGTTTTGCTGTGAAGCAATGACTTCCTGTTTGCTGGTACCACAGGTAAAGAAGACACAAACCACAAGTGCCAACACTATGTAATTTTTTTGGTCCTGAGTCCCTAATTTCTCAGTCATCCAATGTGTACTGTCAAAATGCAGCCTGAAAGTCTAGACCAAAAGATATCTGTGATAGAAAGTGTACATCAGTATTTCAAGCCCTCTAAATTTATTCTAGCCATTTGACAGTTGCTTGGAGATACAATCTCAATTTTTTTGCAGTAGCCCCTTCAAGTGGATATTTATGGCAGATACAACTGTAATTATTTACCTGTAACAAAGTCCAGGTCTGCCTGCTCCAGGTGATACAGACAACAGAAGGACACAGAGAAAATATTAATCTTCTCTCTGTCTAGATTTTGACCTTTTGCACCCAGCTTCTCAGCTCGTTATAGAAATGGGGTTGTGGGGCTTTTTTTTTTTGTTTACAATTTTGGTTTCCTTACTCCGTGAGTCTATCAGGTATCAGTAACAGTGACTAAATGACAGTTGAGGGTCTGAGTGTGCTTCCCTGACTTAGATTTAGTGCTCTTACTTACTGGCATTATAAATGCTGAAGTCAAATGGGACTACTCATGTGAGTTAAGGTAACTCCTGAGGGAGAAAGTTGCACATTTTGGGACATGGAGTTTTTATTAGCACAACTCCTGTTTTACATAGAAATAGTTTATTTGAATAAAAAGAAGTGAAAGAGAAGAATGACAGAAAATAACCGAGCCACAAAAAATGGGAATCAGTATCTCATCTTGGTACAGATACTAAACCTGTGCCTGCTTTTAAGGGGATAAATAGTCTTGTTGATTCAGATGGGACTATTTATGCTGTCAGGCATGTGCTGAAGCAGCTGAATAATTCAGAGTCACAGCAACCAATTGTATTTATATATATTTTAAATTCTACAACAATAAAACAGAAGACTGTTCACTGCCTAGCATGGAGCAATGAGAGAGAATAATAGGAGCAACAAATTCTCATTTGCTTTTATTCCTTCAGCAGAAACACAGCGTGTTTGAATTGGCCACATTCCCATCGTGTTCATGTTGCTTGGTACACAGAAAAACCACGGCTGGGCTTGGTGCCCTTTTGACGTGCCTCCGTTAGGCTTGGCAGAACCAGTCTCTTAACACTGCTCTCAAAATTGCTCTTCCCGTGGTTTCTAGGACTGCCTATTGAATACACCACGTAAAACTTCTTGAATGAATTATTTCAGAATAGAGAAATTGTAGAAAAAGGTTCTTTTACTTGAAAAAACATTACTAAGAAGGTTTAATAATGTGCACTATTTTTCCCTAATACACGTCGACTGAAAATGTATTTCTCTTTGCTGGTGTTTTGGTTTGGTTTATTATGTGAAATTATTTCATCTTTGACTTGCATACTCTTAATTTAAGTTTTAATATGTTTTTCCACATTATCTGTAATTTGATCAGCCCCCTTTACAAAACATCTAGTAATTTGCATTCTCATATTTTTGTATAAAAGCTCAGAGATATTCAGAATCAGAACAAAACATATGAGAGGAAATATCACTGGAACAGGCGTATGATCACTAACAGCACTTAGGTCAGTAATCCAAGTACTGTTGAATGTTCAAGTTACATTTGAAACATGAAAGTATTCAAGTGAGAAATAAGTAATAATCACAGAATCATAGAATGGTTTGGGTTGGAAGGGACCTTACAGACCATCTCATTCCAACCCCCCTGCCATGGGCAGGGACATCTTCCACCAGACCAGGTTGCTCAGAGCTCCATCCAACCTGGCCTTGAACCCTGCCAGGGAGGGGCATCCACAGCTTCTCTGGGAAACCTGTGCCAGGGCCTCACCACCCTCAGAGTGAAGAATTTCTTCCTTATGTCTAATCTAAATCTATCCTCTTTTATACAGTTCTAAATCATTGTTTAGCCTCATCTTTGATTTTGATATCTGTGTAGCTACTACATCTTACTTTAGTTCTGTTTTTCAGATGTATTCTACCTTTACATACCTTCTTGCATCTAGTTATTTTGTGAAGCAAGGAAACAAACTGAATTCTGTGTTATTCCAATGAAGGCAACACAGTTAACATGACGGATGATCTGAGTCCATACACCACATCCTGTCAAAGCAATAAGCATTAATTTATTTATAGTTAATTTTTTCAAAGTTGTTGAAAATCCATCCAATTTCTTATACATTTGCCATCCACTAGATAGTGTGCAAGATTACTAAGAGCTGATTCCTCTGCTTCTTAGTTCACTGAAACCACCATTTAAACCAAAAAGTAGTTGTCTCTAAGACTTTTTCAACACACAATAGTCCCAATGATAAAGAATAGTTCCCAGAAAGCAGACAGGTATTTTTATTTTCCAGTGAAAGGTCCTACCCCTAAAGCTCCAGTAACCTGCCCATGGCTTTAGAGAAGCAGGATTTTTTCAGCAGGCTGAACGTGGAATTTACAGGAATTACCAATACTGTCTTGCAATCAAGTCACCTAACCGAGCTGGTTTGCAGAAGTCATCCTAGTCTGCAAAGATTTTTTAGGAAACCTCACCGCCTTTCCCACCATTCTCACAAGCAACCAGTCTGCATGCTTCCCACTTCCTTGCGTATCATATACGTTCTCCAGTGCACCTCTAAGAATAAGCATACTCATATTTATTTCGAGTGCCTCGGATATCAAACACAATCGCTCTCCTGAGTGCAGAGAATCTGGATCCAGCACAGGCAGTGTTTCCACACTGTTATCACCCCTATGTTACCAGCTGCAAGGCGATATGGAATTTCATTCCGGTTCTGGTATGCAGCTTCAACTCCTGAAAGCTATGATGAGATGTTCATCTTTACTGAACTCATTTCAGCAATGTGTCCACTGCTTTGAACATTTTGACACACAGAGATGCTTTTTACAAGTTGATTTTTGTTGCTTTTTTTTGTTGACATGATTCACTTGTCAGGCTATGTACTCGGGTTTTCATCACCTCTTCCCAAGTGGAGATTGCATATCTTCATTTTGGCAGTTTCTGGATTCCATCTCAAAATTTAACTACTGTACTTTGTTGCCTTCAGTGCTGGAATCTCTAGAGATGATTTTTTATTGCTGTTTTGGAGCGGGAGGAGGTTAGTGATTTGGCAACAGCCTTGCAGCTGTGACCCCAAACTTCCTATTTTACTCTTTGTTTTTTTAATAGTGTGTATTATTATAGCATCCAGAAGCCCAATTTCCAGCCCTAAGACATGATGATAGCAGATACAATTAAAAGTAGTATTTTGATAATTTCACATACTAAAATTTGACAGGATCAAGTTAGTTTACGTAAAGCTTATTGAAATAAAAAAAAAAAAATAATAAAACGAGCCAGTTTAGATCTGAGTCTACAGGTTTTAGATGGCATTGGGAAACCAGGGGATACTTGTTCATTCATTTGAGCTCAGGTTTTTTTAAATTAGTGCACAAGAAATACGTGAACATAGCTCAAAGGCAAAGCAAAAGCAGAGTTTGACTGCATTTTCATCATCCTTATTTATATGAATATTCATGGAGTTATGGGCAGAAGTGCCATTAAGTGATCTGATTTATTCTCCTGAGTATCACATTCAGCTGAATTTCATCCAGTTACTCTTCCATTTAGACCAATCACTTGAGCCTGATGAAAGCACTTTTATTTTGGCAAAGCATAATTTTCATGATGGAACGTAGGTTTACCTTGTAGACATCAAGAAATAAAGAATCCCTCAGTTCTCATGGCACTCACTGCCAAGAAGTTTTTTCTGCTTGGGTTTTTTTTAATTATTATTAGTTTTATCTGATATACTTTTTAAATCATCAGTCTTTCATACTCCTTTTCATTGTAAATTAAAAATCCTGAGTTTCCCAAAAAGGTATTTTAGATATTGTGATCAAATGACAAGGTAATCAAACCGAACATCAAGTTTGTCACTCTCAGCATTTTCTCTGGGCTTTGAATAGATTTTTACACTCCTTTTTCTATAATCAGTTTATTTTTTAACATCCTCAGAAAAATACGGGCACCAGACCTGTAGGCTCTAAAGGCACATGGCAATATTTTATAGGTGATACAGCAATGTCTTTCTAGTAACAGGATTTTACAGCTGCATTTAGGAAGTCTAATCACTGCAGAGAAACATATCCCTCTCCTCTCCGTGCCTTAGCTTATTCACCCCAGAATTGCACAAGCCCTCTTTGCCACGCGTTTGAGCTGGGAGCTCAACTTCTCTTGCTCATATGTTATTATCCAAAAAACTTTTCAGAATCACCACTTTCCAGGATACTGGCCCTACTTTCTATAAGCATGGCTTCCGTTTCTGGATCCTGAGTGTCTGCATTTGCATTTGGATCTGTTGATGTCAGCTTTGTTTAGATTTGCCAAGTTTACCTGATTCCTCTCAGTGACTATCTTCTCCTTATTACTGTTTACTATTCCACCAACCTTCACATAATCTAGGCACTTTATCAGCAACCAAATTTTTTATTTATATTCACAACCTCAATGAAAAAGGGAATATAAATGTTGTTAGAACTGATTTCTGTGAAACTCTAAAATACTCTTGTTTGGTGGTGGCTAAGTATTATTTTTTATTCAGCTTTGAGTATGTTCCTTGCTATGTCAGAGAAAGCTTGTGATCTACCACGCTCAGCCTCCAGTAATTCCAGTTGATGATGTCCTGGGTTTGGCCAGGACAGGGTTAATTTTCACCAGAATCCAGGAAGGGACACAGCCGGATGGGCTGACCCAACCTGGCCAAACAGAGCTGGATATTCCATACCGTGTGCCGTCATGCCGGGTTCTGGCTGGGGGGGAGCTGGGCGGCGGGAACTCACTCGCTGCTTGGGAGCGTGCGGCGGTGACAGGCGGTGAGAGTTGCTCTCTGCTTTCTGCTGTTTTGTTTTGTGTATTCCCCTTATCTGTATCGTTGTTGTTGCTGTTCCCTTAGTTTGCTGTTCTGTTAAACTGCCCTTATCCCGACCCACCAGCTTCTGCCTGTTTCTTTCCATTCTCCTCCGCACCCCAGCGGGGGGAGGGGTGGCCACGTGGTGCTTTAGTTGCCGGCCGCAGCCAAACTATAACAATGACACTGCAATGTCCGTCTCAGTAATTTAAGCCAACCTGGCATAAAAGCAAACAATATGCTCTTGCTGCCTACCAGATGTTTATTCTGAGCTTTCAGACCAACTCGCTAATCCCTAGTTGCGGTGAGTTCCCTGGAACGATTATGCATCCTGCCAGGAGGTATTTCCTTGTATGAGTCATGCACTTCTTCTAGACTGAATTTGCACACTAAGCTCTGGTGTTCAGAGGAGGAGCATATTTTACAGCTGTAGAAGGAATCTGTTTTTTAAAACTCAGACTTGCTTGAATATATCCTGGTGGATTGCATTGTATAATCATCTTGTAACAGCAGCTACCCTAAACAAAACATCCCGTTTTCTATGTCAGTCAACTGCTCCTACAATTAAGGAATATCCTGCAAGAGGTTGTAATGGAATGTTTTAGTCAGAGAATGTGTTTTCACAAAATGCATCACAGCACTGTACCTCACAGTCATGGCAGATGCTTGTCTGTAAAGTGTCAGGCAGGAGGCCGAGCTACAGATTCAGGTTCAGGACTTGTTCACAGTCCTCCACAAAATCTGGGATATTAAAGGCCTGGAGTCTTGGTGCAGACCTCTCTCTGATGCTAATCTTACAGTGGGGCTCTATTAGCTATATAACACAAGGGGTTTATATAATCTTCTCTCAGTGCAATATCTGCTCATCTTCTATTTAAAATCTATAGCAACAAAATTTCTCTGGTAGTCTTTATGAAATCTCATTAATTTAGAAATCTACTTACAGTAAGGCTTTATTTGGTTATGATTATTATTACCATGTTGATAAGGGAATTTATTTCTTTGGGGTTATTTATTGGCTCATTTCCTGCAACTCTTTCATGGGCAGTTAGGTGGAAGAAGAAACAGAGTGCTTGAAATGTGGACTATAGAGACCCAGCCTGCTGAAACAGCAAGACTGTCCTCACACAGAAGATCATAACGACCAAACCAGGAAAAGGATCTCAATGGAAAAGTACTATTTCAAGTCCTGAAGCCATGATGAGAAAGGCTCGCTGCAGCTTGAGTTAGCAGACATGGGTTGTTGTTTTTTTCTCCAAAAGATTCCTAAATATTTTATCCAAATAGCTAATATTTAGCTGGCCGTAGAATAGTATCACATGAAACATTTACGCCAGACAGATTTGTAAAGTGTGGTGAGTCACAAGCATAAAACATAAGCAGGTAGCAACAAGTAATATTTACATAGAGACTTGCCTTCTGCCCAGCCTGAAAAAAAAACTATTTAGTCTCTACTTCAGTAGCTGCAGATAGCTAATAACAAAAAACTGAAGGAAATGAGAGGCTTAGGCATATGAGTTGAAAATGGGGAGATACTTCATTAACTATCAGAAGAGAAGCCCTGTCTTGTCTGTGCAATATTTAACCAGGCAAAATGATGCAGAGAGGGCTTTAGGCTTTATCATATTTGAACTGCAAGATTCAGAGATAGTTGTGCCTGGTTTGTTTATATATTATCACCTTGATTGATAACACTGAAGGTGTGCTTGTTTTCAGGGACATGTGACGTTTCTCTGGAAAAAATCAGCTGCTGTCCACAGCTACGCTGTGATGTGCAGCTTCATATTCAAAATCAGAATTAGGCATGAAATCAGTCCTCAGAAAATCATAAAATAGCTGAGTCGGGATTAAAACGGTTTTAGTTGGTTTTTGTTCCCATGAAGATCTTTCTTCTTCGTTATGCGAACAATGTGAGAGTCTGAGGCTGATCTTTTCTAGCTTTAATTACATGGACGAGTGAGAAACAAAATCAGCCCAAGGCCCATACTTTAATCTAGATTTGGAGGTTTAAATCTGGTTCTAAAAAATATTTAAAACCCTTGGCTATAAGTCCCTGGCTAAAAATCACTGGAATCCAGCATGTTTCCTACTGGAAGACTTACCTACTCAACGTCTTTTCTGAATTTTAATCTTTCAAGTACTGAGTACTTTCCAGCCAGACACATCGTCATGTTGTCAAACTGGAGCATGGAAGTAGTGGTGATCCTACAAGCATGTTTTATATCATATAGCCCTTTGAAGAAGGGCAAAAAAACCTGTTCATGTACTAATATTTTAACATGTTCTTGAATTTTTTTTGCTAGACCCAGATCTGATGCCATCTTTTTGCAGAAATTATAGCAGAATTTTGCCTGCTATATTCAAATGTTTCTTATAAACAGCTTCTTTCCATTTTCTCCTCTTTTTTTCCAACTCAGTGGGGAACCATCCTTCAAAGTAAATAAAGGGAGTCCTATTTCGATACTTAAATTTGCCTTGAAAGTTTAACTGCATGTAAATCAACAGGTAGTGATCTCTGTTGAGAAAACTGGTTTGGTTTTTTTTTTTTGCCATGGCTAACGAGAGGGGAAGAAAGAAAAAAGTCAGTGTAACTGTCCTAGAATTGTCAACAAACTGGGCAAAAAAACGTATTAACAGACCAGTCTCTGCTGGTATGTATCAAAGGGAGTAATGGAATTGCTCTTCCATTAAAAACTAGGAAATGGGCTCGAATATGCTTCTGTGCTAAAAGGCCACACTGTGAAGAATGGCATTGTAGGGTGCTCCTTTGACTCCAGATCAAATTTGCTCAATTTAATGGTGAAGAGATTATTTTTCTAACCAGCAACCATGCCAGCTAATCCTGCACGTGAAAGTTGAGCTGCACTCTGTCTGATTCACACTTCATCACCTGTAGTAAGTATTGGGCAGCTGGAGCAGACGTTTGCTGATAATGGAAGAGTCTCACTCCCTTTCCATTAACTGGGCTGCACTGCGTTATGCTAAGTACTGTAGTAAAACAGTATTTTTATCAGGAAATTCAGTAGATATGGCACAATTTAAATGAGTCCCCGTATTGCATGGATCTGTTGAGTCAGTATTTTACTAACCACAGCTGCACATTCACGCAAAGGCAAAGGTTAATGCCAGCAGTGGATTTAACTTAGTAAACTTCTAAGGTCGAGGCAACAACTCTCTCCTAAGTTCTGACAGATGGACAGAAAAAAGCAGTAAATGCAGTGGGAACCATCCCGTGTTCTCATTCATGAATCAGAGATGTGGTAATATCCAGTCACCTCCTGAAAGCAAAGTCCAGAATTAATTTCCACTGGAAAGAGTCCTGCTGAGCTCGCTCAGCCTGGATCAGACCCCAAGTGGAAGCAATTCATCTTCCAACTGCGTGTCAATTTTACAGCTATGCAACACTTCACTTGCGCTCTGCCGTTCGGGTTCTCCAATATTTACCGTGCACCAAGTTGCCAGCAAAGGACTGGGTTTCATTCAGACTCAAGCAGATTTCTTTCATCACTTCGGCACAAATTGTACAGCCATAGGAGCCTGAGCATCAGGAGGCAGAATAAACTACTCCGTGCCTAGCCTGGTGATTCCCGAAACCACACATACATAACCCATGCAGATTTGGGTTAAAGAAAATGAAGTTGAAACTGATGAAAACAGCTCTGAAGACAGACCAAACTTTTCGAGTTGCAGCTGGTGAACAAAGCAAGTGGATGTGATAGAGGGTTTCACGTGTAGGCACGGAGAAGAATCACAGAATATAAGACAGATGGATAACTGCTCTTTAATTTAAAGTTTAGATAGTTAGACTGATCTCAGCTTAGGGTTTGTTTCACAGCTTACTATTTAAAGATACCCTGTAGAGTAGTTATGGGCTCCAGATTTCCTTGGATTTGTTCTCAAATATGTATTTTGTGTTGCCGCTTTCTGAATATTCCCAAGCATCACAGAAACAAATCACCCAACCTAGAAATGGGTGCTTTACATTTTCATTGAAAGATAACTCAATTTTGTTACATTTTATAATAACACAAATGGACACTAGCCACAGGTGGAGACCCTTTGTGCTAGAAGCTGTACAAATTTTCTATGGGCTCTAGGTCTTACCAGCTTTCTAAATTTCTGTGACAATCCCATCAATTTTTCACAACTTCCACAACTTTGTTCACATGAATAGATCTATATATTGCTAGAATGACACAATTTGCATGTGTGAAGTTACAGAAGGATTTAAGAGTTTGCAGAATTAAATCTTCAGTTTAAAAAGAGATAAAATGAGTGAGTAAAGAAAGTGAGACGGAAGAAGACTATGCACTTTTTACTTACTGTAATGAGCTGGGATATGTCCTTGTGTTGTGGGTCTAGGGAATTTTCTCACTGAAGGAAGACCACCAGCCTGGTGGGTTTACTTCAGCAACACATTTAATGCATGTCTCATGTAAGTGTAAGAGTTCATCCTAATGGCCTTTCTTACTGCCTGTTTAAACGTTTTCCTGTGCCAGTGTTTGGGTGAACTAGTTTTTCTATAGACTAGACACTATGTCACATTTTAGGTAAACAAAGCAAAAGGACTACTTGTTGAAAAGTGGACTTGATTCACAACACTGTTGTAGTTTGTGCTACCTAATGTGTTCTTAAAAGACCAGATTGAGGAATTTTTCTTTTCAAAATGCTGTATAAGATTTTTATCTCAGCTGTGTTCCTTATAATCAAAGCCCTTGATTAGAGGCTCCCTTCATGAAAGACCAGTAGCTGCTGCAATTAAATATGGAATACTTGTGCTCCTGTTACAATTTAAGCTCTTTTTTTCCTTAGGAGACATCCTTATCTGATATTGTGTTTGAAGGACAGCAACTTATCTTTCTTCTTCCCTCCCCCCTTTCCCTGACAAAACATTTCCTCAGTCTCACTGTCCATTCATTGAAGGAATTCTGATAATACTTTATACCAGTTGCTGGCCAACTATTTGGAAAAAAATGTCAAAACATGTTAGTGCTTGTTTTACAATTAAAGGCACAAAAGATAATAATCGAAAGGAAATGCCAAAGAATCACTGACTTTGAACTAGTATGTGAAAAATATGAGTAAAGATGGGTAGTAAAGTGAGCCCTTCTGGCACGGCTCAGTGGGCAGGTGACATTCTATGAATCAGCATTATCTGCACAAAGATATTTCAGTACACATGGGATTAACCTTGATAGATGAGATAGATTGACTTAAGGCTGTATACAAAAGCTCTAGAAAATCCAGATCTAGTAAGTATTTTGCACTTTGAGCCTCAACAGCAACTAACTGAGATATAATGTGTGTAGAGCCCTTGTGAATTGGTTGGGTTGGAAACTGAATTTCTTTGCACTGATCCCTGCAGAAGCAGGGAACAAGAAGGCCTTATCTGCTTGAGAATTTGGCAGCAAGGCCCAAAGCTTAGCTACAGTCATATTAGATGTTCAGTTTAACTTCATTCCTGCTTGAAATGATGAGCAGAGGTTTATTTAATTTGGCTTATTTAAGTGAGATAAGAAGGAGGGCACCTAATCCTAGACTTTTTGAATAAGTTAAATATGTCTAATGCAACAGAAGATTTATTTTATTTGATGAAGAGAGTGGGGGACATTGGGAGGAGATATATTGTCCTTTTGCTGAAGTTAATTTTTTGGCTGTAGGGCATAAAATGGAAGTTCTGACATTGTGGCTGGCCATTATCCTGGCACCAGGGAGTAAATCTTCATTGGTGTCTGAGCTACTAACATTAAGCGGGGGGGGGAGGGAGGAAGGATGAGGAACAACTTATTTGATTATTTTAATCATAGAAAAAGAAAAAATCACTGTAAAGTGATTGGGAAAATAAGAGATGTCTTTTTATTCCCTTGAAATACTCACAGCTGTCTGCTGCAGTCTCACATTCTCAAACTTACAGGTAACCCTAATTGCAGACCACATGCAATTCCATATGGAAAACATATACCCTGTAGAGGTAGCATGCCCGCTGAAAGAGAAAAATAACTGTTGTTTGGATTCAAACCACAAGAATGGCACGAAAAGAGAGAGAGAAAAAGAGAATGAAAGCTAGAAAAACAATAAAAAGGAGTGGAGAGGAGAGGAGAGGAGAGGAGAGGAGAG
>Ga0065711_1031028_pt1 | contig 30749 bp, 21 predicted proteins | sample Hoacrofraction12_FD_59098 | JGI IMG/M metagenome (GOLD analysis project Ga0065711, IMG submission 59098) | Hoatzin crop microbial communities from Cojedes, Venezuela - Epithelial fraction 12 v2 (version 2) | ecosystem: Host-associated > Birds > Digestive system > Esophagus > Crop | place... | reverse complement strand
CCCTCCCTCCCTCCCTCCCTTGCTTTCATTCCTGCTTTCTTTGTCTCTTGCTTTCTCTCTGTCTTGCTTCCTTTCTTTCTCTTTCTTTCTTCCTTCAATTTCCCTCCCCACAGCAAACCTAACCTAAGGGAGATTCCAACTACAGCCAGTCTATTTTGTACAGTGAATGTAGCTGGGATCAGTTACAAAATGAGCCGAATGGAAATCCTTCCTCACATAGTGGAGAAGTACTGACATCTCCAGCAAATGGGATTATCTGTAATGAGATTACATACAAAGAGATTAAGATGTGAACTGACACTCCTAGGAGATACAAAAGAGGCTCCTGAGACAACAGAGAAATGAGGTGTCAGAAGCAGAAGGTGGAATTGCTTCCTTGAGAAGGTTTTTCATGATAATGATAATGATCTTACCCGTATAATAGTGCCTTTCATCCAGGAAGATCCCCAAAGAGCTGTACAAATGCCGTACACTGGTTCTTTTCAGACCATCATAGAAATACTTCCACCTCTGGTCGGAGTACAGCAGCTGTCTAACCACATACAACCTGACCCCATAGCAACACTGGGCAGGAGCTATTAAGACAAAGGCTAATTACAGGGAGAATTTAGGGCACCAAAATGTAACTATATAAATCTCAAGTGTGGATATAGAGTCATTCCACAAAACTATATTTGGTTTTTTGTTTTAACTTCTTTGGTGTTTTACCCACTTGCCTTTCACTATTTACATTGACATGTTTAAATAAGAATAGTGAATTAGTTTCTTAAATGTTCATTAAAAATGCACCATTTCTCTTTTTCAAAAACTGTCTGGAAAAATCAAGAGGCCAAAGCAAGTGGGAAAGAACAAAGCTGTTGGAAGTATTGTTGCTTTAAAACTTCAGCAATGTGTTCAGGTGCATCTGAATGTACATTGCATTAACTGGCCATTGTCAAGCAGATGATTGACGCATTAGACCCACACAGGTCTGATGACTGACACAGTTTTAAAAATGTGACATCGCATATTTGATTGACAAGGTAGTGATGGAAGTCACCACAAGCCAGTGCAAATCAAGGAGAGACCTCTTACATAAAGTAACCTATGACTGAGTCTGGGCTGGTTCATTTTTCATCTCACAAACATCATTATGTTATCTACCGAGCCTTTTAACTTCTCGCCTTAAAGCTGCCTGGCAACAACTTCATATGAAAGCTTCAGAAGACAGGCAATAGGTGTTGTCCAGAAGAACAAAGTGTTAGAAAAAACCCCTCCTGTGCAGGCTCATAGCTCATCAGACGAAATATCTGTATTTCAGGCATGGCTTGAAGGCATTAGAGAAGCATACACAGTCCTCAGATACAGTTCCTTTCTCTCTCCGAGTGCTAAATTACCATCGTTGTTCTTAGTAGATTTTATTAGCTTTCTTGTCACTCTTATAAATGGAGTTTAACAGGAAAACAGAATGTATTAAGACAATATGGTCTATATGGCTTTGCAGCTAAACAAGTCTCCCTGTCAGATTCTTTCAACTCTCTGGCAATGAGAATAATGAAATGTTTTGCTTGCTCTTCCACTCTCATATTTGCTCTGCCATGGAAATCACCAGCACCAATTCCTGAAGGACAACTTGCTTTCAGAGAGAGGACTTAGCACTCACCCTGGATATTCTTCTTCTCATTCCAGCCTCCAAGCTTAGAATCACAGAATTATAGTTTTGGGTTGGAAGGGACCTTAAAGATCATCTAGTTCCTACCCCATTGCCACGGGCAGGTACGTCTTCCACTAGACCAGGTTGCTCAAAGCCCCATCGAGCCTGGCTTTGAACACTTGCAGGGAGGGGGCATCCACAACTTCTCGGGGCAACCTGTTCCAGTGCCTCACCATTTGCATAGTAAAGCATCGCTTTCTCATACCTAATCTAAATCTACCATCTTCTAGTTTAAAGACATTACCCGTTGTCTTATCACTACATGCCCGTGTACGAAGTCCCTTTCCAGCTTTCTTGTAGGCCCCCTTCAGGTACTAGAAGACGGCAATAAGGTCTCCCTGGAGTCTTCCCTTTTCCAGGCTGAACAACCCCAACTCTCTCAGCCTTTCCTCATAGCAGAAGTGCTCCAGCCCTCTAATCATTTTTGTGGCCCTCCTCTGGACCTGCTCCAACAGATTCTTATGTTGGGTGCCCCAGAGCTAGACAGAACTCCAGGTTAGGTCTCACCAGAGCAGAGTAGAGGGGCAGAATCACCTCCCTTGTCCTGCTGGTCATGCTTTTTTTGATGCAGCTCGGGATACAGTTGGCCTTCTGTGAGCGCTCATTGCTGGGTTAAGTTGAGCTTCTTGTCAACTAACACCACCAAGTTCTTCTCTTCAAGGCTGCTCTCAAACCACTCTCCACCCAGCCTGCATTTGTGTTTGGTATTCCCCGATACACGTGCAGGACCTTTCACTTGGCCTCGTTGAACTTCATGAGGTTTGCACGGGCCCAGTTCTCAAGCCTGTACGGATCCCTCTGGATGGCATCCCTTCCCTCCAGAGTGTCAACCACACCACACAGCTTGGTGTCATCAGCAGACTTGCTGAGGGTACACTCAATCCCACTGTCCATGTCGCCAACAAAGATGTCAAACAGCTCTGGTCCCAATACCAAACCCGAAGGAGTGCCACTCATCATGGGTCTCCACTTGGACAATGAGTCATTGACTACAACAAGAAGCCTTTAAGTCAACTTCATCGGTTGTCACTTATCAAAGCAACTGCTAACTGCTCATAACAGAATCTGATGCAGTGTCCTTCAGCATCGTGTCTGTTTTCTGTGAAAGGGGTCTGGATCCTGGCCCTGCTTCTGCTAATATCTGACAGCCTTGTCATGACTCCCACAGAGCAAACTGCATGGCTCCGAGGAAAATCCTCCATGGTCCAGTGTACTTGTCTGCAGCATGGATAATGATGCTACTTGTCCTGATAGGTGTGTCTTTTATTTTTCTGGCAGCCACAGTGCACAAAAGAAAAAAAGGAATCTTTGTAGCATCCCTCAGGTATCACAGACTACTAAAACCAATACAAATTACAACTATTTTACCTGCTGCTGCTGCTGTTGGTAACTTACCACCAAGCTCCTCAGAGCACTTTATACATGTGAGATCTCATCTCCTTTGCTCTTCCACATTTCAGCTGTATTATCTCACCCTGGATGAAAACCCACATGCTTACTAATGCTAAAAATGCTTTCCTCATAAATGAAATTATTCTGTCTTTTTTTTTTTTTCAGACTGGTGGTTTTGGATACTAAGATTAGGCCTCTAAAGACACTTGGCAGTATGATCATGTAATTCTAGTGTTTGGAGGCTTTTTCCAGTAGCTTTATAATATTAGATAGGCAAAAGCCCTAGGTTTGACTCACTTGTCCTGGAATAAAGCCGCTTTGACTGATGTAGCTTGGTTTATATGATCAGAACATTCAGTCTCCTGCTACAACATCACTTGTTTGCTGCCCCAGGCTGTGGCTACCTGAGGAAGGTTTTGCTTGCCTGACCATCCTGACAAGGTCCACCCTAGACACAGCACAGGGTAGCGTCTGTCTGTAAGCTTCCCCATGCTTTGAGACTTCTCCAGGAGGAACTGAACCAGGATGCCTGTATCTTGCCTTGTACAGTTTGGTGAGCATCTGAGGCAGGGTGCATACCACAGCCTGGCTCTCAGCCGGTTGAGGTGCACCATCAGCTGTCCTGCCATGGTTCAGTGCTGCTCCCACCCTGTCCCAGGGTGTCCCCCACCACCTCCAGTGCCACCCAGTCACCACCTCCCACCCGCTCGTGTTCACTGGCTCCTGCATCCCTTTCCATACCAAGAGGTGTGACAAGGAAAGGAGAGCTGAGACTTACCAAGTGCTTCTCAATTAAAAAGCTTCCAGGGGCTGCTCACCTGGATGCGAATGCTGCTGCTGCTGCCACTAAGCAGCTATTCCTGGCAAAATGTACCATGTCCTAGCATGGACAGGAATCCATTACCTACTGAAGAGGGTCCTGCTTATCACTCAGGCTCTGTAGCATTCAATGATTTTGATCTCTGTCTGGGCTACTGACAAGTGCTTCCAGTCCAAAGCAAGAAATCCAGCAGCTTTCATCACCCGCACAGAAGCTTTCATTTTAAAAATAATGCCTTTCAATGTCAGCTTGGCCAACAGCTGCTTCTAGAAGATTAGAGCTTTTCTCTGCCTTCTCTGGCAACCCAGATGGATTTGTTTGCCTAGTTTACATTGCACTGCATTGTTCAGCTATCTGTAAGCGTGATCAGTGCTGGCTTCCAATATTTCAAAGCCTGTGGCATCATCATCATCTAATACCAATTATGGAGGAAAAAAAGCCTCTTCCAAGTAGCAGCTGTTGAGTTTGGGAGGGGCAGCGGGGTACCCTTTGTGCTTGCACACTTAATCAGCAAGATGAGAGCTATCAGTGCTCACATGACACAGCACTTTCAGAACAAGATCCTATATCTAATCTATTCCCGGGATTTTCCTGGGTACCTATCCCAGCAGTGTCTGCAGTGACACTTCTGTATGAGGATGCTCACAGCTTGCCAGGAATATCCAGGAAGGCAAGAGTAACATTTCCTGACTGGCTTCATGTGTTTGTCGTATCAGCTCCACGCTGTGTTACACCAACATCCTCCTGACAGTAAGCGGGCTGGTGCGTGATTGTCTGAGAAAAGAAAAGTTACATTGGAGATGTAACTGGCCTTCTGACCGGTCTTACAGCACGATGAGCATGTGCTAGATGTCTCCTTTCACACATTCAAGGAAGACAAACAAGCACAGACTACCAGATCCCCCCCAAACTTCTATGTTTTTGTGCCTGCAGCTCAGCAGCTAAGTCAATATATTTAGCAGCACTATCAGTGGTCTGTTTTTGGAACTGCTGAGCACCCACAAGTCCTGCAGATATCATGTACAGATTCTCCCTGCTCAGCTTCTTTTCCAAAAGTTTTCATAGCCTTGTTATTATCTTCCTTCTTCCTTAGCCCCCATTAACTTGCAAGTGTTGATGTACGCACTTCACCGTAGAGCACAAAGTCCAGTCACTCTGCAGAAACAGTCCATGACAGATCCAAATGCCTAGAACAATACAGATTCTCCTTGACTTCAATTTATGCCACAACAAAGCTTTTCATGAGTCATTTGGCAGAGACATTGCTCAGTCAAGAAAACATTCCTTAACTTGGGGACAATAAACAGCCCTATTACATATGCTGCCACTTCTATCCTTTGTTTTATTTACAAGACCTTTAGTGTAAGAATATCAGCTTCTCTGTGACTCTTAATTTTTATTATTATTTAAAGCTATTAGGAATAGTTCATTTCCACCTGCAAATCAACTATTTGCATGCATAAGCTTGCAAGACACCATCTATTTTGCACAGGCAAACGCAAGACGAGGAACACACTTGAGCACTGGAGATACAGGTCCTAAAGAAGTGCAGCCCACAAAGAGATTATCATTTTGGATATGAACCAGTGTTCAATCTGGGGCAACATTTGCACCGCCAGATGTCATAAAACTTGTTATTCTACATTCCTTATGCTGGAAAGTGCTACATCTGGCTCAGGAACACATCAAAGGCTATGTCTACACAGCATTTTGCAGCCAGACTTTGGCTTGATCTGACCGCATTCCAAGCCAGTCAGGAACCATGTGGCCACACCAATCTGATGCCAAACCCCAGAGAATCAGCCCAGATGAGACAAATTGTATATAAGAACAGCCAGAGCTCAGAACAAGTGTGCTTCCCTGCAAAAATGGCTGTAGATATACCAGGCTCAAATTTTCAGGAAACCTCCATGGGGTTTTAGACATAAACTTCTCCATCTACCTGGCTGGTGGTAAAAGTTATGAAGTTTCTTTTCACACCTCAATAATTTTCTTTAAAATCCTTTGCTATAATGACAAAAGATACTTTCATGGAAAGCCAGGAGAGCTTGACAGACTGATACCTGTTTCCTGAGAGCTCATTCAGGAACACCCATGGATCATAGCAGTTTGGGACATACAACCTCAGCAGTTCAAAGCAGTGCAAGGAATTAACACCTTTGAAATTTTTTGTCCAGGAGCTCTCAATTGTTTGCACGCTCAAGACTTTCAGATGTTTTTGAAGCAGATGATTATTTTTTTCATAAGTTCAGGTATTATTCCAGGTTCGTTGCTGAAAAATTATCAACAGCTGACACATGAGAAGTTGGGCTGTGACGAGCCAGAACAAATTTGGTGTGGATGATCTGATCCTAACCACAACTAAATTACTATTAGCCAACTTTAAAAAAAAGTGTATTCCAAGACTCAGTCTCATTCATTTAATGAAAGATTAAAAAGTTATGATTTATACAATCTCAGTTACCAGAAAATATCAGTCAGACTGCATTTATTTGTCATCTATGTCCATGTGTTTGCAAGGCAGTTCAAGTTTTCCTGTGCCTCCCAGTTAACTGCATTTGGACAGGAGTCAAAAGTTTATTTAAAACAGGAGAGAAGCACTGAAGAAGCACAGAAGCAAAATTGTGTCATGTCCTCGATTTTGTCATGGTTGAAGCAGCTGCCAGTCCTGGAGCAGATGGGAAACCTCAGCTTCTGATGCTATTTCGTGGGGTCTGCTCATGTTGGTAACGGGCTCCAACAGCTTGAGATCCAGCTGATCTTTGACGATCCTTCTCCAACACTACCGTCATGGAGGGATGAACCTTATCGTCCATTGCCATGTGTTCTCCAAATACATGCTAGGCACTTTGTAAGTTGCTTGTGGAAAAACAGTGACCCTAACTCAGTAACAATTTCTGTGTGAATGCAGATCATGAAACACCCACCAGATGGGTGATGGTTGAAGACATCCCATCTTTCCACAGCAATGAAATGTAGCTTTTTCTGGCCTCTGTGTAGGGAAGTCAACTGTGTGATCTCCCCACCTGTGTTTAGGGGTGGACTTTTGACTGGTGAAATAAGCTTGGTGTGTGGGTTTGTTTATGCAGACTTGAGCAAAGTCTCCCTCCTTGGGTGAGAGCTGTTTACCCAGACTTAGGCAGTACAAATGCATGTGGTTTACAACAAACTCAATGGGAAGTCAGCATCTAGATCTGCAGTGTTTCAAGTTGTTGCTTCATACTGAGAATGATGTGCCTCAGCTCTTAAAGTGTTTCGTGTGAGATACCCAAAGGAAATTTTCAGACTACTGAGTTATAATTACTGAACTAGTGCGGCTATGGTCTTGCGATACCTCCTTAAGCCAAAGGGTGGGTGAGCACCAGAGTCAGTTCCAAATTTTGTCACGCCAGGGATGGATTTTGCAAGTGCTCCGTTTCTCCTCAAGCCCAACCATCCTGCTACACTGGAAAATATAACTTGCACTTCTCTCTACCATGCACTGGCTAGCAACTGCCATAAAACTTGGAGCAACATTTTATTGATCAAACCTTCTGGATATGTGCCATTCCCAGGTAAAACCTCAGCATGACGTAGGCAGCAGAAAGGAAATAGTTAGGTCGAGGCAGAACAGTGTCATTTTTTACTTTCAGAGTCACCATTAACACACTACTGTTACCTCTCAAATATATTGCAAATTTAAGGTCCCTAAAAACAACAGCAACTAGCAACAAGTTACCATAGAGGAGGACAGTTCAGATCTCTCTGGGTGACACTAAACAGTCCGTGTCTATGTTACACTGGTGGGAGCCTTCTTCTAGGGCACATGTACAGTAATTGCTACCAGTCCCGGTGAAATCCCAGTAAGCACTGAAGGTGAAAACAGGCAAGGGAGAGGGAGACCTCTGCAGAAACAGAGGGTACGGCGAGGGAATATGGCCATGCTTTACAGTCATCTTATGGCATTTATCTCTGAGATGGGGGGGCAAGCATGCTGGCACTGCAAGACTGCTGCCCTGGGCCCCGGAAAGGGGCACAAAGGGAGCCACGGTGCTTCCCAGCCCCGTACAAGCAATAAAGTATTGAGCCTGGATTTCCTGAAACAAAAGTGTCTTAAAAGTGGTGGAGACACTGTGTTCTTTCAGGGATGAGGACTGCTCTGGACAACCAGAAACTCTCTCATGTGGTTGAAAGACCTCTTTTAGGTCATGGAAGACCTCTTGAAGGCTGGGAAGAGGAAGGGGGCTTTTTGCTTCTGCTTGTGAGAAGAGAAAAGGAAAGACTACTTGAAAGGCACTCTACTTGTCTCTGGCAAGTAAGGAGTGAGATCTTCTTGAACAATACTAAGCAGAAGTCAGCTCTAGTCATATGATACCATATTAGAAATCCATCTGCTTCACAGAAAGCTATGTTCAGTAGATATTTACAGATCTAATTTCTCTCTTTAGTTCTTTTTCATCAGGATAAATGTGATGAACTTTAAGAGGTATGAAGTTGGGGGAGTGGGGACGAAAGGAATATAGATGAATTTCAAGGTAAAAAAGTACACTCTATCCTCAATTCACTTAGCTTAAGTACTCTATGAATATCTGAACAGCTGGTGATTTTGCATCTTGTATCATCTGCACCGTGCTATGGAGGTAGAAGGATATGTATAATAACAACGAGCTTTGGGGCTTAACTGAGAATTGCCCAGGATTTTGTTGATAGAAGTCAGCTATCTTAGTATATGGGTAGATTTCATACTGAAGTTTTCACTTTTCGCATTTGAATTCTCATTACAATGCTGATTATTATAATTTCTTTTTAAAAAAAGGAAGAAAAAGGCAAGTCATCTCTCCAACAGAAACAAGAATAATGCCTTTTACAGAAGTCTCACGAATCCACTTCAATGTCACTTGAAAGTCTCCTGAAGAATCGAGCTGCTTGGTTTCTACAAAACAGCCCAGGAGTCTCTCTCTGTCCAGCTCATGAAGCTAAGTTAAGCTCTTATTAATCTCAGTTGTTATTTTTCTAACAGATTCTTAATTACTGTTTTTTGAGGCAACAATCATCCCACGCTTTGCATTCGCTTTGTTTCTCCACCTCTTCGTGCGGTACAAGCATGTGGGCAAAGCGTGGGAGGCTCCAAGAGCCCAAGCAATTGAAAATTGATGCGGTGCTTTAAAATAAAGGAATGATCCTTATTATAAAAGGGGAAAAACAAAGTAGCACACTGAGATAAACAAAGACGCACAGACAATGCAAGGAAAATAATATTAGCAGATGTTGAGCCAGCCGTTAATGATCTGTTTTATATTTAAATCTATTGCTTGAATGCTGGAGCCAGAACACCAAGGAGCAAGAAAGAAGCCTGGCAGCAGCCGTGCACTTCACTTTTATTGCTCTGACTCCAATCATTGATGTTGTCTTTTTAAGTTATCAATATAAATTTTTTGCATGCGAGTGGAGTGCTGATGGAAAAGCAGAGCTGAAGCCGCTGCGAGGGAAGGGCTCTCCTTGCAGACCAGACACAGCAGATCTCCCCACGCACCCAGTCCACTGCAGCTCCTTGGAGGAGCGATGCTCAAGGCTTGTTTCCTCGTGGGACCTGAACTGGACTCTTTGTGCACACATCATCAAGGAGCCACACAGGTCAGATACAGCTTGAAAGAGGCAGATGAGCCGGTGGAAATGAGAGGGGAAAGGCTCCACATTCAGGCTGTAACCAACCTCCTAAACTGCAGACTGCCTGCACTTCATCATCCCTTGCAGAGACACCTGCACTGCACACCTCGGGGTCATTTTGAGTAAAATCGCAGGGCCTCAGCACTCCCTGCAAGGAGAGGCAGCCGGGCAAGCTGCTGCTGGATTGCCACGGGGTTACGGCAGTGGGGTTAGCTGCCCACGAGGACAACCTGCCTGGTGCCCTCAGCACCGTCCATATGGCAGAGTAGCGTGCTCTCTGGCCAGACCTGCTAGTGCCACCAGGAGCACTGGCAGCCTTCCCCTGCTCATGCTGGGCACAGGCTCATTCACCTCACGGCCAGTTCAGAACTTCTTGCCCTGTTGTTTTCTGACCATCCCACCTGCCTCACCAGCAGCCACTGCTTGCCAGAGGCAAACCTTCCCATAAGCCTGGCCTGCACCAACAAGCCCAAGATATTCTCCAAGTCATAATCCAACCCTAAAACCAAGGCACTGCTGAAGAGGTGTTACGTCAAGTCTGCAGCGCGTGGAAACCTGGTGTTATTTCAGCACGTGGGACAGGATGGCAGAGAGCACAACCCTGCTCTTGAAACCCATACAGCTTGTGTTGGATAACAGGCACTACAGCTGGCTATTATACGGATTCCTTCTCACAAGGGATACCTCAGTTTTCAGCAACACGCCACTCCAGACATGTTTATTGCAAAGTAATGTTATGGATAAGAGCTGGAGGGAGAAAAGCTCCCTCATGCACCGTTCAGTCAGGGTCAAACATTCAATGGCAAACCTGCAAGCAGGTACACAAGAATAAAATGTCATGACATCATCTCAGGATCAAACTTCAGCTGAATTAGGCAACATCAGAGAGAGAGTTGGATTTCATTTGACGCTGGAGCAAGATGCCCTCTGGAGATCGATCCTCTCCCCAACACCACCCGCACCTCTGTGGGGAGGAAACCAGGTGCGAGGGTCTGCACGGGGCTGCAGCACTCTTTGCTTATGCCCCTGCCCAAGCCCTGAGGACCTGGGACCTGCCGCATCCTGCGGTGTGCACCAGCCGTTCGGCCTAGACACGTCCGATGAAGGCGGTCAGCTTGGCCACTCTTCCAGGGCCAGGCTTCTTGGTTTATGCCAGAGTTTCTTGCTTTAAGTTTCCTCTTGCTTTGCATGAGATGGCTGCCCAGTCCTCACCCATCCTCTCTCCTGGAGCAGCTCCTAATTATCAGCCGTCTGCTCCTCTCCTTTATATTTACTTTTTGATTTGAATTCCCTAATAAATACACTGCTTCTGCCTTTCAGGGTGGTATTTCCTGCTTATGCTATTTTCAGGACTTTGGTAAAACTTTGTAAATCACCGCTCCAGAGGAACAGATACCGCCCAAAAAATCTGTTAGTACTGTAGCTGTCTGCTTGCTGTCAGTCTGACATAGACAGGGAACGTGATACATAAACAAAATAGAAAAAAAACAACCTAAATGGAAAATATGTTGCTCCAGCTACCCGGTACCTATAGGAACGGCACTGGGCTGCTTGCAGGTTTTGACCCAGTTCCAGACCACCAGGATCAGAGACCGCCATTGTTAAACTACCTACTGTCCCTTCAGTGGCAGGGATGTCCTCACTGGGTACTTATAGGATCAACTAGATGCTAATTCCCCGTGAAATTATTGGATCTGACTGGCTGTTTGACTCTCTTCTGTTACTACTATTGTAATAAAATATTCTTAAAATGTATTATTTATACCAATAATTCATAGCAAACACTACCTAAATTAGAGTTACTTTTAGGTTATATAAAATAGAAGATTTTAATCCATTTTACTCACCACACTTCAGTGACACATTGCCTTACAAGTCACTGTTGTGAATGCTGACATTTGGTGGTGAACAATTGGGACAACATTACTGTATCCATTATATATTAATAACAGATGCAAGTGTATCCTATTTTTTCTTCCCTTTCTCTCCTCCCCTCCCCTTTTCATGATAATTAACAAGGCAATAAACATGTAAAACTTAAAAATCACAGAAGTGGAAAACTGATAAAGGCCTCTGAAATGATACCAAGGGAAAAAAAAAAGAATCAGTGAACCAGAAGAACATATAAAGTTATTGCCATCGAGATCTACAGAGAGCACAAAAGTTGAAAGAATAATAAATAACGAGGGCAGGTCAGTTTTCCAGCAAGAGCTAAATCTGAGATGAGCTGAGCTAACTTACACAACCTATGTTAGGATGTAAATGAAGGAAGAGGTTCCCTACACAGGAATAATAGATGCTGTTCGGGTTTCTGGGGTGGGGGAAGGAGCCATATTTTTTAAGGCACTCGAACATGCAGGAGTGTGACTGGCTGCAGCCAGCACGGTGGGGCAGCCAGGACTCCCCCAGTAGCAAAGGTCCCACCCAGCCCGGCTCATGGGGACCGGGTCCTCCCGCAGCCCACATACCTCGCACACCGCTCTGCGGGGAAGGAAGCGCAACCATGCACGGTGGGACAGCAACGTTACCCAGAGAGTGAGCAGGGAAAGTCAGCCTACGCTGTGGAAATGGGAATAACTGAAGAGAGTAGTGGGCTTCTGAGGAACTCCACAGTGAGAAGTGTTAGCTCCATCTGTCTTGTTAGCTATTGCCCTGCCACCTCGTCCCCAGGTGTACGTGCACTTGCGCACACAGACACGCCGGCACACCCAAGCCTGTACTTCCTGCCAGCTGAAAGCAGGAGCTCCTAGATAAAGTGCATATGCCAAGGTCTGAAGATCAGTTTAATGAGCCATCATGACTAAATTTGGCAGGATTTCCCGTCTTGCTTCTTTTCTGTACCTCAGACTGTTTTGATCCATTTGTAAGAAATATAGTTTTGGCAAGTGAAAGTCCTTTATCACTGCCAGTGGTTAATCTGTGCTGTGACACATTCATTCAACCAGAGAAAATCCAATATTGACATTTGTACCTTGGAGGGAAAAGAGGTTAAATGCTGAATGTAAAATCAACTCCTGGAATATGCTAAGCAACCGTATAATATCCATATCATGTATAGTCATGTTTCCCTTCCTGAGAACTCGGATGTAGGTCGATCACATCTGGACTTCACTATTATTCCACATAATCGGTCAAATAGCTGCTGTTGGACAACATCTGGAAGCGCCTCCCATAGCCCAACTCAGCTTCTCAGTGGTCCACTGAGAACTGGCTGTTCACATGCTGCTAAATCTCCTCCTTGTTTCCACCTGTTAAATAGCACTAAAAGGCAGCTTAAAATACATTAAATACTCCCGCAGTATTAATTTCCTCTGTAAGCAGTCACAGTGCTGGCCGCAGGGATGTTTTGCAGTTCCTGGTAAGAAGGAGCTGGTCTGTGCGGCCAGGCGTTCCCACATGGGAAGGACCAACCCCACCAGCCTCACTAAAACATCTTGTCGCTGTTAATCATTTTCACTACTGCAGTGCCTAAGACTTAGCCAAAAAAACAAATCCCTATTGCACAAGGCAGTGTGCAAACACGCAGCGGTGTGAGGCCCTGGCTCCAAAGAGTTCACAGCCTGAGGAGCCCTCATCGCCCTCTTCCCATCGATTTTTAATTCATTCATTTGGTTTCTAGGCATGGGTTTAAAAGTTGTGAGATCTGCTGCCTTTGGGTATGTTGTGCAATGCCTTTATCCGTAAAGAGCCTCACCAATTTCAGGAGACCCATTTTCCAGATTTATATGCTCTTTTTTAGGCACATATATACATACACTTGGGCATGTATGTATATTCTGTATTTCAGATTATACACGGGCATAAATGTATTGGTCTAGAGAATATTTCCCAGAGGAAGATCTGAGCATACAGTATTAAGTTCTCTCTCCCCAAAACGAACTGTGCTTTATCTTGGGTGTAGTGCTGCTGAAAATAACAGCAGGACTTCTCAAAGGCTGTTTGTCAACATGAACAAAGGTGTCAAGAAAATATTGCAATAATGATCGGAATTGGCTGGTTTTTAAACCATGATTATACCTTGCAAAGTGTTTCACTTAAAAACTTCTGCATGACCAAATTACTTTTTTTTGTACTTTGTCGTCAAAAAGGATGTGGTAGAAAAGTTGAAAGTAACCTGGGATTCAGATTTAACCAAGTTTAGACAGAAATCTGAGAACCAGACAGAGCTGGAAATAAACCACTGTCACCAATTATTCTGTCCACCGACAAAGAGAAACTAGGAGCCTTCGTATAAAGCTGACTGAAAATCTGTTAACTGCTGCTTTCCCTTCTGTCTAGAACTTCACCCATTAATAATGAGCCAAACCAAAATGATGATGCTATCACATAGACTGGCAGGTCACCCTGAACATGCATTGCTTGCCTGAAAAATTCTTTACATTTGCTGAGGCCAGTGCTACTCACCCTGCACTTTGCATACATAACACAGAAGGGCTTAACCTGTGACAAAGACAATAGAGCCAGGAATGGCATCCTGACAACTACATTTTCCTGATATAGTCATTTTGGTCAGAGAGATAACAAAGGAAAGTGAGGTGAACATCAGAAACTGCTAAACTCAGATGCAGAACTAATTAATAAAAAAAGCCTTTTACTGCTGTAAATTTTATTTCCTTAACAGGAAAGACACCAGCCACGCAGAGCTGGAGTAATGCAGTCTTCAGTAGGGCTTAGTCCAATCAAAGGTATAGGTGTAATCTGTATTAAGAAACATTATGGCAAACAAAGCTGAGAGAAATCATTACAGAAGTAACATCCAGAACCGATGGGAGGAAACAAAGCATTATTTACGTAGACGACAAGAAAGCTTCTGAGGCAGCATCATACAAAAAGCTGATTTATATGAGAGGATTACTACAACTTACTCAAAAGCATAATGTTTTCATTCTTAATTGGGAAGTAATTTACTTGATTACAAAAAAAACCCACACCAATCAAGGCCCTCTCGTGGAAGACTTTCACTGTGGAAAGGCATTTCAAGGGATTGCCCTGAGGACCAGCTTATTGTAGCTCAGGTGAAGGCATCTGTGACAACAGAAACGGGGAAGAAGGTGATCAGATCTGCAACACATGCAAGGGGTGTTAAGAACCAAAATTTAAGAGACAGTTCCCACACGAAACCAGGTCAAATATGGAATAGATAGGCATTAATAGAGAGGAGCAGTGGATGAGCCTGATACTGAGGACAAAACCGTGAGTCTAGAACAGACCCGTGAAAGCATCACACTGGTGAAACACGGGTGAGGCAGGTAGGACACTAACATCCTGTCACGGCACTTAAAAATGATGAAAAACTGTGTGTTCTGCTAGACACAGGATCTGAATTTGCAGGAGTTTTGCTCAGCAAGGACCACAGACCCAATGGCTTCTCTTCGTGGACATTAAGTTACCACCCACCCGTCCCAATGGGACTAGGCAGGTGTCAGAACATACAGCACACCCCCAGAGCTGCCCCAGGTGGCACGCTTGTTGAATATAAAATTATATCAGGCAATCAAAATCAGTGCCACTACAGTGGAGAATTGGTCTCTGGGTCCCTACCCACTGGCTAGGCTGCAGCTGGAGGCAGTGCCCTCCCAAATCACCCTGGCACGAGCCAGCAGTGGGTCAGAACTGTCACCTCATCACCTTATTGTCTCTGCAACGGGGGGCTACATTTCCAGTTTTGCTTGCCTTCGCCTTGTTTCCTGTGTTTTATATTCACAAGCATGTACAGCTTCTGAAGTGAAGAATATATACATATACCTACGCATATATAGTTTGGTTTCTATTAGAGATCGAGGATTTGGTTTCACCAGAAAGAATGTTGTTCCAGTGCCATACAGGGCCCAATAGCAACTATGTTAATTATAAATTAATAATTATTAATAAAATAAATTAATTATAAATACGATTTAAATCTAATCCATCCCTTATTACCTGTTCCCTTTAATCTGGAGGCTGTTCCAGAGAAGGAGAAGGTGCATTACCAGGGTAAGTCTGTGATCCTAGGTACTCAGCAGCTGTTAAAACTTCAGCCTTTAGCAGAAAAAGTTTAAGGTCTATTACTGTCCCAGAGCTCCTGTTAAATCAGATGCAACCATGGTTTCCCTCTACCTTTAATGTTCTTCTTTGTGTGCAGGGAGCATTTATTACCAGCATCATCTTCATAATCTTGGGATGGAGGCTCATCTGGGCCCGGTGTCTTCCTAATCTTCATTAACTCTAATTTCATTATCACCTGTCCTGGAGTGACCCTGAGATCACTCACTACTTCTTTCTCCCTCCTCTGGGAAATGAATTTCTGTTTCTGTCCTCAGCTACTAAACTGCTTTTGCGAGCCCTGCGGCAAATAATTAATATTAGCAGTATCCCCATCATCTCTCACCAATCTGGGTGCCCCACCCCGTCTTGAAGGCTCTGCTGGCTCCTTGACTCATCTCTCTGTTTCTGTTATGTATGTTTTTAAAAGCCTCTAGAATCTTCAGCTTGGCTTGATAGCCTTATTTCATCCCTTGTGTGAGATTTTCTCACCTTTTTTTTAAAAATCCATCTATTAAATTTCCTATTCCTCACCTTCCCTTATTGCATTGGATGTTCAGTAGCTCTCAGATTTCTTTTGCGTGACATGAGAACCAATTTTTCAAGTTAATTTTTCAGCCTCTTCTCCTGCCTCTCCCCTCCCCCCCCAAAACAAGAGTCTCATAAAGGTGGGCTCGGGATGACAGAGCATTGCCAGATTAAAGAAACAGACTGAATTAAAGGTCTTCCCACAAAAGAGAGGTCTCGACCAAAAAGCTCAGAGGCCCCCCCATGACTGCAGGGAAAGAAGTTTTGCACAAAGCCGATGCCCCGGCCCCCTCCCCTGGCAGCGGCAGAGGATGTTGTCGTCTGACAATGCGACAGGGCAATAACATTTTATTTCTGTCCCTCACCTAACTAATGGGGCTGTTTGGCACCGAGCAGAAACAAATGAGGAGGAGGAATGACAATGACTGAGAGAGGAGAGAAAGGGAAAGAAATCTTTTCTGCAGCTCCGTGCCTTTGACTAACATCTGAGGTAATAAACAGGGAGTTTTACAAGCTAATTGCATTTTAATCAATTTGAGCTCTTAACCGCATTGGAGAGGCTGATAACCTATGTTAGATCCATGTATGGTTTTACACTGCGTCCCCACCGCTAGCAGCTTCACGATAACAAAACCCCTGCCGCCGTCACCACAGGCTATTGCTCCTGAGGAGCGCGCGGGCGAAGAAAGCTCCCCCGAACAAAAACAAAGAGGAAGAGCGGGATCCTTCACAGAAACAAGGGGAAAATGGAGCGATTGTGCCACACAACATGAGGCGAGAGTGGAAGTTCAGTGGCTGGCAGCAACCCGCAGCCACTGGTCTTTGGAGAAAGAAATCCTGGCACAACGAATTTGGGAGAGTCCAATAAAGATGTAGGAGCGAAGGCAGAAAACTCTCTCCTCCCGGTTGTGTACGTGTGTCCACACAACCAGCATATGTTAAGCCTTTAAATGAACATTTGGCCGTGAAACGGTAGCTAGGGCGATACGCAGGCACGAATTTATGTACTGTATGTACAGAACGCATAGAAAAGCTCTCTGTTTCTGAACCGGACCGGCAGCTGCTCGAAATTTTCCCCTTCGCTTTCCCTAAGGTCTCAGGTGTGGGATTCATGAGCCAGTGTCTCAGCTAGAACAGGTGTCTATCGCTGTGTAAATAGCAATTAGGCCCAAATTTCAGACTTTTTTCAAATCCCTATCTGAGGAAAAGCCCAGGAATAAATAGTTGCTGTAACGGCCAGGGGTATTGTGTAGTATTATAGCCTCCAGCTGGGCTATTACATACTATAGACGGGTGAAGAATACAAGCACCTGACAGATGTGTTCTGTTAGCTTCATTAGAAAAGAAACAAAGAAACTCCTCAATTAATAGCAGTGGAGCCAAAGGGAAGGGGGGTGCGGGAGGGAGGAATCATAGCCTGTTATTTAAACAGAGTCAGGGAGCCTTTCACTGATGGCTTAATATGATTCATTAATAAAAACAGCTTTTTGAATGCCCAGTTTAAGTCAAAAGAAATCACTAGCATGGTGTTTTTTTGTTGGTGGTGGGTATTTTTTCCCTGCAAAAGAAGGGCAAAATGACAAACTGGAGTTGCTGAATTCATTTTGTGCAAGGCTGGTCCTTCTCAAAGCCCCCTTTCCGCGGGGCGTTCATCCCTCGGGATGGTGGCACAGTCCTCGGGAATCGATGGGGTCACGTCAAGACTTCGGGTGAGAGAGATTTGCAGGGGTAATATAGAAACATTCCACGTCTCAACTAAGAAGCCTTAATGATTTTAAAGTGTCAGAATGGAGCTCTTCAATATAATGGAAATCAAATGCATCTAGAAAGTCACACCTTCCCATCACAACACGTTCCCCCTGTTTTGAGAGTCTGAACGACTGGTAAAACCATGTTGAGTGCAGTTCTGTGTGCCCCTTCTTTAAAAGCGACGGACTTCATGTCTCTTTATTTACTGCAGTTTTAATCATAATAAATGGATGTACAAATTATATAGTCATGCAGCTCCTTCTTCTGCACAAGCGTACGACAGGATTGAGGATCCTGCAGCTAGCTGCAGACACCACTTCTCTTCCACTCCTCAAAGATGAAGTCATCACCACCTTATAGCAAACAGCAAAACTCAAATGCAATGCAATCATTAAGCTGAAGAGCTTACTGCTCTCTCCGACAGTGGCAGTAAAAACTTTTCATCCCAAAAAAGCTTCCCAAGGCACATTTGAAAGAGAGGGAGGCATTTCAAGCATTTGCAGGTTCAGGGAGGTCACAACATGAAGCCGTGCTGGAGGATTTTAAAGATGAAGAAATTGTTGCGGCACCTCCATGGGGCGGTGTAGGAGAAGCGGGAGGGAAAGGGTAATTCAGCGCCTGCGAGTACAGAAGGAGCCGTATGGTGGAGGTAGTCATCGTTTGCACCCTGGCCCGCCAAACGAACCCATGCCAAGAGAAGGCCCTGGCAGATTTAGCAGCCTCCGCCTGGGCAAGGGGATGGCGTGGCTCTCGCACAGCTACCTCGGGATCCATGTGGTCCAAGTGTAATGACAGCAAAGCAAATGTGCTGAGCTGGGGAGTTGTTATGACGAGATGTATTACAGCAAGATCGAGAAGACCAACAATACCTATTGAGTCCTTTCACGTATTTCCCTGCAAGTTGTTTCCTGCAGTGCATTAACTGGTATTTTGTCAAAGCCTTCCTCTAAGCATGCCAACCGATGGGTCTTCCATCACTTCCCAAGGGACAGTCATCCACAACCAAATAGATCTTGCTGTCAAGAAGATTTCTTTTACATATTCAGCTTAATTTTTCCTATTCTTAATTTCATCCCATTACTCTTAGTTAAACCCACTCCTATTGTCCTAAATAATTCACCTCCCTCAGGAATTTACCCCCTCCATGTATTTGTAGGCTATTCTTTTGTCCCACTGTATTCTTCACTTAGCAAAGCTATCTATATTTAATTCTTTTAATCTCTCTTCATAAATTAGTCCCTCCAGCCAGTGAGGGGAAGGGCAGATTTGAGACGTTATTCAGCGCTGAGCTAGGATGCTCTGTTGCATTCAGGGGATATCTAGAGCATGGAAAATGCCTAGGGGAAGCCTAAACATTCATATTATTACTTCCCTCCCCTCTTTTTTTCCCTGTTTGAATTGCCATAGACAAAGTGATATTTCTGAAGGAGAAAAACATAACTAAAAATCTCTGTTTCATTCTCCCTTTTCTGCCCCACTGTTGTAAATGTCTGCTTTGTCCTCCGTTAATAACCTCCACCACCAGCTGGCTAGCTCTTGCTTACAAGCTTCGCCTTCCTTTACACCCTAACCTAGGATTTTTTATCTGGGTGAAAAGCAGAGAATCAGGCAGTCAACGTAAAAATAGGTTAAACTATATACAGTAATAAACAAACGCACTGCTACTGTGGCATGCTGGATCTTTTTGCATCAGGCTTGAAGAAGCTGTTTACTTGTGATAGTTTGTATACTCATGACAAAGTTATTGCTTTTCTAATGTACATAAATTCCCAATTAATTAGATAGCACCACTATCTTCTTTTTTTACTCTACTGACAGAATCAGACAATAGCTCTACTCTTGCCCTTCCCACCCCAAATTAATGACTTGGAGGCTTCAGACTCACAAGTTAGATGCAAGCTATTGACAGGTTTGTTTGAATTGCTGGTTTCCTTCCTACGGATAGTCTGTACGACAGAGGTGATAGAAAAGCCTCCCCTTAGGATAATGCTGTAGAAGTCTGCGTGTCTTACATTTATTTGCTGCAAATCACTCTCTGTTCAATCAAGCTCTACATCTGAAGAAACTGAAGTGACTTATACCAGGAAATGAGCACAGTGTGGTCTTTAAACCCAGTTGTGTTTGGTTTTTTTTTAAAAAAAGATTTGTTGTTGTTGTTGTCATTATTATTATTATTACTGCTACTACTACTGCTGCTGCTAGTACTTCATGGTGCATTTCCTGTGTAACTTACACACTCCTTTACCTGTAAGTGGAATTTTATACTAAAAACTTATGCCCTACCACAATCTTAAGGTAACTGTTCGCATTTGTTAAAGGGACTCTAACAGTATCTGACTTTTGTGTTGAAAAGGGATTTTCAATTGCTTTAAATGCATCCAAAGACTTGTAATGAGTGGGCCTGTGCACTGGAATCATTTAAATATCTAAAGGAGGAAATGCAGAATCTAACACATGAACCAGTGCCCGTAATTGGCTCTGATACTTCAACAATTTATTTATTTTTCTCTACAGCTGACTTTATATCATAAAATGAATTCAGTACTTGCCAAAATGCCTATTGCAAAAAAAGTCAAACAATTCATATTTGGGTCATACAAACCTGAAAAACATTAGACACAAATAAATGATGTCTTCTGGAGGATATGACAATAAACAGACCCGCACGTTAATGCAAACCAACTCAGTCTTTAACCCATTGGCTATTATTTTTTCTGTTTACATTGTGGCAACACATAGGATCACTTCTGGTTATAAACGTTGTACAAGCACAAAACCCCAAGTAATCCTTAACGCAAGAGTTTTTACGCTAAGGAAAGTAATTGGAACAGGAGGAAGCTAGGAATGTGTACGCACGTGTACAGGAACAAAACCATCAGTGGCATTCACAAGGTGTCCTATGCGTGCCTTCTTTCTCTCAAGTATTCCTCCTTCTCTACTGCAAAACCTGTTTGTTCAGTGACCAGAATGATGGCTTAATGTTGCTGGTGGCGGCTATTTTCAGAGCTAGGAGATGCCCACAAAGAAGACTTCGTCCACAAATTGCAAGAGCGTCAGTTCTTTCCCTCTGGAGTCTCAGGGCCAAGCTCCTGATGTGGCAATCCCCCATGTCCAATGGCTTTATTCAAAAGAGGAGAAAAGTGCACGTTTACTTCTCTTGCTACGTTTGTGGGTCAACTTGAGTGCAGAATGAAAATATACACAGGCTAGAAAGTCTATTTTAGTCTCTGGGTTTGTTATATTTTCTTCTTTCATCATACTGCATTGCAAATTATTCTAGTTCTATTTCTCTAGTGTATTAAACTAGTGCATTGCCAAGTCTCAGCTCTCCATTCAGGTTCTGGCATCAAAGCCTTAGGCCAATTTTATTTCATTTGTATTTGCTGTCAGAGCAATGTCTTTATTCTGAAATGCCCTTCTCATATCAACTTCTCAGGTGGCTTGACAGAAGTAGAAAATGTGAGGAAGAAAACCCTCCCCCAACGCTGCAGTCTGCAGTATTGCTTTTATGTTTTCACCCTCTCTGAGAGGGGAAATGTACAACACACATTGAGAAAATGGAGTTGAGGACGCCATTGAGCAATGAAGGGGACTTTTTTCTCATCTTAGTTAGGCACTTGACCTGTTCATACAGCCTATCTATTTTATTTATATGTATATATATGTGTGTATATATATATATATATAAAACTGTATATATATATATATGCATGTAAATCAAAAGCACACACACTTTAAAAAAAATACTCATGCTACTGTTGCTCTGGGCTAATTTGTTTTCAACAGTGAGTGGCACATTTACTCAATCACAAACATAATTTTAGTATAGTGGAGTGAAAATCTATCACGTCACATCATGGTGACAATGCAGTGCCGTGCAGCTGAGGGTTAGACTGGGACCAGCCATGTTTTTCTTGTTGCCATCAAGGATTGTGATGGAGCTTTTTTTATGCGTGGGTAGAAAAGTGATTTAATTTGGATGACAGGAAGCCCAAATCATTTTGTCATATTAAAGACTGTCAAGGACCCACCTCAGGATGGAAGTGTTTGATGTCAAAAACAAGGCCAGAATTAGGCAAAGTAAGGACAGCTGTGAACAGGATATTTAAACATCACAGGACAAGAGGAAGCATTAGAAAAGAACAGAATCACAGAATCCTAGAATTGTTTGGGTTGGAAGGGATCTTTAAAGGTCATCTAGTCCAGCCCCTCTGTCATGAAGCAGGGACATCTTCCACTAGATCTAGTTGCTCAGAGCCCCATCCCACCTGACCTTGAACACCTCCAGGGGTGGGGTATCTACCACCTCTCAGGGCAACCTGTTCCAGTGTTTCATCACCCTCATCATAAAAAATGTCTTCGTTCTACTATTTTTTAGTTTAAAACCATCACCTTTTGTCCTATCACAACAGACCCTGCTAAAAAGTTTGTCCCCATCTTTCTTCTAGGCCCCCTTTAAGTTCTGGAAGGCTGCTATAAGGTCTCCCCGGTGCCTTCTCTTCTCCAGGCTGAACAGCCATAACTCCCTCAGCCTTTCCTCATAGGAGAGGTGCTCCAGCCCTCAGATCATCTTCATTGCCCTCCTCTGGACCCGCTCCAACAGCTCCATGTCTTTCTTGTGCTGGGAGCTCCAGAGCTGGACGCAGGACTCCAGGTGGGGTCTCAGCAGAGTGGAGTGGAGGGACAGAATCCCCTCCCTCGACCTGCTGGCCACGCTGCATTTGACGCAGCCCACGATATGGTTGGCCTTCTGGGCTGCGAGCGCACACTGCTGGGTCATGTTGAGCTTCTCATCCACCAGTACCCTCAAGTCCTTCTCAGCAGAGCTGCTCTCCAGCTCTTCATTGCTCAGCCTGCATTGATACCAGGGGTTGCCCCAACTCAGGTGCAGGACCCTGCTCTTGGCCTTGTTGAACCTCATGCGGTTCACATGGTCCCACTTCCCATCCCTCAGGCGCGTCTACCACAGCATTCTGGCGTAAGACCACACTTCTCTTCTGGCATTGCACATTAAGCAGTAATTGTGTTTGATAATAATACTTTTTAGTCTTCTGTTTAATATTCCCTGTTGTGTCCAGCAAAGGACACTTTGCATTCTAACGATTTTTATTTGCCAAGCACAAATGTGTGCTATCTATAAAACCGCAGGCACTGAAACACATATAACAAACATGAAAAATCCACACGTGTACATACACATCTGTCTGCAGCAGCCGTGCGCTGGTGACACTAAGGACACTGAAATCCCTGGGTCATGTACTTTTGCACGGGTCTTAACAAGCAGCGATGCAGCCTGTGGTGCAACAGGAACAGGGCAGTGTCGCCATCCCCCTCACACTCTGATTTCAGAAGTAACGACTCTCACCCCTTAAAAAGAACAATGATTTGGATTGCACAAAATACAGACACCTCCCCAAGCACAAACACACGTATACATGTTTTGGAGGCTACTCCCCATGAAGTGTTTTGGTTTTGGATCCTTTAATCTGTCTCCGGTTTAAGGCAGAACAATGGGTTTCTCAACTGAGGAACGTGCATTTTAAAAGCAGGGATCAGAGGAGACCTCTGCACCAAAGCAACGAGTTTCACCAAGGCATTCATAATTAATCTGATCTACAGAAATCATCGCTACATTTAGGATCCCACAAAACGTGGTGCCTTAGGAATGGAGTATTGCAGAACGTGGTTGAACGGTGCCAGTATTTCAACATGAACAGCCAGGAAAAAGAAACCTCAGCTCACTGTACTGCGAAGTGAATGCAGCTGATTGCTCCCTTGCAAGTGGTGGTGATTCAAATCCCTCAAAAATTGTAACAACTTTCAGTGATGTTTTCCTTTGACAGCTCTGGGACAAACTTTCATTCATTCACTGTTTTCTCTGAAGATTCATGTCAAAATTAGGGGTGAGGAAAGCCTGCTTCTTTCCATGCTTTCCTTTGCTTTCTTTGGGTGTGCAGATATGGAAATGTAGCATGCATTTATATTATTATCTCTTTATATATTATTCATACGATAATGTGTTTTGATTTGCAGCAAATTATAGAAGACAAAATACTAATTTAAAAAAACTTTCCCTGCCTGCCTCTCTCTCTCTCTCACTCACACACGCTTATTTTCTATACAATAACTCTCTCCAGTGATCATTAGAAGAATATACTCTCAGAGCTAGGAAGCCTGAGATGCTGCGCTGAAGGGCCACTCCTGCCTCTGCTTCTACCAGGGTCACTCAGGGGATGATAGCAACATTTTTGTGTTTCTCTTCTGGCCTTTACGCTTTTCTGTGTGCTGTATTTAAGGCAATGTACTCAGGGTGAATTCTAGAAACCACCGATTTGTCTATGTCCATAGGAAAAAAATACCCTATGGACGTGTAGAATCATAGAATAATTGGGGTTGGAAGGGACCTTTAACGGCCATCTAGTCCAAACCCCCCACAGTGAGCAGGGGTTTTATATTTATTTGGCTCCACACATATAATACAGGAGCCAGAGGCCATGACTTTGAATGAATTCAACGTCACTATTTTACTCATGTCGGATCAGAAGTTTGAAAAATGGTATCTGGATAATGGAACTTTATTGTTGTTATGATACAAATCAACAACTATATTAAGCCTAAAATCAGTTTACCACAAAGCAAACTCCCCATCTCCCAATATCCTGGTATATACACATTAAACATACCCAGATCTGAGGCTCTGTGTGAAAACCGAGGTGTTTGGAAGTTAAACCAAATCAAATCTTGTTTCATTAATTGAAGCCGACCATAGAACTGTCTCTGCTAATTGCTATGTTTTAGTCAAGACTACTTTTGACATTTCTACAGGTAGTAAACAGGCAACAGGAGCAGTCTCCTTACCTGCTTTAAGAGAAGGAAGAGTTTTGGGGGAAGCAGGTGTTCATAATTCGGACACAGACTTGCACAAAGGTCGATTTTTGGCAGGCAGAGCAACAACCAGGGTTACTGGTCTTACAAAATGCCCAGATAACCTCTAAACACTCTTGAGAAGTACCTCCCAAAACATTTGCCCTGCACTAGTTCTCCATATATGAATGTTCCTGTTACAAGGCAAATAAAGAGTTGTGGAACTCGGTGGAGAAGCAAGATACCACAGGGAGTCATGAGTGATGGGGAAAGGAAACTGCTGTGAGGATAGCGCCTGGACAAGGGACAGGGGTCAGTGGGGTGCTGGGCCACTTGTGCAGCCTGAGGGGCAAAGGTGGAGGTGAGTGCTGAATGAAACACCTGGGAGGACCTGGCTTGAGAGTGGGGTGATCCAGAAATGCTGTGATTTTGAAGATGGCAGGAGTGAGTAAAGAAGCAAGGCCCACAAAAGGTGTAGGTGATCCCAGGGAAAGTCTTGGGACAGCTATAGCCCAGCGTGGAGCACATACTAGCGCCACGGTCAGCAGGTTTGTGTTCCCTCGGGAAGTGCATGTGCTTCTCACCGGACAAACCTCGTGTGCATGGCTGCCCCAGACCCTGAGGACCCCACACAACCAACGTGACCCTCTGCAGTATTGTCGAACAGCCTGGCCAGCACCACTCCCACCATGTTCCCACAGCACGCACCAGCCTCACTAGGGTTAAGCAAGGCAAAAGGCTCAGATAATGATGGTGTTGCTTAGCCTGATCCTCCTGCCAGGAAACGAAGAGGCAGAACAAACACTGGTGAGTTTATCAGGAACAAGAGATGATTTATTGAGAAAGTGTTCAACAATTGGTGCTTTGAAGGAAGTTGGCACCTCACCCCTTCCACATTGCCGCTTACCATCCGCTCCAAAATTAGATAAGCAAATCCCTCCTGGCCTTTTCCCACCGGGAAGAGTGTCAGTCTACTCCATCCATGAACCCTGAACCCCAAGCACTTGATATAAACTGACAATTGATAGTCAATAGGATTGGCAGACCCACTCATCAAAGATAATTGCACAACAGGAAACATCCTGTTTCAGTTCATCTTTGTGTAATTCAGTGCTATATTATTAAAGATATAAGGAAAGTTTCCATAGGAAGAGAGATTGAAAAGAACAGGACTTCTAGTCTAGAGAAGTAATGAAAACCAGGACTCGCTAGCCTACATGACACAAAAAAATCTATTTCTGTGTTATCTACTGTTTCTCATAATGAAAGAACAAGAGATAGCTTAAAAAAATTTGAAAAGCATTCAATTGAAAACTGATAAAGGGATTTATTTATTTGTACACAACATGCAAGTAACTTCTGGAGCTAACTGTCAACAGATATGACGGAACCAAAAAAAAAAAATCAGTAGGATTAGGAGTTTATCTGGATATTAAAGAATATATATCATTACAAAGCTAACTTGCCAAGCTGTGTTTTTAAATTCTGCAGTTAGTAAACATAACCAACAACTTTGTTGAAAATCCTGGAGAATTTTGAGATAGTTGATCTGAAGATTTAAAGGCACTCATCGAAAGTCACTGAAAAATCAGTCTTACCCCACTTGCTGTCTCGCAATTCCATTTTACTGACAATCTGAATCAAATAAGTATCTGATAAACAAAACAGGTTGGGAAACCTGGAAACAGGAAACACTGGCACAGGTTGCCCAGAGAAGCTGTGGCTGCCCCCTCCCTGGCAGTGTCCAAGGCCAGGTGGGATGGAGCTCTGAGCAACCTGGTATGGTGGAAGGTGTCCCTGCTCATGGCAGGGGAGTTGGAACCAGATGATCTTTAAGGTCCCTTCCAACCCAAACCATTCTATGATTCTATGATTCTATAACTAATTTGTTGACAAATACTGTAATGTTCAAACTTTGCTCTCACAGTTCATTAGCACAGCAGCCCCCAGTGCAATAAGCAAATTAAATCTATGTCCTTTTTGTTTTCCCATCATGAAAAGGTATTTAATTTTTTTGAAGTAGACTTATCTAGTGAGCATATAACGCCTCAGACAAGTCACTTCTTCCTGTAGATTTGGTCTGTGTACAAAGCACTACCTGGACCCTCTGAAAGCGCAGCCAGGCACAAATGATCCTGATGTCCTGTCTCACTGGGTTACCTAACAGTGTAGACAGGCAGGCTGCTCCCTGCTGGCACAGATTACTCTGAGTTTTCTGAGATGCAGTTAGTTCTAGTGAATAAACACCAGGTATTTCCCACACATAGGAGAAGTGATCACAATAAGGTTCAACAGAGAAGCGTGAAGGTCCCAGTTTCCTTTGCTGCCACCAGAAATCAGAAGTGAACCCCAATGCATTCAGTATTAGGATCACACAGGCTTCCGACTCCAGTGCTACCTTAGCTTAGGATGTCCCGGCAGAGTTTAACTCATCTTTCTAATAGGATGCTTGCCTGACGCATCCTACAGTTTTACCTTTGCATATGTGTGCCAAATTTATCTTCCAGCCTTGAACTGGCTTCTTCCTAAACTCGTGAGGTGAGCTACTGCATGTCTAACTGATTAAAATTCAAAGTCAACAGGATGTATCTTCTGCAATCTGCATCTTACTTACAGCTCACACTTCCAAAACGTGACAACTTTGAGACACCAGTTAAAAATGGAGGAAGCTATTGCAAAATACATACTGCAGCTCATTTTACATGCCTAAGCCTGTGAAATACCTTCGTTAATCTGCCTGATACCTTTCGTCAAACAGTTCTACCTGTTTTGTTATACAGCAGATATGCAAATTTTAGGTAGAAAGGAGATTTTTTTTTGGTAATTTTAACTTAAGGGGTATCAAAAGAAGACTTGATTGTAAAAAGACATTAATTCAACTGCAACTGCTTTCTAATTCAGAGTATTAGATTAATGCTTTATGAGCACATTATCTACAAGTTAATGTAAGTGCTGCAACAAACTGAAATTCAGAGATAGAGACTGTTCACGGGTTTGGCTTGGACCCCGTCCACAGAGGCTTTGTTAATCAGCACAGAAAGTTTAGTCTAACCTTTGCCAGTCAGTTCAAGGTAGAGAAGCTTCCTGAAAGACAACAGAAGCGTCTTTCATGCTTGCAGATATCTAGCAGCTCCCTCTGCTCTAGCCACAGGAATGGGTCAGACCTTCCTGCGACACCTCATGGTGGCTGATGTGCCAGACCACCCGAGCCGTGACCGAGGCATCGCTGCTGTGGGTGCAAGAGCAAGCCCAGCTGAAAAGCAGTCCGTATCCGTCACACAGAAAGAATCAAAAGCCAACGCTCTGTATCACCGGCAATGCCCCCAGAGCACTGCAAGACACACGCACTCTTCACAACGCGGCAGCGGAGGTGTTTCAGTCCAGTGCTTTGCCCTCCATCCCAGCCGCGCCAGCCAGAGCTCACCACATTCCCACCCATCGTCTTTTTAGTTTGGCACAGTCCAGCAGACACAAGAAGAATAGCTGAAACAGGAACAAGCAGAGAACTGATTTTTAGCAGCGTTACAAATGTCAACCTAAACAAACTAACGAACAAAAACCCAGCACAGCGGCAATAGTGACGAAGCCACCGCACTTTATCATCATCCCATCTAGCGAGACAGGGAATTTTTGTCAAGATGTCTCATGCTCACAAAATGTGCTGCTCAGTGCTTTGACACTGTACCAGCCACATGCATTTTCTTTTACTGGGGAGAGGTTCTTTTCTTTAAAAGCACACATTGGATCCAGATCTGTGTCCTCCCATACAGACTCCCTGGCTCATTCAAATAGGGGCACGTGGCTGTGCCCACATGAATACAGTGCACTGGGAGAAAGCGCCAAGCGTGTGGGTAGAAGCCCTTGAGACAATATCCAAGGACGTTTACATGGCAGGATATTAGGAAACTTTTTTAAGGAATTTATTCTCCGAGAACCCTCAGAGGTCTGGCACAGAGACATGTAATTATATCCCATAACAGATTAGCAGTGGAGGCAAGTATTGGGCCTCCACAAGTGACCAGCATGAGCAGTTGCAATGACAAGGCAAAGCAATTTATAGTACGTTGTTATGAAATAACTTACCCACTTGAAAATTGTCTTCTGAAGCTAGACAGTGGGTCTCTGAGTTATGCCGTGGAGCATTAGGGTTTATACCACTGATAGATTAAATCATCTCTAATACCATGCAGAGTGCAGCTCTCCTTTAGCCGTCCTCTGGGTCACACACCTCTGTGAGCACCTTACAAGTCTCTGGTCTACTCTAGATTTCACACATTTTCCTCTCTCTCCCCAGGGTTCTCTTTCTGTATCTCTAACAACTTCCATAGCCGACTTCAATCCTTTCGTATTGCAGATACTTCGTCTTTCCTCTCAAGCTTTTTTTTTTTTTATTTTTTTTTTTCTTAGATGAACTGAGAAGTTTTACAAGATAGACTAACTTTCGTTCTCTGTCTGGAGACACTATAATTACCCAGGGGGTGTTGATGTTTTTAATCCCATGGACTCTAACACATTACTTGCATTATTTTTTTTCTGGAGGCTCCACTAGCAACTGTGATTTATTCAAACTATTTCCACGGATGTCCTTCACCTTTTTTTACTATTTGTATTTGGTTTTCAGCCATCTGCCAACCTGAATTTATCAAGTTACTCAGAAGTTCCTCACAGTCTTCAGGAGCTTTGAATAACCTAAATATTTTTGCATCAGCTCAAATATGGTTGATTAATGAAAACGTTAAGTATGAGCTCTCAGGAAAAGAGCATTAAGCAACACATTCCCATGGATGAAGCACCTACCAGAGCCAAAAGGCAGCGAAACCTGCAGTCAGTCTCAAGCCAAGTTTAGCAGTGGCAAAGGCAGGCTTATTGCCCACGTTCAATTTTCTTCTAGTATCTACAGCTCCTGTAAACCTGTGATACTGTTCTATCAGTTACCAGTAAGTAAAAATTTTACTGCTAATGAAAGTTATTTTGCTGTTCATTTTTACTGAACTTGCAAAGTTCTTTCGCCATCCAATGGTTCAAATGAATGGAAAGGCCTTACTGGGCTGCTGTGCAGGGAGACACTGGGATGGCGGGGTTTGGGCCAAAGGGTGCGAAAAGCTGAGAGCGTGGCATTCACTCTACAATAAAGCAGCATTAACTCTCAAGCAATCAGCATTAACTCCCGAGAAATCACTTGATACCGTCCTGAGAGCACTGTGGGACCACGGAAGTGAAGCCCTGAGGATGGAGCTGCTGCTGCCTGCCCACGCTGGCAGCCTTCGGCATGGCCAAGCACCTGCCACAGAAATGCTCGTGTGAGATCGCCACAGCCTTTAAAAGTGAGTAAGATAGAATAGCAGGGGAACGGTGTAAAATGACACATCCAGACAAGAGAACAAAAGAAAGAGAATTTTTTTTCCCCTAACAGCAGGAATGAGTACTCACAGGAGCTTCTTATCCCTTCCTCCCTGTCTTTTTTTTTTTCCTTCTCAGGTTTCTTTCATGCAAGGAAATAATTCTCTCCCTGTTGACACCTATGCAACCACAGACGTGAATGGCTGGAAAAGAAAACGGTGTTTACCCCCAGCATTTCTGCGATCTGCTGCACTGCCATTGCTGCCATGATCGATCGGGGCCCGTTACATATTTTAGCTTGAGCTTCTCAGCCACCCAGATGATTTCCCCTCAACAAATGAGAAATAGCTGTGAGCTGAGCAACTTTGCTGGGAAGCGGGCAAAGGGGGGGAAAAAGCAAGGTTGCTTCAACCCACCCCCAGCATCTGCCTCAAAAATGGGAGGGGGCCAACCACCTGGAGATGGATGGGGTGAGATGCTGGGGTACAGCGGGGTATCCCGGGGGTAGGAAGCACCTCCTATCCAGGGAGAGATGCTGGGGATGGGGATGGGGGACGGGGGGGCGATGGCTCTAGAAATGCAGCATCAGCGTAGAGATCAGCCCATCAGCCTCCCGAGCCCTTCCCTGCGAGGGAGCAGATACGAGGGAAAAGGTGAACGGGAACACTTGTCATGGCAGATGGCGGCTTTGATTTG
>Ga0065711_1004891_pt1 | contig 30749 bp, 14 predicted proteins | sample Hoacrofraction12_FD_59098 | JGI IMG/M metagenome (GOLD analysis project Ga0065711, IMG submission 59098) | Hoatzin crop microbial communities from Cojedes, Venezuela - Epithelial fraction 12 v2 (version 2) | ecosystem: Host-associated > Birds > Digestive system > Esophagus > Crop | place... | reverse complement strand
TCTTCCTCATGTTCAGATGGAACTTCCTCTGCTTCAGTTTGTGCCCGTTGCCCCTTGTCCTGTCGCTGGGCACCACTGAAAAGAGTCTGGCCCCATCCTCCTGACACCCACCCTTAAGATATTTACAGGCATTTATAAGGTCCCCTCGCAGCCTTCTCTTCTTCAGGCTAAACAAACCCAGCTCCCTCAGCCTTTCCTCATAGGAGAGATGCTCCAGTCCCCTCATCATCCTCGTAGTCTTCCGCTGGACTCTCTCCAGTAGCTCCTCATCTTTCTTGAAGTGTGGAGCCCAGAAATGGGCAGAGTACTCCAGATGGGGCCTCAGTGGTCCTCAAATGGTCCTGCCTTCACTACTCCAGGATGTTCCTTTAATTACACAGCCTGGTATTGCAGGTACAAATGAGCAGAGGTTATCGCTGTCTCTGCTGGGTTAGCCTGGTGCCCACCCTGCCTGTCCTGACTTGGTCAGAGGGGCGGTCATGGGAGAGCACTGGGGATACTGGAAAGGCTGTGTGTGCTGGAGGAGAGAAGAGGCTGGAGGGAGAAGAGGGGGGCTGCCCAGCACAACAGGGAGGTTGTTCCAGCGGAAGCCAATGAGCCACAGCTCAAGGGAAACTGTCTTGGCTTATCTTCGAGCCCACAGCATCTGTCCCTCATTGACTCTTTATTTTATAGCCTGAGAATATCAAGCACAAAACAAATTTTCCCATACTTGTAGATTTTCTGTCTGTGAATGTCTGGCACATAAAACATTCATCAGAGGTCAGAAATTCCTCCTCACTGGGGAGGACAGCTTAACAGAATACAAGTGAGGCACTGTCTTCTTCCTGCTGGGGGGGAGGGCGCAAAACCAACTCGAAGTAGTAAATATGCTCCCCACCCTTAATCTCTTCTGACAGCCCAATTTCAAATGCTTTATTTTGGTTTTAAATTTGTCTCCTATACTGTTTAAAAAATTTCTGGCCTGCAGCAGCACTTATTGTGGGTGCTTTTCACAGCACCACAACACAAACTCCCCAGTCAAAACTGTGAGCTTAACAGCGTGGTGTGGGGCAGGGCAAAAATGCCTTTGGATTCCTTTGGTCCACCCAAATCACAGCGTGGCTGACATTCACCAGCAATACAGATACACTTTCAGATCAATCCAACTGTTCATTTTAGCTATGTCAGAGCATAGTTGCTTGTGAAGAAACATCCCACCCTCTGTTCTGCCAGCTGACAGGAGCACCTGGGTGCTCCCCATCTATTAGAATCACTGGATTTGGCACAAACCACCCTCCACAGCTATCCAAAGTCTGCTGGCCAGCCAGCTCTTCCCCAGGCACTGTCCCCAGGAGCCCACAAGGCAGCAAGCTGCAGATCTTGTTGAGCAGAAGGATGCTCACAGCTTCAGCCAGCCTGACGCCTGCAGATGCCTGCCAACCTGAGCAGAGCCGAGGCTGGAAGGGACCTCACCTAGTCCAACCTCCTGGGCAGAGATGGTTCAAACATGCTAATAGTTGAGTTGGCTTAAAATCTAAGCAAGACATGTTTTAGCTCTAGACTTCCTTGAGGCAAGGGTTATAAAGGAGGCAGATAGGGAACTCATCTGGTCTGGAGAGGGGATGAAGGGATGCAGAGACTGTAGCGACACGGCAACACTGCTGGAAGCTGATGGAGAACTGAAACCCCTTTAGGCAGCCCTGACCCCTACCCAGATGTGTATTCTTTTTCATGTTTATAAGCTTGCAAGAGAAACAGCTTCAGTGGCATGAAGTAAAGGCATTTTGTACAACCAGGCTGAAACAAACAGCAGAGTGCTCTATTCCCCTGGAGACGAGCATGCAGCAGCAGCCCTCTACTACCGCAATAAAGGGGCTTCAATGTCTGCAGGCAGACCATGACCTGTGCTCAGCAGCGATCACAGGAAAATTCAAGTTGCAGTATTGTCAAACTGATGTGGTCCATTAGAAAGTTAAAAATACCTACGTTTTTTTTAACAGTTTTGATGTTTAGACTAACCTGTCAATTTAGACATGAACTTGTTGCTGCTTCTTAAAAGACAACAATAAATTTAGGTTTAAAAAATTCCTATATAGAAAAACTAACTTTAACCTTCTGTGTATAAGGCTTTCTTGGTTTATGTAAAAGTCCCAGTAAGAAAAAACAGATGGGGGAGAGGTTTCTTTCTCCATCTGTACCTGTGGGAACAGAAGTGATAAGATCTGCTGTGTTTTACAGGTGCCTTATAAGCACATTATGGCAACTCTGAGTTTGATTTTAGTTAAAACAGAATTTCATGTTGTTTGTTGTGGGCCAAACAATGTAACCAAGTGAAATCAAAACCCAGTTCTGGGGCACACAAATCCTGAAAGAATCAAATACTTTTTCCTAAAAACAACAAGGTTTGCAATTTCAATTTATGCATTAAATTTGCAACGAAAGAACTTTGAACAAAAAGTTAATGCAAGTTATCAAACAGAGCACACATCAAGCTGAGCCTGCATAAGGCTGCTTCTAGGCCACTAGCAAAAGTTAAATGTTGGCAAAGGGAGTTCTGAATCTCCCAAACACAGAAAAATAAGACTTGATGATGCCATATACAGGCAATACTGCAATAACGGATAAACAGGCAAGCACGGTACTGCTCACAAAAGGGCAAGAAAATTGAGTAACAAATGTTGCTTGATTCAATGGGGCAGTCTAAGAGTAATAATTTTATCTACTACCTCTCTTCTTTTGTAATCCTCAGTTTGCAAAGACAGGAGGAAGGAAACTCACAATTCCCCTGCCATTTCACCAGAAACAATACAATCACCGTTTAACTGATATTCCTGGGAAACGGAAGCTTACATTGCTTGAGCCAAAAATCACAAAATTATCACTGTTGGCAGAAGTATCTGAATTTCATCATTATATAAATGTCTTACTGGAGAAAGAACAGAATGACCTTACCATTTCAGTACAGCAGAGTGGAATGTGTAAGCTAGACACATCACTCACTGCTTAGTGGAGAACAGCCTTAACATGAACGTTATTTGTGACCAAATTCAATAGTACTTAACCATTTCTAAATGATACTGCTGAAAGTTTTCAGAGATAATCCTCCTTTCTTTTTCTTGAGTTTCTTTGGGGCTGGAGAATAGGCTGGAGTGTAGGATGGCTTGTCATATCAAATATTTTTCAGATGTTCATGCACATAGAAGCTTACGCTAGGAAGCAGTGTTCGCTGCTTTACTTTTTTTTTATTATTATTATAGGGGAACAGGAGATTCTGGAGATCAAAAGCAAGTGGCTGAAATCAACAATGTCTCACCAGCTCAGGAATACATACCTGTCTATTTGGAATGTCATATTCTTATTAACATAAATTAATGTTTACACTTAAGATATCAGTATTTCTCACTCAAGCTCAAAAGGATTTCAAAAAACCACTAACGTTGGAATAGAAAAGTATCTATAAATGCATTAGGACAAAAAGCAATGAACCTCTTTGAAATGCTAAAGAGCAGAAAATATAGTGTAGCTCTAACAGCTTTATAGAAGATAAAAATAGTAGTACAGCATTTAATGAAACAATTTACTACTGGCACTGGGGCCATCTCCTGTGAAAGAATGAGAGTAAGGGAGAAGATGGTTGCCTGGAAGGTTCGCACCTTAAACTCATCGGAGCAGTGAGACCCAAGACCTCCGACCACCAGCTTCAACAGACTTTCTTATACATAGAGGAATATAACAACACGTGCAAATGGGATGTCTCTAAATTGGAAGGACATGGATTTGACAGATAGACCACTTGCTGGATAAGGAACTGGCTCGATGGATGCACACAAAGAGTTACAGTCAACGGCTCGATGTCCAGGTGGAGACCAGCAACGAGTGGTGTGCCTCAGGGGTCGGTACTGGGGCAGGTGCTGTCCAATATCTCTTTCGGCGACATGGACAGCAGGACTGAGTGCACCCTCAGCAAGTTTGCTGACAACACCAAGCTGTGTGGTGTGGTTGACGCGCTGGAGGGAAGGGATGCCATTCAGAGGGACCCTGACAGGCTGGAGAGGTGGGCCTGTGTGAACCGCATGAAGTTCAACAAGGCCAAGCACAAGGTCCTACACGTGGGTCGGGGTAATCCCAAATGCAAGCACAGGCTGGGCAGAGAGCGGCTCAAGCAGCACTGAGGAGGAGGACTTGGGGGTACTGATGGACAAGAAGCTCAACATGAGCTGACAATGTGCGCTTGCAGCCTAGAAAGCCAACCGTATTCTGGGCTGCATCAAGAGAAACGTGGCCAGCAGGTTGAGGGAGGTGATTCTGCCCCTTCACTCCACTCTCATAAGACCCCACCTGGGGTACTGCATCCAGCTCTGGAACCCCCAACATAAGGAGGACATGAATGTGTTGGAGCAGGTCCAGAGGAGGGCCACAAACATGATCCGAGGGCTGGAGCACCTCTCCTATGAGGACAGGCTGAGGGAGTTGGGGCTGTTCAGCCTGGAGAAGAGAAGGCTCTGGGGTGACCTTAGAGCAGCCCTCCAGTACCTGAAGGGGCCTACAGGAATGATGGAGAGGGACTGTTCACAAGGTTATGTAGTGATAGGACAAAGGGGAATGGCTGTAAACTAAAAGATGGCAGATTTAGATTAGATCTTAGGAAGAAATTCTTCACCATGAGGGTGGTGAGGCACGGGAACAGGCTGCCCAGAGAAGTCGTGGATGCCTCCTCCCTGGAAGTGTTCAAGCCCAGGTTGGATGGAGCTCTGAGCAACCTGGTCGAGTGGAAGCTGTCCCTACTCATGGCAGGGGGGTTGGAACCAGACGATCTTTAAGGTGCCCTCCAACCCTTACCATTCTATGATTCTACGAAAAGACATCAAGATGAAGATGCAAGCAGCAGTGGCCTCCTGCAGTCCCCATGCTGATACAAACTTTCATAAATGTGTACGACGATGGTGGCAATAATGTACAGTCCCATAGATGCATTCTTAGATATGAACTTTGTTTTTCTTCCTCCTATGGATATAGCAGTAGAGGTGATTCTTTATCACGGACATTGCAACAAAACCAGGTATATAAGCAGAGGCCCTACAGAATCAGCTAATACAGAACACATGGTTTTCTCTGGGTAAAGAGCTTATCATTTCTTCAAGTTGTGATTATAAATCTAGAGATCACAGACACACACTGCATCTGTCTATGGATACACGAAAAGTTGTATGAATTCTGATAATGAAAAAATTCTAAATAAAGCCACAATTATAATACTCCAAAGATAGATGTTTATTGAGTTGCTGAAAAATACAAGTATTCCAGTAAAAGTTCAACACATTTAAGTGTTACCTAAAAAAACCTACAGAAGTTCCACATAGTCTAGTTGTTCCACTCCCACACTATAATGAAAACTACGTGAAGATGATACAAAGTCAAACCTTTAACAATCACCTGCGAATTTCAGAAAAGTTAACATGTTCTAATTCTTCTTATATTGCCCTTACTTGTAGCTACAAGCTATTGTGCTGAGTTATGCATCGTTCAGTTCTGAAGGCAATGCGTTATAGCTGTGAAAACTAAGTATTTGTATTATAGTCTACTCTTTGGCTATATAATCAGAATATTCTGCTATTAATGAGGCCTAGATAATTAAACCCACAAATAATTGCATACGCATTTTGCAAATAAGTTTAATCTGCTAAAGTGATTGCAACATTAAACTTCAAACTTTAAAAAATTATTTTTGGAAGGGTTCTAACAGCCACTTGAGTGATATTTGTAGCCACTCAGAGTAACTGATTAACATGTCTGAACAGAGAACCAGAAACAGGAGAATTCTGTGAAACCATTGATGCCGAGTTGAATTTATTTTTTTTTCAACTTTTATAGTTTCCACAAACGAAGAGTATCAGAAGAGCGATGCTAGCCTGGGGCACTGTAGTTATACCCATCACTGGTGTTGACATATCTTAATCAGAGAGGAAACATAAAAGGCTGCACTCGTAACAACGAATCTTAACCAGTGCAAACCAGCAGCTGAAGACAGCAAGGTGTATGCCCAGTCTGTAAGCAGGACACCAAAGAGAGACTGTAAAAGCAGACAGAGCATGAGAACACACATTGCAGGTATTGACAGACTATGGAGGGAGATGCAGATTTCAAGCTTGGAACTGTATTCTTTTCTGGTCATCTAGCAGTCGCTCACCATCTTTGATTTAGGAAATAGAAGCTGAGTAAGCTCTGTGTGAAAAGGCTGCTGCAGTCAGCAAGACGCATACAGACCTAAGAACTACTCCTGAATAATCACTGGGTGGAGGCAGCACTGCAATAAAGATCTATAAAGTATATTCAGTGCTGTTAGTTCTCAAATCCTGCTGGAATCAATGCAGCCCACCAGCAGCAGACACCTTTACCAAGGCAGGCGGCGTAAACTATCTACATTTTGTTTATAGCTGAAGCCTGTCATTTACAAAACTTTTAACACTTCATGACTCAGTGAAAAAATCCATGTCTGAGCCATATTACCCACAGCTGGTAATATAAAGGAACACCCTGATCAAAGGTACCAAGGTGAAATAAAAAAATTACACTGCAAACCTTCATGAATTTTACATTTCTCTCAATACATCTCATGGAAATCGCAAATTTTCTTCACTTACAACACTTATTGAACAGGGAGCTTCCCCATGAAGATGACAAAGGACTGACAGGAATCTCATGGTTCATGGAGTCCAGCCTGGAACAGAGGTCTCTGCACATAGTGTTATTTCCCTTGAAGGCCCAAAAGGCCTCTTCATAAGAGAAAAGTTTTCTTTATAGCTGGAAACTGAACAGACTCACAGAACATTCAACCACAAACCACTCACTGTTTAGATGCCTTTGTCAATGGATGCCGATCACTGTTTATAATGCTGTCCCTCAATTTCTGCTTTATAGTCCCACATTGTGGTTCATCAGGAAACAAACAACAGCTGGGTGCATGCAGGTACAGAATGTAAAGTCTCACAGGGAAAAACATCTCTCAGAAGAGAATCTTTAACTTTCAATATTCAGGTCTAAACAAAATTGTACAGATCTTTAAACAAACAGAAAGAAATTAAGGTAAAACCAATTTTGTCATATAGAATCCTATTTTAACCTATATTTGAAAACTTAACTACAACTCCAAATCCTGGCAGTTCTGTTTCCCTAATGCTGGATCTGGCAATTAATGACTGCAAACCACACAAAACATGTTCTGGGCTACTTCCAGCTCCAACCCAGGGAACAAAAGGGAAGCAGATCACCTCTGTCAGTAGAGTTTCTGTACTGGATTAAGCATATTATTAGCAAGATTCAAAAAATCTATGTTGTTCCAAATACACATGCTGTTAGACAGTGGGTGGTTTTCACGTTGTGTAAGACCAGAAAGTGTGTAAATGTATAAAGTCCCTGCTACAAGTGAAGGCATCTTTACCTTCACATATTCTCACCACTGATGTCCTTGTTGGTCAAAACCAAAGTCCTAACACACTTCATATGTAAAAGCATCCTATATTTCCCTGGAATAAGAGTTAACATTTCTTTTGTTCATCATTATAAAAACCTTTTTCCTGATATGTAATGGGGCAGGTCACTTATCTGTCAAAACGGCAACACAGACATTGGAAATAACATACAACAAATTCTCATTATTTACTACACAGATATAAAAACTGAAGAGAAATCAAATTGAATAACTTGACTACATGAAAGTTACGAAACAGTTTGTATTTTATACAGAGAGTATGTACACTGGTTTTGGAAATGTGGGTTTTATCCATGCAAATTTAATACAAAAAAAACTATTTACAAAAGAATAACAGTAGGAACATTTTTCAGAAGAAACATCTATGTTGGAAGCTCCAGCAATAATGGAAGTCCTGAAAAAAGACTTAATACAGTATTGTACAAGTAGACAATCTTCAGAGTGTGGAAGATGCACTTTACAAGAACATGAAATGCAAAAATGAATTAAAACGCACTAGCAAAGATGTTGCAAGTATATACACAATTTAAGCATCTATTTTCAAATCATCACTCTGCAACTGTGCCTCAGAACTACTTCTGCCACATCCTGCACACAATTACATAAGGATCGTTTGGTTACACTGCATTTTCCGAGTTTTATAATCACAAGTTACAAAATAAAATAACTGAATACCAACTGAATGATAATCGTAAAGCAAGCACATATTCCTTGTTCTACACATTACACAATAGTAAAAATTATTCACATTATTCCCAACGTAATCACCCAAACAACCCTTCTGCAATGCCTTCTGCAATGCCTGTGGATGCCCCTCATGGGAATCAGAGCCTTGCATTGCCTGCTGGTGCACCAGACATCAACAGTTGCAGCTAGGAATTCCCCCGGGTGCAGCAATGCTTGACGTAACGCATCGATTCAGCTAACACAACTGCATTAACATTTGCCCGTGAACAGCACCATCTCGTATGTGCTCCAGAAAGTGTATTAGTACTGAATCATGGGAGCTCCCATGCCAGGAACGGCATGAGCTAATCCTAAACAGATATAGCAATTCTGGAAAGATTTCACTTGTTTGCTCATATTTAAAAACAAAACAAAAACTATCTTTGTGATTACTTCCAAAAATTCTCTATTTCACAATCTGCCTTCATAAAACTGTGGAAAAAAAAGTTATGTTTGCCATATTTCACACAATTTTGAAAGAAATGAGGAAATCCTCATTAGTACCAAGAATTCATTTTAAATTACTGACTTCATGTTGTAACTTAGTTACAAAACTATTGAGAGAAATTCTGGTTTCATTGAAGTCATAGAACCACTTAGGTTGGAAAAGACCTTTAAGATCATTGAGTCCAACCATAAACCTAACACTGCCAAAATGGAAAGTTTCCCAAAATAAGTTTGCTGTCAGTTTGAGCTATTCTTCTCCTTCAGTATTTGCTAAGGTACTAAAGTAGTCCTGGAAAGACTTTTTGGTTTTGTTTAAGATTAGGATTCTAAAATGTCTATAAAAAAACACATTAAAAATTCTTCTTTGAAAATGTAGTTGGCTATAAAACATTTGAACTAGAAGTTCAGAAGTGACTCATCGTGTCATTTTTATAACAACTTGTATATATTCCATGGAAATTAATCAGGTAGCTTGCAGCAATTTTGCCTCCCTTTGCCTCCCATGTTAAAAAAAAGGCCAAAAACCAGTAAGAGAGTAAATACTGCATATAACCACAATTTTATGATTGTTGTCAGAATTGTACTATGCTTGATACTTAAAGACAAATAAATCAAAGTGGCATTTTATTATGTACGAAACACAGGAGCCAGAACTGCTCTTGTGCAGTGGCGAGTAAAATTAGTCACTTATGTTCTCTAATTTGTGTCAAGATCAGCAGAAATTTTCTTCACAGGAAGAGAATAATTTACCTTCATATTTATTTTACCAAAAAGATCTATGCCATAAAATTCCTGATTACAAATACAGTTTGCCTTTCCCTCCATTTGTAAATGAATTATGCACATCCCACAGTGTGTTGTGTATGGAAGAAGAAACAGTATTATTACTCTTCTGAATCACTCACACGAGAGGACGAGTAACACACTAACCTGCTAAGAGTCACGCTGCAATTTTCAGTCAGTGAACTTCTGTAGTTCCCAGAGCAAGCTTCCTCTGTCTCACTACGTCATTCTTTGCTGCTGGAAGTTAAATATTGGTAAACATCTACTTATCTATTACTCTCAAGTAAAGTTATCGCTTTCCTTTTTGCTAGTGTATCTATTCAGATTGCAAACATCTATTTAAAAGAATTCTGCAGCCTATGCAGGAGGTGGCAGCAGCATGAAACAGTTCCGAAGCCACACCACCCAGCCCCGTCTTGTTACAAAGTCAGAGGGTCATGCAAGTGGTACCAGCCAGGCACCCCAGTCAAGGCTTGGACTGGGCAATGTGCTCTGCACAGTCAACAACACTTTTTGCAGCACTTGGATAGAGCTATCCGAAATACACAGCTTTCGGGAAAACAAAGATGCCAAATTTCGTGGTATTATAACCTCCTGGGAAACCTCCGGGTACTTAAGGATCTGCCTCCCTCAGCATGAAGTAACTACAAAACATCTATTTCTCTCTACTAAATCCAAAGGCTTTTCGCTGTGAAGTGATTCAGCGTGAAATCAACCCAGAGCACCCTCTCCTTGGACAACTATACTTTGCCTTTCCCATTCCTGATCTTGATGACTTTTGTTATTGATTCCAAAGAGTGACCTGTAAACAAGAAATACTTCACCAGTTGTGTGTGCTGGAGTGGTGTTTTGTTTATTTGCTTCTGTTTTTCAACTAGAGGTCACTGTTTAATACGATGTACCTCTTGAGAGAATCACATGCATTAGCCTGAGTTAGTGAGGAAGAAGAAATTCGATTTACAAATACAAAATCATCTCCTATCTGCAGAAAGTGCTAAAAACTCCCACGGGTTGCTTTCAGTTGAATTATTAACGTGCTTTATCTCTGCACTGGTATACAGACCAATTCTGAGACAAACAGGGAGGCTGCAGCTGTATTAGATACAACAGCTACCTTTCGTACAAGCATTTAAGAAATCAGCAGAAGGAAGAAATGCCATACCTTCGTCCTCCTCTTCAATACTGAGAAGACACTTTGGAGATTTGGTTTTAGTGAACACAGATGCCTTTTCATTTTTTGTTTGAATTTGTCTAGATTGACTTCAAAAATCTGAAAAGGCTACCGCTAAATGATATTTGAAGCAAGTTTAGTTTTTTTAGTACAGTAAATAACTGATGGTAGTCCTCACCTGCAGTTTTACTGAGGTGACATGCCTTCCCATAAGATGAAAACTGTGCTTCAAAGTAATTTTTCCTACTGTCTTAATACTGCATATAGCATATCAGAATTTCTTTATTAAATGAATTGGTGTAATATTTTACAGCTTCCTTTGACTTACCAGAGATCACTATTTTTAGTCAAGAGTTTGACATTAGAGCTTTGCTAGTGTAAAACAAGTTTAAGCCACATTTGTTACGGTCTCCAGCTCAAGTGGTCCATAAATTAAAAAGGTGAAATCTTTACTGAAGTCAAGAGCAAAACTCACACTGACTTCAGTGAAGCTAGGATTTTACCCAGAAATTCTTGTGATTCATGTCATAGTTATTTATCATTCCAAATATATTCCTGCATATTTTATGATCATTTTAGTTCCCAGTTATATTGTGGAAGGCCTCCAGATACATGGGTATAGATGGGTTTGTGCATGCCCAGTATTGCCCCAGCTAGCTCACTGGGTTAGCAGTGTTACACAACAGACAGGGAGCATTGCAGGGATGCCACGGGGGAAGTCACCACACTTCACAGCAACTATTTTAATGCCACTGCTTTAAGACCTCATAATATCTGGGACATTATTGCTTAAAGGTCATTCATGTTGTGACATACTGCGTCCTAAGACATAAAAAACAGAAAAAATACACAAGGCCAGAAGCCTTGTCAGTATGTTGATTCACTCTGCAATTTACAGTTCATACCACATTGCTGCAGTCATTTTGTATAGCATTGGCAATAACAAAAGCACTCTAGGTAGTTTGGAAAACTTCATGCAATTTCTGAAAGCTTTTGATGTTGGCTTTTCTTCACATCTAAAGTAAAAACTGAGTGACTACAATAGGAATTGGGCAGGCCTCTGTTTTTAACCATCCTATCAGCTGTACCAAGTAATGACAAGGCATCCTCCACAAAATAGGAAAAGGGTATCTCAAACATACTTGATGTTGGGAGCAGGGATTATGAAATTACAGTAGTTCACGAATGCCACTGACTGAAGCAATTTCTTGGAAAAAAAAAAATGTAGAGAGGAAGGAGGAAAGTGGCATGCAGTAACGAACAATCTGAAGTCACTAGATCTGTGAACAAACAAAAATAAATAAGAAGATGCTGGGAATCAAATGGAAAGGCAGAAAGGGGATAATAGGCAAATCCTTGTACAGGGAAGACAGCAAAAACTACCACATGCTGCTTTAAAATTAAAGCTTAAAATTCAAAACTTTAAACACCTTTTTTGCAGTTGCTCCTAAAAACTCACAATGGGAACAGCCCTCTAGCAAGGCTTTAGATTATTACTTGTAAAAACAACTGAAGAAAGAAAAGAAGATTTATCCAGGCATAGTGGACCTTTCCTCAGATTGCTCCTAATAATACTTCGAGGACTTAATCTTTGCAATACTAAAAAGTAAACCCTGGAAGAATCATGATTATCCTTCCCCATAAGCACAAAGAAGGCCAGAATGATTTCCAATGAATGGCAAAGCAAGACTGTTTCTAACAAGTTTGTGGGGAAGTACTCCAGAGTACTAAAAAAAGAAATATTTTAGTAGTTTTCAACTTCAGAAATAGTTTAAAATGACTACATTAATTTCATATCTGGTTTTCAAGTTACCTAAGAAATAAGCTAAGCTTAAAAAAAACTGGTAAGCATCTGACATGCTGCATCAAGGGAATTCTTAACGTTTACACTGTGATACAGTTTTACAAACTTAGTTCTAGTACAAAAAAAGTTACTTTAAGATCAGAAAACATATTTAAATATGACAATGAAATAGTAGTGTAAGATCAGTTTAAGCCAGATCACTGAAAGAGACCATTTACAGTTAGCTATTCTATGGCTAACATAGAACTTTGTTATTATTGTCAAATACCATAGCAAAGAATTGAAAGACAATGCCATATTCCTTTTTAATGGTTGTGTTCTTCAAACACAGCAGACAACAAGCATTTTGCTTAATGAATTATATTACTTTTTCATTTTAGTCTTAGCATGACTTTTCAGATACTGCCTTAAACAAAAAATAGAGATTGAACTTGTTAAAATGAGTATTATGCGAATGATTTAAAACACAATGAGATATTGGAAATATCGTGTTTCAAAGGTCAAAGCAATCCAGTTTCCTTAAACAAATATTTATGTAACTTAAGAATTATATGTAGGACTTTGCAAATTAAGCTTTACACCAGCCCCTCCGTGAGCTGTATTTTAAGAAAACACTACATGAATAAAAGTGGTTTTCAACTATTACAATAAATGAATTGGCTTGTTTTAGTGGATTTTAAAATAATGTATCTTTTTTTAAAAAAAAATCTTGTCATCAGAAAAAGATTATATTTCCTCTCAGCTATTGATTTTAAGGACTACAGTAAATGAAGGAGTAAATGATACCCCTCCCTCATTCTTTTCTAAATTATATTACGTGGTGTCTTGATCAACTGGAAAGAACAGAATCGAATCTTGTTATACACTTGGCAAACCTATCCTTCTTTCAAAACTAACTTGGCCTGAAATAGAAAATCTGTGACAGTCAGATCTACCTATTCATGAAGAACGAACTAATGCAAACAAATTTATTACTAAAATGATGAAATTATTTGCAACTTGTTTGGAGAAGAACTCAACTGTGTATGGTTTCAGAACGTTCTCAAAACACCAAGAATTTGTGCAGAAGCAAACAAATACATAAACTCTGAAGTTTCAAAAAACCACCACAGTGGAAATTTTTCTTTTTCACATTTATCCCAAAAAGTCTAATGTCTCAGCACAGTGACGTTTGTACAGATTTGTGTGCTATGCCACACTTGTGTAAATTACACAATAAATCCCATAAACACTAAAAAGATAAACACTGATATTTCTCAACTGAACTATGGATATACCTGTAGTAAAAATGTAATGTGAGATCAGGAGCAATATTACACAAAATCCTGAAAGTCACAGCGTAAACCTGAGATTTTGGCAGTTTTATCAAAATGTCCTAAATTACTCTGTATGCATCACTAGTCCTCATGTCTTACCGTGTATATTTGTTTGTCCCAAACAAAGAAAAGTAGACAATTTCTTTTTGTCCGACAATACATTAAACCAAAAGTGATTAGGTATTATCAAATTAAATATCATAAATAAAAAGTATTTACAATATTTTCTAATTATTAGACAACAAAATAACCAGTTGAATTGTGCAAACTTAAAACACCCAACATCAAAAATGTGAAGGATCACTTAAATCTTCACGTACTGATTTTACAAAAAACTATTAAAATATTTAAAAATTTCCATTTTATCTATTTTAAACAAAGAAATCTCAAAAATCTTTAAGACTATTAAGAGTTGTCAATTACACAGGCACTTCACATGTAAACAATCTACAGTACAACTGAAAAAAATATTTGGCACCAACCTAGAAGACTGGAAAAAACTCACTGTGTCCTTCTCCCATTGTATACTGTTTCATGTAATCACCATACACTCAGACTAAATACTGGCAATGTTAGAAGTGTGTAAGTTACAATCAGGAGTGCAAAAAAATGAAGAACACAAATATTAAGCTTTCTGACAGAATGAAAGTGGATTGCAAGTGATCAATTGCTTGCATTATTACCATCATACCATCGCTACATTTTTGTCTTACCTTTAAATCAAATGATTGACTTGAAAGATTAAAGTGAGGGGGGGGGTGTGCTTTGTACTTCTAAAATAATTCAAACAACATTTTCAATGTAGGAAAAGAAATCCAGCATTTAACTTAAACACTGTGAGATGTCAAATGGCAGCTTTTAATTTAAATTAACTGGAAAGAGAACCTGATGCTACCACAATCTCTTTGTGCATCCAATTACAAAAGGAAAAAAATAATTATTATGTTTTTAACTGTCAGCTGACTCCAAGGTTTTCACATACAACTCCAAAGTAAGGCGCTCTACAGCATCTGGACAGATACTAATTTTTGATGGCTTGGATGTTCCCACGTAGGAAGCTGAACTGCCTCAGAGCAATCCAAATCAACAGATCGAATAGTAAGTTGTCTAGCTTCCAAGAAGTCATGTCACATGGAGGAAAGCTGAGATACTTTCAATGTTGGCAATTCAAGCAGAGCTTGAACTGTGAGGCCAACCTTCACCAGACCCCTCTCCTCCAGAATGTGATGAGGCAAGCAAAGTCTCTCCTGTAAAATGAAGTGGCACATGTATCAAGCTTCATTCATTTTTCTCCCCAAGGCTGCCAAAAAATGCACTCTCTCTGAAGTCACTCATATATCACTATAAGATACTTGTATAGAAAATGTCTTTGGCCTTAAATTTCGGATGTGGTTCTTTACAGTAAGAAAATGGTCAGAAACTAATTATATCTCAGATCTGTTCAAAGTGTTAAACTATGGCAACACCAGAAGATACATAAAAGACTAATTTCACAAAGCCAAAGACTTTCTTTTCACAAGCAGAGCAAGAAAAACAGGCTGATGGTCACTGTTGGCTCAGTGGCCTACTTCCCCCTTCCCTTGTTTTGTAGGCTTATCACCAATTTTACCCTTGGAAAAACTTGGAAGTGCTGATAGACCGCGTCCTCAGTAACAAGCCATTACCCAAGAAAGTCATCTTTCAGTTTCAAAATTCAGCACAAGCTGGACAATTTTCCCAACTGCTAGCTGGTGTTACACGTAACTTAGGAGGTAAATCTTAGCATCTGTAACTTCTGAATGGCCTGTGGCTCCATGCTAGATGGGATACTGCTCTGCTACAGCTTCTAAGTTTCTAAATCCATGAACTAATTTTCTTGTTCCACTAAAAAGGGTTGACAGTTTTTCTGTCTCCCATAATATGCAGCAAATGATTTGACTTTTTTTCCTCTCATACAAGGAAGTAAGAGGATGAACTTGGGCAATAGAAGCATTAATAATGGGCTGCAACTATGTCTGTGCTATAAAAAATAGCTAATCATTTAGGCCACATATTTCTGTAAATGCAGGACTTTTCCCAGGCAGACAATGAAATTCCTCCCAAAGTGAGTTGCTAAACTCAAGACCTTCAAATATTACAACATCATTCTCTTACATCACTTCTGCGTAACTGATAATTTATTTTACGAGGAGGTCAGTCTTCTTTTTACCATAAGGAACTGACCAGAAACCCATAAAGAAGCTTCCTCAAGTTCATGCCACAGGCCAGAAATAAGACTTCTTTTCCTGTCTTCAAGTTGCCTGGTCAGTGTTATAATCAGTATTGCTCCCTGAATTAAGCCCCCAGAAAACCTCAATTGCAGTATTGAAGTTAACTGATATTTTCTGTGGTTATTAATAAGTCAATAAAGCCATTAGTATACCTGTGGAACGCCCAATTTTTTACAAGCATCGAGAAAGTTTTCGACATTTCTTCGGCACTTTGCCATACTGAGTTTAGGCTGTAAAGACAGGATGTTAGATCTTCATCATACATTCATGAAGGATTGTTGCAAATTGAGTAACAGTTGCTAAAACACAAAACAAATTCTATGAAGACTCAGTATATGAAGATAGCTCTTCAACTAAATTTCTGAGCCTCATTTAATGCTTCTTGCAGAAAAATTGAAGTGAGGAATGTAGCCAATTAATATGGTAAACATGATTCATGATGTTTTAATACTGAACTTCAAAAGCTTGTTTTCATGTAAGACGCAACAAAAGTGAGACAAATGGCTTACCACTGCTGGCGATGGTACGTGAATGCTGGCAACAGAACGTGGCCTTATGTGATTGGCTAAATGGCAAAGAACTACTCCATCCATCAATGCTGCTCCAATGTCATCTGGCAAAATTACTTTTAACCTTGATTCAAGATTCTATTAAGAAATCCATAAGTAAGTTACTTTCAATATTAGCTAATTTAAAATTTTAAATCCAGGGTATCTTCAAGCATTCAGTTTAATAGGGACATTTTAATACTGAAGTGGAGTCAACTCACACTTTAATGAGTACAAATATCTTTCTCTCTTTATCATTAACCTTAGATTCCCTTTGCTTGTGTTGTTTTTTTTTGACACAACTACATACATTGAGAAAGACGTTCAGCCAATGACCACCATGATACATAGCTCTCAAAGCCATCTTATCAACTCACTATTCATAATAGGAAAGCACAGAATTTAAGGACAGAAACGTTACGCCGAATACCTCATTAGCTGTTAGTGTGCAGAATTTGTGGGTTGGAATCACACAAAATTATACTAGCAGAAGGACGAAAAAAAAGGGGGGAACACAATCACTTTGTGCAGATGACAGTTAAATGGCTGAGGAAAGGCCAAGATGTGCCTATACTTGTGTTGCAAAACAAAGAAGGGAAGCAGAGACTGCTTTTTCCCACCCCAGCAACAAGTCTTCACTGCTCAGGAAGTGAACAAGACAAGACAGAAAGAGCCTTCATAGAAATCACACCCCAAATTAGTACTGCTCTGGAAAGCAGAGGTGCTATGACTTACAGTTAACTAACTGTTAAATATCATGAGAACAGAACTACACAGAAAACTTACTGGAAGTCTGAAATTTAGATCCCATTCAGTACTGTATAACTAGTAGCAACTTCCTACACTCAAAAACCACTGGGCTGTTCAAAAGACTATGACCATCTTTCTTCAAATCTCAGGTCAAATAGCAGCAAACACAAGCAGACCTACTGCCTCCCTATGAAAACCTAAAACCTCAAACACCTAAAAAAAATTAATTTTTTCATTTCATTTCATTTTTCACCTGAAAAACCCCATTTAGTTCCTGGTTGGTATTTTGGCTCGACCAAAAATAGTACCAGTGCAACCCCTTACATGAAATTCCCTAGGAAGAAATATCACTACAGAGATGCCCTTGTACAACCGTAATGATTTGCAGACCTTGATTATAAAGGTTTAAATTGTGGTACAGAGCAAACTAAATGCACTGCACCCATATAGTAAATAATGGTACATACATTGCGGAGCTGTCTTATTTGTTCCCTTTCTTCCCTTAAATGCTCCATTTTCCTCCTCATTGTAAATCCAGGATCCACTGCACCATAGTCCTGGCGAGATGCACGGCTGAAAGCTAAACATTAGTGAAGTTAGTTTTCAGAATTCAGATTAATAAAATGCAATGACTAACAATCTCCTAAGCATAAAAAAGGGAAAAAAGCTGCAGAACATTTCAGAACACACATGTTTAAGTATCCTTATTTAAAAGATGCCATTTATGAAACTTCTCTTTCAAATACACGGATCATCTTTCTTAAGTGCAAATGGGTAACTAGAAAATACAGAGACAGAATTGACTTCAATATTCAGTTATCTGTTTGAAGTCTACAACTCCATTTTGCACTTTTCCAAACATATCTTGCAATCTAGCTTTGAAAGTATTTTTATTGTGTTTTATGTTTACTCAAGTATAAAGTATTTATGGAGACTAAAAGAGGGACAGAACTCCCTGATATAACTTACACTGAAACATTTAAAATACATGTGCATAAGTTAGGTGTGCATATGCAGAGGCACAGTGATTGCTTGAAAAATATGAAATGTCTCATCCAAAAGTTCAGAGTTATTTAACAGACTTCCTGTTTAAAGAATTACGTTCACTTTATTACTCTTCATGGTTGAAAGCCTTCAAATGACAATTCTATTATTTTGTAGAACACTTACAAATAAAAACTCTTCTGTAGCAATACTACTGTATCTTTAAGCAGTTTACCCCATGCTTTTGAGCAAAAAAACTCACCAACTTACACCTTTAGAACTTTCTATATTATTTCTAATAGTTTGGATTTTAGCAAGAGATGTACAATCAAAAATAACAGAAATTTTATAGATACTTCTAGATTGCTCTATTTTTATACTATATGAGAGTATGTAGTTTGTATACAGAAAAATACAATTGCATGTTACTGACAGTATCTATGGAAGCATCTAAAAATCACAAAGATTTTGGCTTGTAATTAAGAAACAAAATGCCATTCACTTTCCTAGGACTGAGTGAAAGGGGTGCTGCTGTTCTACAGGCATGAGCTGGCAGTGGCTCCTAGGAAGCCTACTACCACACTGAGAAAAGACGGGCTGAAAAGTTCTAACAAGCCTGCTTCCTCCTATCAAATCTGTGCCTTGCTGCAGCCAAGGACATAGATAACTCAGAAGCCTCTAAGTGATCACACAGTCAGGCATGTGCTGGTACATGCAACTAACCTAACCTCCTCAGGCACAGAAGGTTCATGCAATTTCTTACAAATCTCAAGTGACTTAAGGGCTCTGAAGAAGCCACTTGCATGACCTAAGGCAGACACACTCTGCTACTGAGGGCTCAGAGGCTAGTTATTAAGGAGGTCAAGCTTTGCTACCATAAACACTGAATGAAATTGAACTGAAGCACTGATATCATTCTTGATGAATTTGCACAAAGACTGTTCCCTTAAAAACAAAGAAGGGTGCTATTAACTGGAAAAAGGATTGCACAGTGGCTTTTCAAAACTATCTTTTACACTGTTGGCATCCATAGACACTTGCCAACAAAAGAATATTGGAATTGCAAAAAAAAAAAGTACTATTTCTACCTAGATTTCAGAGGACTGAAAGTCTGCTTTAGACAATACAACTTTCTTATGAGGGTATGGCAGAGCCTTGGAAGAGTCAGGGTACAACAAAGCACTCAGCCATAATTCGCCTGGCAAAAAAATCTGCTCAAAGCATCTTTTTGTAGGACAAATTACAAAAATCTGCTTTTCTTGAAACCCTCCTGCCTCAGCCATCAAGTCTCAAGAACAATCCCATGCTGCTTCCCTGTTCTTTGACAGTGATTAAACAAGCACAATATAAATCAGTGGGGGGAAAAAAAAATAAAATTAGTTAAAAAAAAAATCACTGTACAACCTCAGAAACTTTGCATTATTCATTTGCCAAAGTAGCTGTTTACATCTTTCCCAGTTCTATGCCTGTGATACATAAACCAAGTGGATTGCTGTACTGTGGTGTCTCTTCATATTCTTTTCAATTCATGCATCTGCCATCCTTACCGCCTGTTCCAGCTCAGGAAAAAAACACCTGTTCTATCATGCTATGTTAGAGAACAGCAGCTTACCTGACCTTGGTTTGAGACCAAATGGACCATGAGTGTTATTATCTGTCCTTTCATAATCCTGTTGGAAGAGATGAAGTCAATTTTCTTCCATTCATTAGAAGAATTAACTTTTGTTCCCACACAAGGTAGTGTTAAATTATTCTTGCCTAAGAAAAGTGAGTCCTTCTGCCTAACTGTAAAAGACTCTTTTGAAGGGGACAGTACAAGATAAATTGAATGAAAGTAATCTCACTACATGCAGATAAAAATATATTACTGAGAAAGATAAGCAGTACCAGATTAACTAAAATCTACTCTAAACCATTTGAAACAACTGCAAACCATTCTGTGAACAGTTCTAAGCCAACTGTGAGCAAACACAAACATCCTTCTAATGCTTAGCATCAAAATATTTCTTAAGAAATGTTTACTTTCAATTAAGGAGATCAGGTTTTTCTCATTACACCATCTAAAAAGAGAGATGCACTCAGTAATGTGTTATGTACATGAGATATCCTTATTTCAACTCATTTCACTGTATCTGGGGGATGTTCTCATTCCACTCCCTTAGTTTCCTTATTGACATGAGTTGGAAACGTTCACCTTTGGTATGCTTTCTTTGGAGCTCAGTAGTGCATTGCAGCCACAGTGAGAATACATGGACGTTCCTTTAAAAGGAAAGCAACCAGTGAATGAAGCTGCCAGGCTGCACCACAAAGGCGGCAGCCAGAACTGTAAAGGATGAAACTCTCTAAGAAGTGTCAGCACCTCTGGGTTCCCTGTCATATATAAAACAGTAAACCACAAGTTTAATTTAAAATCCTCTGGATGGGTAGTGCACAAGGGACACCTACAAAATATGGTAAATTTGATTTCATTAGGGAAGATAATGGAGACAAAGCAATGAACCCTTCCGCGTGCCAGTCAAAAAGAACATATCTAGGAGAGATCATATAGTTGCAAAGGCAAAACAAGGTGTAATATGTCTCTATTTTCTGTCTATTTTCAATTTTTTATTACTATGAAATATTTCTAACTGCAGTTTCAAAGGAAACAGCTTTATATCTGCATGGAAAACCTGGTGACAAGTAATGCGCACAAAGAAATGTTTGTTGAATGAGAAACAAAACCACAAACTTGTACCTCAGATGACACAGGAGACTGTGGGGACACATTAGTATTATCACTGTCTTGCTAAAAAGAAATCAAAGAGGTGAAATTATAAAAATGAAAATTATGATTTAAGAAGAAACATGAAATTATGAAATACACAATACATGAGACATGCAACATTTATCAAGCATGCGACAAACTGGCAGCAATTAAATTTAAAAATATGTAAGACAAGAAAACACTGTGTCAAATGTTACTTTTACATCACCTCTGCTTGATAGGCAAATTATCTTTCCTATTACCAAAACAAGCAAAATGTCCTACTTTTCCCCAGTACACAATTTAATGACTTTTTTCAAATAAAGGAGTATAATACTTCTTTCTGCTATGGCTTTGTAATGCAAAGTTAGTTTGCATAGACTCTAGCCAACATTCTCTTGTTCTGTGACTGTGGCTTGTAGGCTTTTATAAAAGACAAATTAATAAGATGTTCTCTTAAATATTTTACACAATCATAATTTCTCACCTCATCATTTTCATTTCCACTTGAACTCTTTCTGGAAGACTTATACTGCAAAACACACACAATTATTACTTTTAAAATGGAAGTATGGTTTTCATTAGAACTAAATGGCTTGATATCATTAGATGTTACTTATTACTGGCGAAGTTGCTGAGAAAAACCACACATTAGAGAACCAAAGGAGCAAAAAAACAAAACAGGAAAAAAACATCTCATTCCTGGGCTAGTCAAGATCTCTGCTATGTTGATGATAGGATAAGAGCATTTTAAAACTAAACATTTTTATAATGTGAACTCTGACTGCATATGACAGTTGATTCAAATGAAAAGAACTTAATTTAGCAGTTGTTCTGAAGCATTATTAGTTCGAAAAAAATTACTCAACCCGTCAAAGTTACTTTTACAATATTTTGTTACATAAGTTTAAATTGCTTACACTGAGATATTGACTTGACACTGTAAAAAATTAACAAAAAATATCAATATTTCATTTACAACTTCAAAGCCTGATCACATCCTTTTATCTATTTAAGACTAGCACTTTTTCCACAGTTCTGTCTGATCTGTTGTGCACTGCCTTCATCACTGTCCCACTTCCTGATTATGCTGAAAGTGCAGGAAATGAAGGAAGAAACCAAAACAGCTACAAACTATTCCAGAAAAAAAGAAAAAGAAAAAAGTCTTTTGGTTGATAACATTTTCTTCAGTGGTAGTTCTTTTTACATATTTAATGCAACAAAGACTTCAGGTTCCAGCAAGATTTCAGTGCAACGCCACAAGAAAAGAAGTTCCAATTCTCATGGGTGTTCTCCCACCCTTCTGCTGCACAGTACAATTGCATAATAAAAATATATAATATGTATAATAAAGATGCTCTATAAATACTTCTGGATGCTGATCTAAGCAAATTTTTCTTGTTCTAATGACGCCTGTTGCAGTAATTTGGCATGTATTCTTAAGATATTAATGGTTGGCAGTATAGATATGATTATCCAATGAGCTTTTTTGCCAAGAAAACATGGACACAATATGAATTGTATTTTCACTGGTTTCTCAGAACAGCAGTGGTACCTATTTTCTTTCTCTCACTTTGCCACAGAACACAGACTTAATTTCAATTGCTTATCGCCTTGTTTTTGCAAATGAAACTATCAGCGATACAGTATTTTTTTTTTTACTGGTACAGGCTGCTTAATTCATTTCTGAGACATGTCCACAGCTGTATGTAACATGATTTCAGGTATCTACTTCCATCAAAACTGAAATCTGTATTAGCATTTAAAGACATCCTTTAAAATTATGAGGAATCACTAATACAGGTCTTTTGTATTGACAGCACAGCTGTTTAATTAGTCAAATGACTGAATTCTATTTTACTTAGAAGTTTCTCTCCTTTCCCTCAAAGGCTGCAGGGCAAAGTTAATTTAGGAATGAAAACCCTAGAAAAAGGTCAGTAGAATTTAAGTTAGGATACAACTCCACATACTCTTCAGGAAAAAAGTTAATAGCTTCCATAATCGCAAGAATTTATCTGAGCTGTATGGCATGCTCTATTTTTCCTAGAATATAATTTCTTTGAAGTTCCCTAGCATTTCATAAAGATGTCTGATGGCACAAGACCCAAGAAACTAATTTTATAAGTTACAAATTTAATTTTAACTTAATCTAGCACTGGTCAGAATTCTCCTATTTCTCTACCATACCCAAAATCAAATTTTATCCAATGCCGCTGTAACTTCGCATCTATTTTGCGAGCAGCAGACACTGACATCTGGTGACCAACAATACACACTACAGCAAAGTAACAGAAAACTTCCTCTCTAAAACGCAAACAAATGTAGTGAGAAGCAAAATACATAAATCATTCTTATAGCCAAGCCTCACAGAAACGGTAATGTATATTTCCCCTGCACTAACAAAACACAAGCAACAAAAAAAAAAACCCCAAACCCACAACAAACACTCAAAATGGATGGAGAGGGACCAATGATTGAAGATTAGTTTCTGGCTAGAAAGAACTAGAAGACAACTGTAAATTATTTTTAAAGGATAAACAAGGTACTGGCTGATTTTTTCCTCCTTATTTTCCTGCACTCTCACATGACCCTAAATACATATAAATTATTTAACTCACAAGAGCCAAATAGAAAATTACAGGTTACTTGTAAAATTAAAAGCATGACAACCTTTGACATTCTTACCTTTACTTGGTTATATAGTTTCTTCTACTCTCATTAAAAACAGTGTCAACCACCCACACTCCCCTCCATTACCTTGAAATACTCTTTTCTTATTTGTTTACTTCTCCTTCTTTCTTCATTCTGCCAAATCACTGGCTGTGCTTCTGGCCAATGCTGCTCATCCATTGAATCTTTCCGATTTTCCAGTGGCTATAAGGTTCAGAAATATTTTTATGGAAGTGGCAAATATACCTTTTATGCATTAACATGAATTATTACGAACTACAATTAAGAATTGTTTGTCTCTCAATCTAGCTTTATGACATGAAAGCCTTCTCAGTCTTAACGGTGATTCTGCTAGAAATCACTTATTTCCTTTCAAATCTCAAAACATATTGCATAGAAGAGAAAAAATCTATGAAATAATTCTTAAGAAAATACACCATTTTCTGCACTGAGCCTAATTTTTGCAGGTATGTTAGGAAGCCACCTAAGGCTGCTATAAACAACTTCAAAAAAAAGAGTTAGAAGTGTGGTTAGCCACTAGCCTATCTAATTTCTCAATCTGAATACTCATTGCACAGGAGAAAGATGGCTACAACAAGACAAGTTAAGTATTCATCTGCTGTTCTTATCTAAAAGATCATACACATCAACTAGCTTTAAAAGAAATCTCTCTTTCAAAGTATTGTATTATGCAATGTATTCTGAAGAGACAGCTAAAGTAGACTTATTTTTAAAACAACAATGAATACATATGAGTATCTATTTTACGAAAACTGAAAGCAGACAACCTGAAAGGAACATTCCCTAATAAGGTTAAAACTACATTTCCAAGTATTTCTTCATATTGAAATATCAGGCATTTAAAGCAATTGTAAATACTTGATGGATTAAAATCTAAAAATAATAAAAGAGTACTCTCTACAGTTTCACTACAGTTTTATCATCTCATTTAAGCTTCGCAGTGGAGAATGGAAGGCCTACATAATTCAAAATATTTAGAAATTTCAAAAAAAGAACATGATGGTGAGGCAATAAACTTTATATGTGAAGAAACACTAAAACCAAGTATGTAAAACTTGTGTTGCATTAGTTTCAAGATCTTCAAGTTAGCACCATATGCTCTTAAAAGAAAAGGCCTCCATTACATACAAGTCAAATTATCTTGAAGCCCAAGTTCTTCAAAGGTTTTATATTTTCCACCACAATACATACATAAAATAACAATGTGTGTAAGCAACCGTATGACTGTATAATAGTTTTCTGCTAGAAATACAAAACTAAAAAATAAAAAGAAAAACAAACAAAATCACTCAAATATAAAGCCAGCATATTTACATTTGAATATTTACCTGCCAGCTGTATGGGGACACTGGGGAATTCACTTCATCTGTTGAGACACTAAAAATTAAGATGAGAGGCATTATGAAATTTACTACTTTGTGTACTTTAAAATCGTTACTTTAAAATATCAGAAAACGTGATCACCTTCTCTGCAGCGCTACGGTATTTTTTGGCTACCTGTTTAAGGATGTCACAATGTGACTAAAAAGTATGACCATTTGCCTAAAGTCCCAAACCATATTTCATTCTCCTTTACCATATGCTGACAACAGGTCTTCCACACTCTAGGACTTTATTCAGATAAAACTTCTTAAGTATGTTGATCTTCAGCGATTACTAACGCACCTTCATTGTTCTGTTTCTCAAAGCAACTGATGAAACATTTTGTTCAAAGGTGACAAAATATCTATTCTTAAACTTTTGTAAGACTCATATGCTTCATTTCACTGTTAGCTCTGTACATTAAAGTAGAAGCTTATACTAATAGGGAAGAGAAACACATTTTAAGATGCGACAGTGCAACTGCAAAAACTCATAAAATACGCTCTGGAATATGGACAGCCTGAGATTACTGAAAGGTCTCAGGAAAATAAATATGTTTAGATTTGGTGTCACTTCAAAATTTTCTGCCTAAATCTTTCTGTGAAATTAATTTCTACCATTTTACCAACAGCCATTTATTTCATGCACATTCTGGTAACTGGCTAAGAAACTAGGTGGTATACCAAAAGGCTAACAGTTAGGGATTGAATGCAAGGACGACATAACACCATGAGCAATTATAACAAATACTAAAGTGAAAGCAGCTAGGCACTTAGCTTCTGCTACTTTGTATTCCTTTTCCTCCCTTTTTCTTTTCTGCTTGCCTCAAACAAATGCTAGTTTTTACAGCTGTTGGACATCTGAAATTTGTCTGAATCATGTCCAATGGCTTGAGAAACAATCCAGCTGAGATTTGCAGGAACTGCTGCAATAAATAATTGAGTTTTGTTCTTGATATATATGTATCTATTAATCAATACATGTTCTGCAAGTGTAAATTCTTTAGGGATGTGACACTCTTTCTACTCTCTTTGTATGTTCCTTATGCAGTGTATGATTTGGGTTTCTACATATCAGTGCAATAAAACAACAAATAGCCTGCAAAATCTACCTCATTTTGTGTGCACACCTCAAAATTATGGGGGGGGAACGCTGGGGTTTTTTGGGGATATTTTTTGTTTGGTTGGTTTTGTTTTCTGTTTAGGTCTCAAAACTGTTTCTGTTTCATTAAGAAAACAGGGAGAAGTAAATTTAACCTTTCCTGGATTACCCTGTAATATGAAGGCCAAGCAGAGCTATACACTACAACAGGTGACAACATCCCAAGGAACAGAAACTGCGTGTTAAATAACCAAGGACTGGAAAGTTTCAAATGCAAATGGGTAATAGTTGCAGCATGGTCTGTATAACCACAGGACATGGACTTGCTCTTTAAAACCACAGATACCAATGCCAGAGAAGATAGTCAAAATACAATGTACCACATTGCAATATCCACACTGTCCCTTCTCTGTTCAGCAAATACTTTCCTGATGTGTCCCTGAACTGTAGAGCGCTGCTACCATCCCCAGTGCTCTCTGGCAACACCAACAGCAGTTACAGCTTTTGTCCCCAAGATCCACAGCCGAACTAGGGTCTGGACATAAGCAGATACAGATGCTTTTGAAGGTACAGATTTTAGACGACTATGGGACTGGCAAAAATCACAAAAGCCACCGTTTGAATAAAGTTCTCATTAGGAGGCTGCCAGTAAGCTCTCCCTCTTCAGCCCAAAAATTCCAATAGAATATTTCTTGACCCAACTAATCAAAACAACTGATATAGGATTCCTTAAGGGAGGGAAGGCAGAAAACTTGCTAAGTTCTCTCTCACCCGTGTAGTCAGAAACGGGAAGCTGTGATTTCCTAAAGACAAGGCGCTGAGTATTTTGGTTTGCTGTTGGTTTGTGGTGGGTTTTGATAATTCAAAGAAAGAGCATAAGCGTACAGCTCCTGCAGACAATGGGTTCCTCATTAACACACCCTCCACAAACAGTGAAGGTTTGCAGGGTGAACTCCCAGCAACATTTTTCCAACAGCTCTTAAGAGCACAAAAGGACTGCCAGGGAAGAAAATTTAGATGCCTAAACACAGTCCAGCTTGTCATTTTGTGTAACACAGGATCTAACATATCTGCACAGGACTGTTACCTATGGGAGACATGAACTTCTGGACTGGAACTGATGTCAGACATCACTGAACACCTATCCTTAGGCACCTGAATTGCTGTCATAGTCAGACCTACAAATTACATTCTGGATGACATCAACTTTCCTAAAGACTCAAAAGAACAGTTTGTGTTTTTATTTAATCTGAAAGAAAGCTCAAAACCACATTATTTATGTAGTTTCTAGTTCATCTTGAGCTAAAAACGTTATGACAGAAGATGGCAGTAGCAACACAAAATAAGTATAAAAATTAAATTAATAAAATATTGAAAGCTATGATACATTTAATTATATCAATACCATTTTTCAGATTCCACTGGCTGCTTTGGCCTGTTCCTTGTGCTTATTGAAACTGAATGATTCAGAAGCCTAGAAAGAAAAAAAATGCATATTTATCCAACAGTTTTGTAGCTAAACCTTTTTCTTAGAATATATGTTACTTTCACTGTGTAACATTTCCTGTAAATAAAAAGTTTTGAACACTAAGGTAACATTTTCCATAAAATCGGAATATGTATGTCTGTACACATATGAAATCCAAGCCCAGTCCTGCTTCCATTTAAATCAACAATATTGTTTCCAGCTCTTGAAATATTTCAAGTTCTGAATTTTAAGGAAGCAAAACTCGGTAATTCAAACCAAAATGAAGTCTCCTCTTATTTTTCTCCCTAAATACAGACTATTTCAACTGACCTCACAGCTGTGTAAAGTCATGCTGCCCTCAACACAAAAGGCCCCACTGTTCACTAACATTAGGAGACAGACAATAGTCCACCTATAGCAGACAAGAACCAACACACAGATTGAGCACAAGAAGTCAGTCAGTAGGAACAGGTAAGAAGGTAGCTGAGTAAGAAACACTGCAAGTGCAAAGGAAATGTCAGGAAAAACGAGACATGGAAAATGGAGAAACACAGGCTAAGAACTAAATGAAAACTCTAACACAGAAATGAACCAATGGAAATTCCAGTCTTCTACATGATAAACAGTCAAAAAACCCTTAACTTATACGGAGAATCAGAAACATTTTTTTCATCTTGAACAAACATACCAGACATGTGTGCACACACAGGAAAATAGGAGCTATTAAGGATGTTTAAAGTGTTAAAAATAACAAAACAACCAGTAACACTTAAAGTTAAATGTTTTCAAGTAAGTGTCATGTTGAACAGTAAATACAACAAATAATTCTAAATTCTTGGGAGGTAGTAATACTACACTTCGACACTGACTTCATGTGCAGAACTGTGATCAAAGTATATTTATGCTGAATTATACAGAGAATTAGAAGGCATTAAGAACCAGAAAGAATTAGAACACCAACTACTCAGTCAAAGAAAGTAAAACAGTAGGCACCTTTTTGTAGTTTATTATCATTACACAGGGCAGTACAACCATTAGCTTCAAATGATTTATGATTTTCAAACAGACTTCTCTGATTATTGTGGTAACTTTGAACTCAGTAATCTCATTTGTCATATAAATCTCTCACTGTGTGAACCTCAGTTTAATGGGCTTATGAGAAGCTAAGCCTTTAAACCAATACAGTCTGCAGCATTCACAGTCTGCAACATATGCTCCCTATATTTTGTCTTCAGAAACTTAATTTTCAGGGTGCATTTCAGAATTAAGCTATACTATCGCCGGAAAAAAAGTGTTACAAAAATATTCAGAGCATAGGTTATCAAGCTGTAACATAAGCATGCTATTTTAAAGTAATTAATTTTTAGAATTCCCATTCCAGCCTTATGTCTTCAGCTGAAAGCAATGAGAAATTCAGAGCAACTTTGTAGCAAAATGCGACCATTACAACAGAATGAGCTTTAAAGAAAAAGAAATGTGAGTCACCTAAAGAGTCTGATGCAACCCTTGCTCCAGAACTGACACTGTCGATGTAAACTCAATGACTGCTTGTAACACGGGACACTCCTTTTTTATACTTATTATATAAACTAAGTTTATTATAAACAAAGTATATTTTATACTTTGTAAAACAAAAACAATCATTTTTTAAACTTCCTGTTTAAAAACTGAAGAATATTGATTGGGAAGTAACAGCAAGTTCAGTATCTGTTAGGTTAGCAGTTACTAGTCCAGTCAGAAAAATCTGAAATTCCTGTGCAATAAGGAACTTGAAAGTTTTCAGTCAAAGAAAACGGTGAAGAAAATTAATCTGAATTTACTAAATTGCAGACCAAGGAATTAATTGCAAAATAATTTGTCCAGCTGGAAGCGGAATAAATCCCTGTAGTCATTTAAGAACCATCTTCCAGGAAATACAATGCAAAACTGAGTATGCAAAATGAAAGTACAAGTAGCTCATATTCAGAAGTCATGATTTTTAAGTGTGGTGTTAGTGGTGCAAAGATTCCAGCAACTTTTTTCATTCATACCACAAGTCACTAAACCCAAAACATTTTTTTTATTAGACAGATCAATTATCAGACCAACTACTTAATTATGGTTATGCTGAACTGCTGAATAAGAACTCGCATAAAACACTTGTGTTAGTACTGCAATTGATTTTCTACTTACAGTTCCTACTAACCACACAAGCTTTGTTGTTACAGAGGTAACATACAAACTATTACTTTGACAAGGTTCTCAATCTCATACAGTCTTTGAAATGTAAATTACCCAGCAGCACATACACAACAACAGATATTTAAACTCAAAAAACAGCATTGTGATTCATTTTTCTGGTTTTATATCATGCAAGCGTAACATCCGCTCCAAACTGCTGACTACATGCGATGGCAAGACCAGTTATGGTATTGGAACATATTTTCTAAAGTTTGAGACTTTAAAAAGTGGAATCTCTTCTCGGTCACTTATATTTTCCTATTTTGGGCAAACATAACATCATGATTAAGACACACAAATGAAGTGAATGATGATAATGCTATTTTAAGGTTAGCTGTCTTCAAGTTTAAGCAAGCCATATCTAGGTATCTATAAAGACACTAGAAATCTTTTACAGCAAGATAAAAAAATAAGGCTTTTCAGCTCATTCAGGAGCAGTCTCCTGTCTTCACATATGGCTCTGCTTTGTATGCTCTTAGGGATTCAGACAGTTTAAAGAAATCACTGCTCTCAGGTAAGAACCCACACTCAATTTCGACACAAACTGAAACAAGCATTTCGTTTGGTACTAATGAAGATTAAATAATCTAAGCTATCCTACTTTCTTTTGAAACAGACCAGGAGTATCCAGAGTAAGTCACAGCATTTCATTTGATAAGGTAACAAGGGCTGAAATCACTTGATTCATCACCTACATGTCTGAGCATAGTCTACACAGCCCATTCCAGATTTCTTGTTACCTGTGAGGTTTGTGTATCTGCAAATGCCTCCCTCATGATTGTCAAATGCAAGACATATTGTCACTGGCCATGCAAATTTGAAAACAATCACTTTAAAACCAAGACATCTTAAATAAAAAAAAGCCTTTTGCCTGAGGTTCTATACTTGAAGTACTATAAATTAAAAAAAAAAACC
>Ga0065711_1002941_pt1 | contig 30750 bp, 18 predicted proteins | sample Hoacrofraction12_FD_59098 | JGI IMG/M metagenome (GOLD analysis project Ga0065711, IMG submission 59098) | Hoatzin crop microbial communities from Cojedes, Venezuela - Epithelial fraction 12 v2 (version 2) | ecosystem: Host-associated > Birds > Digestive system > Esophagus > Crop | place... | reverse complement strand
GAAGGGAAGGGAAGGGAAGGGAAGGGAAGGGAAGGGAAGGGAAGGGGTAGGTGTGGCTTACACAGGCAGTATAGACCAAAATTCCAAGGTGGAAGGTAAAAATATGTCAACTCGCCCAAAAAACTTTTCGAATGGATCCAAGAGCAGCAGGACTGCTGGGGCTCGATACCGGGGACGCACGCACCATGACAGAGGAAGATGGAGGAGTTCTCTCACCCTCGGCCAGGGACCTGTCTTGTACATAAGCATGCGAGAACGTGTGAGTCAGTGAGTTTGTGAGTTCAGGAATTTGTGTGTTTATGAAGCAGTGAATTAGAAACTTAACAAGTTAGGCTGGTCTGTTAGAAGCACATTAAGTCCTTGTTTGATTTTCACCAAATGACCTCATAAACTCAAGTTTGGTTCACAGGGTATGTTGTCCTGTAAATTTGGGAGGTTCCAATGAACCGTGACATTAGGACTGGCACAGTGTGTTGGGGGCAGACAAGTTCCCTTTGTTTGCATGTTTGGAGGTGTTATTGGTTGATCAGTTTAATTTTATACTGACTGTTCTTGCCATTTTTCTGTTTGCTAGTGTCCAACAGCATTTTTTTCCAGGCATTTTGGACTTTGTCACTTCACTACTTGAAATTTAATGGTGTTTTATCTGAGTATAATTTGCTAATGGCAGATTATTCCCCTCAAGCCCACAAAACAAATTCCAGTTGCTCCACATGCTCTCATTCACCCTTATTCACCCCATCTAAATGGTTTTGTGGATTTGCACAGAACTTTCTTCAGAGCAAGGGATAACAGGAAATAATCAGACCTTACAGCAGGCAGCCGGGTACTATCTTAATCTTTTTTCAAAAATATTTCTTGGTACTATCTAAGATGCTGGGTATGACACAAGATATTTCAAATTTCCAGGGAAGGAGTCCATTTTTATTTTTGAAATTAGCTTTGGCTGGTCAGAGGCCCAAGGCTCATGTAAAGAGGCAGGAGGTTTTATTTTGCTGAATACCTAGTCCTAGTTCTCATTTACATTAAAGCACAAATATCTTGAACTATTATAAATACTTGGGAGATTAAAGAGTAGATAAATTACCCAAAGATGAGATATTCAGTGTTGTGTTATGACAGAGAGAGGAAATAAACACAGGTCTCTGGGTTCTCTGGGGATAAGGCACCAGGACACTTAGGAGAAGCACAGCTATTTTCCAAGCACCCAGTAATTTATGCATTCAGCTAATTTTCCCTAATGTGCATGTTTTGGATTTTTTTAATATTTGGTCTCAAACTGCCATTTCTAAGCATTCTTGTCCTCTTCACTCATTTTTATCTGCTGTAGCATTTGGAAACCCTTGCAGTAGAGCAGAATCATGTAAATAGTCTTTTTTGGTGTTGCTCTCATCAATGAAGATTTTTAAGATTGTCTATTGTGTTCCATATGATTCTAACATACTTCCTCCTACAACTTAATAGCTAATCCTAAACTTAAATTAATGATAAATGACAGTTTAAGTAATGATAAGCATCAATTCTAAAGTAGCATTTGAGTGCCTGTTCTTAAGAATCTTGGACTTTTTCCTCAAGGGCCCTTCTGCTAATTTCCTTTTGTATCATATTGTATCATATTCTCATTTTATAGAAATAAATAATCTTCCTGTAACTGGCTTCTCATGGGGCACTGACAATGTTTAAGAAGGATCTCCAAGTCAAAGCATTGCTATTGATCATTATCCCTTCCCCTGCTGACTGATACTGCTGATTAGTTAAATGGATGGCATAACTGTTCAAAGGACCGAGAATAATAAGTGTGAAATCACTCATCACCCATGAGACGAGCAACTACTGCTCTTGTCCCATACTGATACATCTGAGGCATGTGAAGCTAGGATGCCTGTAGGAACTGCTCAGCTAAGAGAATTTCAGTGGTCCCCCACTCCATGTCAGTTGTTGCTGCTGACCTGTGTTCAGATTTTGCCTCCAACTTGGGTAGTCTTCAGGGCTGCCTTCCGTCAGAATATGGAAGGTGCAATGTTTATGTTACAGCTGAGCAATTTTAGCTGCACTATTGCCTCATGTCCTCACTGCTCCGGGTTACTGCACTGCACTTGCACTGACCTTCGTGTACAGCCACCTCAATGGCAAATGCCACGTGATTTCTGAAAGCCTTCTCAGGATTTAGCAGACTGTGGGTTAAATCCCCCAGAATCTGGTGCTGTTTTCTTCTGAAACTGGAAATAGGAATGAAATTGTGATTTTCTCATAGGGTAAACTTGTGTTGAAGATTTTGGAATTCTGCCACAAGGTCTATGCAGCAGCTGTTATGAAGTAGGGGAAAATGGTAGAGAGCTGGGAACTGAGACCAACAGCTGCAGAATTATTTTTTACAGCTGTCTCATGTTCTTTTCCTTTCATATGCATCTTTTGGTTTTGTGGTGTTTGAGAACAGTTTCTCATGACAAAACCCCACTTCTGGGTCTGGGGTGTGGGGTTAGCACCCCTGAATGACAAGAAGGTTCCCTGCTTTTTTCTGATGAGCTGCCTGGAGAGCACTTCCACTGGGCTGCGAGAAAACAACATTTTTTCTGTGGAGAAGATGTGTAATAAATAGTCATTGCACTTTTGGAGCCCCCCGGTAGGTGATACTACTGAGGAAGACTGCCCGGTAAGAAATGAAGTGCAGCTCCCCTGCCCTGTCCTGTGTCTGAAGATGTACATCGTTCAGTGAGACACTAATGGAAAGCTACCAGCTCCTCAGCTCTCCTTGTAAAGTTGTTGTCCTCACCTCCCAAGTAACACCTGGTTAAGGTACCCACCATGCCTTGATGAAAATATTCAGACCCCCTAGGATCTCCAGGTTTTGCAGGGAGGCATCAGCAGAGCCCAAATGTCCTTTCTGCATGCCACCTCTAATCTCTTCTCAAAGTCCAAAGTACCTGAAACATACTGTGTTTCACAGGAATCCCTTAGTAACTCTTTGTGGTGGGTCTTTGAGGAAGTAGGTAGAATTGTCAGGCAAGACTTAAAAACTCTGGACTTTGCAAGAGCAATAAAAACAATGTGATCACCTTTGGATGGAAGTAAAGACAATAACTCAAAACATCAGAAAACATCAGAAAATGTTTTAAGCGAGAACTCTGTAAGCTTTATGTACAAGTTCACAGTTCCCTCAGATATATAATTCTCTACCGAATCTCTCAACACATATTATGCTTCATACATATTATTATCAAACAACCCAATTCTAGCCTTTTGTCACATTTCAGCCCTTCAATTATACTTATGACCTGTTGAAAATGGATTTTTTTTTCCACAGGAAGTGGCTGAAAATTTGTTTACTGATACAAAAAACTCAAGTTGGGTTTCTGAGAGTTGAGGTGTGTCACTGAGTTAATCCCTTCTCACACCTTGTGCTTTGTTCTGATGTGTTTCTTAGAGAAAAGTCAGCTCTATGACAAAAGAATTTGTCATCAGTTCTTGTAACTCTTTGCAGGGAATGCATCATTTCAGAAACCTCAGCATATAAAATGAGATTGCTCTGAGATTACACCATAACAAGACTTTTAGCACACGGTAAAAGAAACATAAGTAGCATTCAGTTACCAAAAGTGGTTTTCCATCATCCACACCTTCATCATCTTTTAACCAATTTAAAGATTTCATTTGAGAAATCCCCACTTAACATATAAAGGTGACTTACAGAAGCTGGAAAAGCTTTTAAGTTCCTCTCAATGGCATTACAAACAGACAACCATTTCTGGTGAATAAGCCTCAGAATATTTGTGTATTCTGCTGACAAAACGAAACATATCCTGAAATTCCTTGACTTTTTGGCGTATAAGAGTGATTAGAAAGCTTTTTTGCGTAACTTTCAAATACAGAGTTATCATTTACATATGTCATTGTTTTATGCAGATCTGACTGATTAGATAGAAAGAAATATTTTTGAATTTATGCAGATACATACTAGAATATTCCCCTTGTAAACCTATATTAATATGATTATGGTAACTACTTCATTCCAATTATATAAAGTGTCAGAGGTCACTGAGAAAAATATGTCCTTTTCATCACAGTCTTTAATTATTTTCTACTTTTAAAACAGGAGCTATTATATTTTTTGAAATATATAAAGCTTTTTTTCCCTCCAAATTATAGGTGGAAGAGTCACCCACTTCAGGTTAAATAATCTACTGTCATAATCATGATTTCTTTGCTTGGCACTCTTTTTATTGCTTCTATAGAAGAAGTCACTTCTGCCTTTTTCTTACCAACAAAATAAGCTGTTACTTAGCAGAAATGCTGGAATTGATTTTTATGATTTTTCTCTTTTGCTATGCTGTCCTATGTCTGACGATCCAGCATGAAAAGCTGGAAAGCTCTTACCTTTTTTGATCTATGTAGAATTCTTCTACAGTGAAAAGGTATCTCTTGGTTTGCTGATGGGATGTTTTAATCATCTTTAAAGTCATGACCATCATGTACATAGGTATATAATTAAACAAAAATAGAAATACATGAGGGTCACAGCCAACCTTAACTCACAATCAATTATTTGCCTCTTTAGTGCCTGTGTACAGATCCATTAGATAGACAGGCATCACATACGACTGTATATGATATTTTAAGCAGGTAGGATAGCACAATCCTGTAGAGGATTATTGTAGACGGTAATTTTAGCTGAAGATCTTGGAAGTAGACTAGAGCTTCTCTGGAAGATAGCTAATGTATCTTCTTACACTTCAGCAGCAGCTGAAGCTTTCCATATGAAGTTTATGAATGAATTTATGAAATTTGGAGTTCAGGATTTAATTCAATCACTCGCAAGTCTCCTTAGAAGTAAGCACTCACCATACTTGTCACAACTGTTCCTAGTCTTCAGAAAACAGAAAGAATTTCCATTTCATGTTTTTTGGGGGGATGTGCTCCACCTCTGCTGTCTCTGGAACACTCATGTGGTCTTTGCCCTAAGCTCAGAAGGGTCCCAGCACGCTTGCCACTTCCCTCAAAAGGCCATAACTCTTCTTTGTGGAATGTGATCGTGAGTGTGTGAGAACACATTAGTGACACAGTAAAACCCCCAGCTGCTGAAATTCTCCTTTATTTATAAGATGCTGAGCCTGTTATGAAACTTCCATAAAGCTCTGGTAAAGCCACTACTTAAAAAAAAAAAAAAAATTATAGAAACCAGAAGAGCTGGTTTGTTTCATGTTTCTGCCCTTCCTACAGTACTCACTAAACGTGCAATAAAACATATTAGACTTCAAATAACATTAAGTATTTTCTATTCATATAGCTCTAAGTGAAGCCTTTGAAAGGTTTGTTTTTTGATTGCCATTTCCCTAAGTGGGTTACAAATGCAGAAATAAAAGTGGGGGAACATCAGTCTTCAAAAGCCAATCTCAAATAAAACGCCATAGCCATGACTTTATATTTCAAGTCTGAAAGTCAGGATACCCACAGAATAACATAAAATTATATTTTTTCCTAGGCTTTGTCTTCAGATTTTTTTGAAAGATTTCATTTTCTCAGGCTGAACTCCAGCCTGAAACCAGTTCCACTCAGCAATTAGATCTGTTGGTGTTGCCTGGCAAAACTCACGCCAGTAGCGTTTGACTGAATGGTTCAGCCTTCTCCATATCCTTCTGGGAAGTGAATGAAAAAAAATTACAATTAAAGGTGGAGTGCAATCATGGTGAAAAAGGTTATTCTGCCAGCAGAGAGTGCTGACCCTTGTGGGATCTCATCAACCTTTACAGACTTGAGTGCATCAGAATCTGCCCATTTTTTGACATTGTCCTTGAAACTTAGCCCCTGGTTAGCTAAGCCCAGGTAGATGTTGGCTGACTCAGAATGTATTGTCATTAATGATGTAGTTCAGATCAGAATTACGCTTTTGAAGTGATTCTCCTGATTGTGTCCACTTACTGTGCTTTGGTTTGCATCACAGAGTGGTCTTGGCATGTGTGGATGAGGTCTTCCCAAGGTCCCTAAACCAAACTTCCTTTCAGATGATACCAAACAAAATGCTTGGTTTGGTTTCATCAAACAATGTGCTTCAGGACTGCACTTAGTGTGCCCAGCCATTACTGGGCAGTCAGTCCAGGTGACCAGACAAAAGCTGAAACACGTCTAACATCAACGTTGGATCATCACCACAACCTCAGATTGCAATCTGTGAAGTTAGATTCGCTTCAACTGCATCACACAGCTTTCTGATGCAGACAGCCCTGGCAGGAGAGAGCTGCGAAGACGTTTTCTTTTAGAGGTCAGAGGAAAACATCTTTTGGGTGGCAGAGCCCTGTGTTCAGAGTTCATGGTTCTAGTCATCATGCTTCCTGTATTCGTACGATAAATTTTGAAATCAAAAGGGGGGTTTTGAACATAGTAAACTGGGAGGACAGTCTGGTGTTCTACGGCCTCGAGGTGGCCAAAAGACCCAAGCTGCTGTGTCTAAGTCATGATGTCTACAGGCACGTGCTTTCAAACTGGATGTTGACAACTCATGGAAGACCTGCAAATTAAAATTTGGTTTTAAAAAATGGGTCACTTCACCAGCCCCTTGGAAGAGAGCAGCAGTGTGTGCATTCGTCCCAGCCTGAATGAAGTCGAAGGCCACTGCTGGCTTATGTCTGCACCTGCACATCTTTGCTGTGAACCATTGTCCTTGCCTGGAAACTAGAGCATAGCTCACCTTCCAGGAATGGGATAAAAACCTGCCTTCTGGGTTGGAATGTTACCATCATTAACAGCTTTGTGTTTCCCTCTGGCAAAGTTTTAAGCAAATAGCTGAGTTCAGTGTCAGCCTCATGTCCTCTAAGTTTCAATTTTCTCTTCTGCTGTGATTTGGTTTTGCTGCTCCACTGCCACAAAGAGCTTCAAAGCCAGTGACAGCCCCCAAGAAAATTTTATTACTGGGGAGTGCCTGTGATGGGACACAGATATTTAGCAAAAAAATATGTAGGATCTTTTTATCCCCACTGGTATTTAGGTCATCTCTGGTAAAATGAAGGGACAGCTGGATATGTGCAGCAGCTATTTTTGGCTTCTGGAACAATCATTTTGGATTAGAGGAAGCTAGGTGCAAATTAAAGAGACTTATAGCTGTCTTGAATTTTCGAGGATTAATGACTCTTCAGTTAGCCCTATGAAGGGTGAGCAGGAAGATGGAAGATAACCTGTTTTAGCAGAATTTGCGAGCTGCTTTGTTGCCAGCATTTGCTCAGAAGAAACATTCAGGCACATCACGTTTGCAGCAGCTGCTCTGAAGTCTGAACAATCAAAACACAGATTTCTCCCGACACCCTGAAACCAAAGCAGGCCACGCTGCAGCTCCCGCGCACAGATGAAAAACTCCCAGCCATTATTTTCTGTTTATTTACCGTGCGTGTGGAACAGACCGTGCCGGCCCGCCGGGTGATTTCCAGCCCACCCTGCCGTGCCTGCGTGGGCAGAGGCACCGCGTCTCTCTCGCAGCGGTGGGAAGCGGCCGGGCTGCCTGCAAAGGCAACGCTGAACGCAGCGCTGGGTCTGTCGCTCCAGAGAGCTGGCGCTGCCCGCAGCGAGAGACGGGGTTTCCAGCCCGCAGCGCGGAGCGGGATGTTGTTTCCCAATGTTTTTCCCAATGTTGTTTCCCAAGCAATCCTCCCCCAGGACGAGTGATAAGGAGGAGAGTAAACTGGCAGTGTGATCCTGCTTCTGGCTGTTGGAGGCTTTTGAAGAAACTCTGACGGTGATCACTTATGAGTTAGGAGATTAAAAGTAGCTTCTCTTCCTTTAAAATGCAGAGACACCACTCCAGTTACAGTGAGATGTGAGACCTGCCTGGTTACAGGGAAAAGGATAAGAGCTTACTTGGACTTAATCCAGTTCAGCGATAGAGAGAAGTATGACGAAATCAAGTGTTTTAAAACACAGTTTTGCCAGAGACCGTAAACTGTGCCCGAAGGACAAATTCTGCACCAAAATTTCAAACCCTGTCTGTTTATGTGCATTCTGGAACAATTTCACATCAAAGCAAATGTTTTTTTTTTTATGATGTCTGAGTCAGAAGGCAATATTATTTCCTCTGTGGAGAGCTGTAAAATTTTTTCTTTAGAGGAGCAAGGTCTTGCGTCATTGGCATTGAGTGGAAACCAGGAGAGCTGCTGCACAAGAGTTGTAAGAAGGGGGATTTCTTGTCCAGATGAGCCTGACGAGCCTGAGTGTGTTAAAAACTATGAAGAGGCTGTAGCAGAGCAGTGGGCTAAAATTCAGATCACCCTTTATAGCTTTCACAGGGCTACACCAGGTGTTTCCCACCCTGACAGAATGAAATTAAAGGGTGTATTTCAGCCTTCAGGGCCATGAACAGAGCTTGATGAACTGCACTTTACCAAATCTCTTGTTTCCTTTGGATGCGTAACTAGGCTGGCACCTCCAAGCCATTCCGAGCCCAAGGCAGCTCCCTGGGCCATGTGTCAGGTCCTTTGACCTTCCTTTGCAGCATAGTCTCTGGTTTCATATGACTGCACAAGACGCCGTTTCAGAAAAATTAATAAGCTCGTTCCTTGAATAGGAATATCCACTAGTCAGTCTAGTTTCCTGATAACTAATGACCTTCTTGTCTGGCTTACTTTCCTAAAACAAATTTTCAAACACAAGCTCATCATTGTTTTTTCTTCTTCTATTGATTTGCTCAGCCCTGTTCACAGGCCTGCAGGGTTACAAACCCTCTCTGATCATATGTTAATGAGTCATTGGTACTGACTGTCTGTTAATGTGAATAAATCACCCCTTCTTAGTCACTCTTTGTCCAAATAAAGAAGTCTATGCTGATAACAAAAATGTTACAACCAGCTGAGAATCAGTGAGAGAAAATTAGAACAGCTCTTCCTCAGGGCTCAGCTGGCTTTGCCTCTGCCTGGCTGGTCCTCGCTGCCACTACCCCCTTGTTGTATCCCCTTGTTTTATTTAATCATACGTGTTCACTTAACTACACTTTGAGTCTAAGATTGCATAATTGTGTTTCAGTCAGATTTTAACGTCTTTAGATGGCTAAGAACAAAAGGTCAACACTTTTATTAGCTGTGTAGCTTTACTGAAGTGTGACTTTTCACCATAAAATTGGCACAAGGTCATTTAAAGATATTTTTACACTTTCATTAGCAAAGGGGAATTATCCATTCACTTCTGGACAAGGTTAAATAGCTGACAACAGCTACAGGTTAAATATTAAGCCTTTGGTACTTAATTTCAAGTAAGGAATTGCAGTTGTCTTCAAAAACACTTGAAAATTCAGGTAGCGTCTTGGAACTGATACAAAGAAAGAACATTTAATTAGCACAAGGGAACTGTACAAATTTTGAGCCAGACTCTACTGTCTTGCACCTTCATACAACTTTGCAAGAGTAATAAAGGCCATATATTGCTGTTTGAAAAACTCGGCATATTTTTTTCAAGAACAGCCAGTGTTTGTTTGTGTCATATTCAGCAGGACTAAAGATGCAATGAGATGGCTGAGCTGACTTCACAGCTTGCTATTGCTAAAAATTAGTTTTCTCTTTTTTTTCTTGTTTTTGTTTTTCCTGGGTTAATTTCTACCACTTTCACGAGCTCAGCTGCCTCCTTGAAAGGTCAGATAGCACCAAGTTAGCTCAGGAAAGAGCTGGGGACCACTGCAGTAAGAGGAGGAAGGAGAATGCTGGTGACAAAAAGGAGGAGGAAGAGAGGGAGCAGGACTGGTCCTCTTAGCAGCCCTGAGCTGCTGGGTCAGTTCAGCCTATTTGGTCTGACTGGACCCTGGGGGGGTCCTAGAGTAGATCTGCAATAGCCCGAAGTCTCCACAGTTCAAGCACTTAGACCCAGCTATAATAAATATTTAGGCTCCTGGTATTTTGCTAGACTTGTAACTTCCTTTTTAATTTGCTTCTCAGAGAGGGCTGTAGCAGCCAGGATCTGTACCTTATTATGTTTAGGTCTGTGGAATTATGATTGTGATGATAACCTTGAAAACATGAACTGAGTTGAAGTCACCCGTTTGCTCACAGCTTGCAGTAACAGCTACCGTAGGGGGTAAAAAGCTGCCTTCATTTCAGACTGGGACCGTGTGTTTCTGGAGTGCATGGTTTTGGTATTTTGTCTAAAATGTTACTGGATTTGGTATTCGTACTCTGAAATGGACCAGCTTGTTGCATTTGGCCACCAGCCCTTTCTCATCCCTTTCTATGGCCAGGACGTGCTGGCAGCTCTGTTTTCTGTCCCGCTTTTCGTGAGTAAAAGGCAGAAACAGAGGCTGAAAGGTGGCAGTCTGTAGCTGTGTAGAAATAGGGAAAGTTTTTGATCTGCACTGAACACGTGAAGGCTCCTAATTCATACAGGTTTGAAGTCAAACACCTTGCCTTATTACAGTTGTGTTTAAAATTGTCTTGAAAAGGACTGGAAAATCTTCAGTGTCCTTGGGTGGCCAAGAGGCCATTTAAGAAGGTGAAATGCCTCAGCTCGTTTTTGTGGTCTCCCAAAATGCATGTTCACTGTGTGAGTCCTTCTAGTTTCCTTTAGTTCAAACTCAAAAAGATGCTTTCCACATGCCTGCTTAAACTTATGCTGAGATGAAGAGGGAACTTCCCAGAGAGGAGATGGCTGTGTAAAGACCACTTAACAGCTTTTCCTGACTGCACCTCAACAGCTGGTTACTCCTGGCTGACCGAGTAGTACCTGGCTGTATGCTAACATGGCCATGGCAGCAGCGGGTCAGGCAGCGCACTGGGAGAAAGGTCCATGCTAAAGCTCAGATGTAGATGTGTTTCAGTGGTGCTGCAGGCTTCATGCAATGGGGAAAAAAGCTAAAAACTCACTACTGTAATGTTTTATAAGCAGTATCTACTGTTGATTTGCTTTTGATAGCAGGTACTTGACTATTAATGTAAATTTTCTATGATGTGTCCCTTCTGTTGTGTTTTATAGACGTCAGTGCAAGTCTGAATAACTGTGACAGACGACTGCAGATGCAGGCTTCTTTCCGAACGGTGAGAGGTGTCCTGTAACATTTGCTGGCCACATTTGCCTAGGTTTGGGGTGGTGATCACAGCTATGGGACTGCTTTTTCTTAAGTAAGACTCTAATTCATTCAATAATGCAAATGTGGTCCCAGCAGTGCAGCTTTACTGCATAATGACTAATCTCTGTCACAGCGGGATGCCGAGAATGAGTTTCTCTGCAAAGCTGTGGGTATGCATAATGAACAGTTATCCCTACTAAAGTCTTTTTAATCAGAAGTGTTTCTCAGATCAATTGAGTTAAATGAGTTTGCACTTTGTAAACACAAGGCTCCAAGTCTCTGACTTAGGTAAAACACCGCATCTAATCTGAAGTCAGTGAACGTTTAAATAAATTGACATCCTGACCCTAAGACTTAATTTTTATGCTCACATGCGTGACAGGAAAGCCCATGTAACTCTACACTGGCCCCAATTAATGTACATAGAGTATGTGATACTGCTTTTTGTGTATGATGTGCTTCATTTTCCCTCTACAACCTTTGAACACAAGTCACAGTCAAGGACTCCGTCAGTATATTGCAAATAAATTTAAAAAAAAAGACAGATGCTTCAAAGATGCGATTTTCCTGTACGTTTCAAGAAAGCAGGTGAGAAAGGAGAGAGACCATATATGTAGGTGGCACTCTAGCAATTTTTTTAAGTACTAATTTTAAGCAAATTTCCCATTTGCCCACTCTTGCTCTGTATAGTTTTGTGTCATGGGGTGGTCTCAGTGTGTACGAAAGGGATTCCTTTCTGATGAAACTGAACTGGGAGATGCTCTCCAGGACTGTCTTTAACATACTTCAGTCACATATGGGCATATAGTCCATAAGACTAGGCAAGGGATGCTCAAAAATCCCTGAACTGTAGACAGCCGAGACTATGATGTCCTGTTCCTCCCTACAGACCTGGTCCTATCAGTCTGCGCTTGCTCCCTGATACAGACATGGCCATCAGAACCCTCACCCAAGGCACCCCATGCTGGTTGACATTAACCAGTCTGTCAGGTGCTGTGTCAGTGCCCCAGCTTCAGGAAAGCTTCATCTGGAGTTCATACCTTATTAGATGCTGGGGAGCCTAGTCTTCCACCAGAGCGTGTCTCTGCTGAATGCACCTCAGCAGGGAGATCCCACCGAAAGCAAGCAGGCCTCCTGAGGTCTGCTGTTCACAGCACTACCTGTTTAACAGAAACAGCTCTGCTTCCAGTTTGGGATTTGTGCAAGTATAACTGCTAGGAAAATCTGTCCCAGGAGTCTGGATCATTGCAATTGTTCTTATGCATTAAAAATCACTTCAGCAACAAATTTTGTGTTTGGGAGGCTATATTCCCTCAAGGATTTGCAATCGAATGTCACAGCATTATAATGAGAAACAAGAATCGGTAAAAGAAAATGATAAATTTGCCTTTTTATGGCCATCCTGAGTGTCAAGACCCATTACCTTTTAAAAATATAGGTATAATACAGGTATAACAGATTAATCTTTTATTCATAGGATCGCCACCAAGGAAATGAATCTGTACTTCTTAATATGACCATTGATTTGACAAGATTTGGCAGGTTTACCCCAAATTCAGGTGCATCTTTTCCTTATTTCTCATGTTAAAGAGAAGGTAAGTCTGCCTTGTGCTCCAGTGAGAATAATAATCTAAATTCCTAGTACAGACAGACCCAGGAAAGTAAGATAGTGTTTTTCCTTGACTGGTTCTATGTTGACTACAGAGGTCGAGCAGCCAGTCATACAAATTCAAGTGCTATTGTGGTTAAAGTCACTTTGTAAAAGAAGCTGGAAACATCTTCTTATGTTTTGTGCTTTTTTTTACTACATATTTAATGCAGTAAGAACTATAAGTTCGGTTCATGCCACAGACGTAAAGTAGATGTGCAGGATCAGTTAATAATATCTGCCTGCTTCTAACACCATTTGCAAATACTGTCTCCCTAGAATTTCACACCAAACACGTTTTGTAAAAATCTAAGCCTCTAGATTTCATCTCTTAATTTTTTATCACACATGGTATGTCTCACAGAGAGATAGCCCATAGCCCACCCAGGGACGTCACACCGGCTCTGCAGTTGTACTGTATAAGCACAGCAGCTACTGCTCCCACTTTGGAGTGGAAAATTTCCAGTCTTCTCATGGAAATCCAGCATAGCAAATCTATTTCTTCTGTTAAAAGCAGGGGTTTGCCTTTATTTTCTAGCTATGTTAGCATGATTCATTTTTTTCTCACATACTTCTCCAGTTACAATGGTAATTATTACAAAGCCATGTCTGGCTTCTCTGGATTTAGAGTTTCACAAAGCAAGTCACCACTAGGTTGGGAAACCCACTGAAGAGCTGATAAAAAGATGTCTAAATTTGGTTATGTAAAAGAACTTTCAAACTTTCCACTCACCTGATCTGAGAGACCTTCAAGGGAAAATGGATTTAAAACTACTCTTTTGTGAGAGTGATACTTGACAAACTGGTCTGAATTTCACAGCCATTCTCAGGAGCTGTCTGAATATTGTCTGAAAATGAAATAGGATGTTAAGGATATTTCATACAAAGAAATCACCTGAATTTTGCACTGGAGTTATGTGACCTAAATTAATTTGTTTGGCAAGGTGTTAGCTAACGTAGAATCATTTATACTGTTGATATTTTTATCTTCACAAACCTACACAGATCTACAATCCACGTAGCTTACACTATCGCTGCAGCATAAATCAAAGGCATTGGTATATCTCTTCTGAAGATGGCGTATATGTTAAATGTTTGTACTCACACTAGGTTAGATTTCATAATTAGCAAGATGCAATAAGCTTTAAGAACTATACCCACCAAGGAGGGTGCCCAGAAGCTTTTAAAGAATTATATTCCGTATTAATGTGTTTAAAGACCGTCACTGTGAACAAAAAAGCACAGATATAGAAGTTTCAAGGAAACCCTGTTTCTGCTGGGCCCTGTAAAGACCAGCCTGCTCACAGCATGGCCAGAACAGCCAGCATGCCTGACGAGGTGGTGGCTGGTGGTCACAGGTGAGCATCTCCGGCAGGAGACCTGCAGCTGAAGAGGAAGACTTGAGCCCCGGTTTCGATGTGAGGTGGGGACCCAAGTACTCCGATTACAAATCTGGCATGAGGACTGCTGCTGAGAGAAAATACAGGGGAAAACAAACAGCATTTGGCTGGTTGCTGAGGGATGCTCTTTGTAAGGAGATTCTCAGGTCTTCTTGATGCCTTCATAAAGCTGATGTCTTTATAACGCTTCAGGAGTCTCAGAGGTTGCTGGGGAAATAGCCTTGTTCCACTTTCAGGAGCTGGTAATGCTGTATTCCTTGGCAAAAAGCACTTTTATTTTCTTTGTCTCCTAGGGGCTCAAACAGACGCCCATTTGGGATCCCAGAGAATTACAACCCCTAACGTCTATCATTTCTATAGATTGCTGACACTGCTTACTCTTACAACCAGGACAGGAACTTTGGTGAGAAGGCTCAGCTAGCGGTGAACAAGAGCAATAAGAAATTGTCAAAATCTGATCTGCAGGCATCCCGCAGAGCACCAAGGGTTGGCGGCAGTAAGTGCCTTGCTCACTGCTGGCTGCAGGACTCTGAGCTCTGCCTCGGCGCAACCTGGCTGTTTTCCACTTAGTTGCTGGAGTTTTTTCATTTGTGCTTTTCTACTTTGTTGGGCTGGATTATTTTCCAGATTGTCTAAAATAATTTCTTTTAGCTAATCTGCTCCCTAAAATGGTCAGAAAACCATTAGCCAAAGGCAATGTAAAGAAGACAGCACAAGCACAGTAGTTCTGCGTGTTGTTTAGTAAAATGAGAAGAGAGAATGATGTTGCTAGAGTGTTCACATTATTTGAAAAAGTGTTTTCAAAGTACCTTCATCTCAAGAGACAGAACATGGCAGTTCCATTTGACCCCTGGGCTGCTGTGAATTAGTACCACACCTGACCCACCTTTATCATACATCTCTGTCTTACGGACACAGGAATGTGAGTATTTTAAAATAGCCACTCCTCAGCAAAGTGAGCACAACCTTTCCCAGCTCTTACCAGATCACAGTAACAGCACGTGTTTGCTGGATGCAATATAGCCTTTGGTTTGAAATGAAGTGTACCCACTGTGTGAGAGAACCCCTAACAACAATAGCTTTAGGTGGGGATTGGTGTTTGCCTTTGAAATATTCCAGATTTTGTCCAGCTTTTTCAAACTGTATTGTGAAAGCAAATAAACATTTGCACTTGAAAATACCTTCACTGCTTTATTGCCATAACACATTCTCATTGTATTCATTTTTGTTGCATATGATTTGTATAATTTATACAGAAGGCCATGCTCTTCGGGAGAGGAAGCAATTTCCAATTACATATTCCTCATAAGAAAAATATTAGTGTGGTAACGGTTCCTATATTTAAATTGTCAAATAACTTGCATTGTGAGATCAAAAAAACACCCCAAGACATTAACAAAGGCAGAACACTTCCAAAGAGTCTCTCCATTAACCTGTCTGTAAAACTGAGGGGTGCTAACACTTCAGGGCTGTCTCAGGCTGGGATGTACAGAGCCTTCATTAGCAATAAGGAATAATGACAAATCCGAACACATGTGCTCTTAGTTTCCAGTTGTCTCCATGTTGTAGAAGGATTCTCTCCCTTTCTCATCCAGTTGCACCCAAAATATTCCAGCACACATTCTGGAATGCGTAACGCTCGGGAAACTGTGTTTGCCTTGCACGTTGTGGGCAGTGGTGGGCCACAGGCTGAATGCCCATCACACACCCCGCTAACGTCTTCTGCTCCCAGAGTCCCAAAGTTTTCTCCTGTGTCTCTAGAGAACTGTTTTGGCTGCTTTATTCTTCCATCAAGTGCATTGTGCTGTTTCTTACAAAGATGCAATATCTATTTTAGATAATAATATTAAAAAATGGATAAAGATGTGGCGTTTGAAGTTCTTCTGGTTTTCACGGTGTTAATAGTAGCAGATGGTGGAAATCAATTTGCTATTAATTTACTTTCATGTCAAACACTCAATATAATTAAGCAAAGTGTCATCTAAACTCTGATTACTTACTTTCAAATTAAAATGATGTGTAAAACAGAGTCCTAATTATCATGCTAATACCTGTGAAATGCTGTTCCCAGTTTCCAAGCTTCATAGGCTTTTGAGTATCAGACTTCAAAGCCTCCTGACAGGAATTATGGGTAGGAAGGTCAGGACTTAAAGCTAGATTTGTTTAATATTATCCTTCATGTGGGAGCACTTGTGTCTGCTGTTAATTCCCTTTGCTAAATTTCACACATGCAACAAAGCATGGCTATTGGTGTTGTACTTGGGTACCATTTTCTCCACCTGCACATATAAAGAAAAAGTAGTATTCTCCCCGATACTAACCAAAATTATCCAAGTGCATCACAGACATGATTTAAAACCTTAATGCAGGTTTATATTCAGAAAAAAACTATTTGTGTTACTATTAATTAAAGCCAAATTAGGAGAACAGGAAAACAAATCTGACTGAGAAAAACATCATCAAGCATGCCATTTGCTTTGTAATTGTGCACATACCTAATTACCTTTCCATAGAGATGAAACATCAGAAAAGACTCTCAAGCCCTTTTGCTTATTATCTGCTTTAGTACAACATTTTTCTTCTATAAACTATCTCATCTGACCTTGTTTTCAATGTTTCAAGCTACTAAAAACTTTTTTTTTTTTTTTTCCCCTGGGGAAAACTCTGTTTAGTCTTTTACCGACTGATCAAGAAAATGTTTTCAGATACTCACCCAGCCTTTTTTATTCCTCTGAGTCATCCAATCCCTCCTAAATGTGCTGCTAGACTTCAAAATAGGATTATTATATGTGGTTTACAGACTGCAAACTGGATATAGGATTAGCCATTTTAGCTTGATCCTACCTGATAAACTGTGAAATAGCAGTGGGAGAAGAAACCTTTTTCCAAGTAATAATTTTCCACGTAAGTAATGTCTCTTTAGAAACATTGTTGCCTTAAATAACAGGAGAAAATCGCAACAATCGCTGTGAGTGGGAGGTAGGATGATCCATGCAAAAATTCTTTCTCATTAAGAATTCTTGAAAAGGTTTGAAAATCAGCCTCAGCTGAACAAGGAAGAAAATCAAGGAGCGCAGCACAGATCGGCAAGGCTATTATCGTATTTCATTAGCAGAGAATACATGTGCTTTTGTAGCACAGCAAAAAGCAACATACAGGCAGAAGCTCTTTTCAACAAGGGGAAGAAATAAGGGGATCCACTTGCCAAGGTTTAAGAAAATTAGCCATAGAGGGCTTTGACCAGCCTGTTAGTGGGAGGCCAAGGACAGCCTGCGTAGACGGTACAAAAGCAGCTCTGGAAAAAGTTTGTAGCACATCTCATACAATGTTGGGTGGTTTGCTTCTACAGAGCTGACAAAGCTCAGAACTGTCCCCGGGCCTACATTTGGAAAAGCAAAAGGACTTAGCTTCCACTTCAGAGATTAAATTAATTTAAGTTTTGTCATTAGCAAAGTTAAAACCTCAGTGTACTGTGGTAAAAGCCATGCTGCAGGCTGCCCAGCTTCTACCATACACCCCGTATATAGTGGGGCCACATCAGCAGATGCAGGGCTCAGAGCACATCCCATTCAGACATCTTCATTACCTGTGATCTCCTCCCAGGCCTTTATAAATGATGGTCACCAACACAAACTGAGTTTATTTTAAACCAGCCTGCACTCAAAGGAAAATAAAACAAGACCTGCACTTCTTTAGTGCCACCAAAATTATTCGTAAACTATTTGCTGGGCTCAGGAATGGGACTAAAATACCTGTATGTCAGAGCAATGGGTTTCCAGGTAGTGAAGATCAGAATCGCATCTTTCAGTTGCTCAAACAGATCAAACTGATCACAGAGCTCAGAAGCGGAGGAGAACGTTGGGGTCACAAGTATTAACCTAAAAGACCTAGAATGACTGAAATCAGTGACTGCTTGAAACCAAATAACATTGAAAAGATGGACATGCTTTTGAGAGCTAGATGCGCTTGCGCAAATTTTTGTTACGTGTGAGAGCTATATAGGCACCGAGATACATTCTGCGAGTGGTGCTCAAATATCTGACCATTGACTACAAAATGAATGAAAATACAATATCTGTTCTTCCCCTCCAATGTCTGTCAATGAAATGGGAATGGAAACAAATGTATGACATCATGGTGGTTTATTTGAAACGTAACTGTACTTGCCTTGAAGGAACTCTGCTGCTTACTAGATGTAGGAATATCACAACATCTCCTGACAAAAAGAGGCCAGTTCTGAAGATCTGTATCTTATTATGTGGCTGCTGGAACATGAAAACAGTGCAGAAAATAAGAACATTTCTGACAGATAAGGAGTGTCCTCATTTATGAATGTTGCGTCACATCCAGTTACGATATTCGCTCTGTGGGGCGAGGGGATCAGCAATTTAGGAAATAACAAAATGTGCCAGCCCACTTTGCCCTTCGGCTGCAGGCAACAGCAGAGCTAGCAAGGCAGCAGTGTTTGCTCAGAAACGCAGCGCAAAGCCTGCCATCCTAAGCTGCGTCCATCTTACTGGACTTCCGATCACCTTTGGTCCTACGGGTTAGTACGCGCATTCCTGGCCCTGCAGTGGGACAGGACTGATGTGGCGGATGGGAGGGAGATATGTCTTACCTTCCACTGTGCTCCTCTTTCTACAGAAAGGGCACGGGGATGGGGAGGACAGGTGGCAGCCTGCAATACGGACAACTGGAGGACCAGGACTTAGTGTTAGGGATTTCAGCAACAGGTACAACACTGAAAAAGGCACGTGGAGAACTTGTAAGGTTTGAAAAGGTTGTCCTCTCAGAAAAGCAAGAACAGGAACCAGCTTCACCGGTGGGAGCTGGAGAAGGTAGATCTAATTATTGCTGCTACCATGAGATGTTAGGGTGTTAAGCAACACAGACAGTTCTGTGGATTAGTTCTCCTCTTAAAAATATTTTACAGTGACCTTCTGTTCTCTTGGTGAATACAAAGCTTAGCTGGGTTTAAGAAAGCTGTAGGTGACCAACTTGTCACTGACTCCATAAGGGAAGAACTGCAAATGACCAAGCTCAACCAGATTTACAGGACAGTGAGCAACTGTCATGCATAGATACAGGCAAGGTCTTAATCAACTATTTTCTCAGACATAAACAACTTTCATCATCTGGAATAAATTATTGTCTATGCAGAAGGCAAAAATGGGGAATCTCTTTATAGAAAACTAATAATGTAAATCTCTAAATAGGGTAGGAGCAAGGGAAATAACGTACCATGGGAAAAATGGAGGCAATGGGAGAACAGAATGTGAAGAATAGGTCGTGGTCAAGTTTTACTCAGTGTCTTGCCTTTTAAAATTCTGTGTGGAATTTAAAATGACTTATTAGCATACACAGAGTTTTGTTGAAAGGGTTTAAGGTGAAGAGAGGTTTGGGGTCAAAATTTGCAGGAAGAGAACTAGGTGAAAGAATGTGTGCTCAGAGAAGACATGCCACATGTAACAGACAGCAGACAGAAGAAGACATGAGTTTTTTTGTGGGCTAACACCATGAGTGAGAACAACTTATGTCCACAGCAGCTGGGAATTAGCACCTTTGCAACGTGGGTCACCTCTGTTTTATGATGCTTAAGTTCGACTTGGAGCCCAACTTCATGCCCCGAAGATGTGAAAACTTTAAATTTCTTTAATCTTCCTGTCCTATAACTGAAAAGACACTTTATCAGATATCTTCTTGTCAAATGAGACATCAACCAACAGAGCGATCACGAAATGTAAACCCTAAAACAGCTTATCTCAGGCTCCAATGTTCAAGAGGACTTTTGAGTTAAAATGTGATTCTCCTTTTATGGCTACTGTAGATATAAATACTAAAAGATTGCCATATTATTCAATTCTGTAGATTAATATATTTTGTAGCTGTGTTTAATACTTGGTGGGCCACTAGATCTTATTTAGAATTCAGTCATGCTCAGAATGAAGCAGATTGCTTAGCCAGACAACAGCTAACACATGTAAGTCCCTTGGACACAAAAATAATTTCTAAAGTTTTGACAGGCTAAAATACATACAAGCTAAAAGCAGAAGGATGTCTACGTACTGAAAAGTAAAATATTCATGTGATAATGTGCTTGTAAGAATTAAGGTAGGACTGAAAGTAACAGGAAAGAAAGGAAAGAAAGGGAACTACTATATGAGAAAATACAGACAAAAAGACAAACGATAACCCTTTATTTGAACAAAACAATAGATTGTTCATACAAATAGCTTCCTTAAAACTATAGGTTGATGTTTTCATTTGGAAGTGAACAGTGATGTGAAATAAAGGTAAAACTCCTATTAGTCAAACTTTCTTTATTTATTAAAGCTTCTTCCAACATATTGTCAAATTGCATCTAATGATCTCTCTTGAAAAAAGGAATAGATCCGGGCAAATGGAAATAGCAATATGTGGAATAATAGTGATGCAGAAAATAGAAAAAACCCAGGTATTTTACAAAGATAGATGAAGATCAACTATTTTTAATATCTGGAAAGATTTAGATGCAATTATCTGTGATAAAATAGCGAAGGTAGATCCTATTTGTGTGCCATGAAATCAAAACCAAAAAAGCAACAGAACGGAAAAATACTGCTCAAGAGGCCTCCGTTCCTTTTTTTCCATTTCATGAACGCCCACCTAAAATTTATTCCATTTGTTTTTAAACTGCAGCACTGAAAAAGGCAGAGCAAATTTCCTACATTCAGAAGAGGATTTTTATAATGTAATAAGGCTACAACAAGATATCAAAACTGATTTACGTCACAGTTTACCAGGAATATCGAACACTTGCTGAAGCAAAGAATAAAATGTCACTTTTTTTCTCACAGAGGCAAACCCTCAGAAGATGCAAACAATCAAATATTTGCTCCAACAGAAGTATAATAATTTATATCAGCCTGGGACAACTCCTATAATGCTTTGCATGTCTAGAGAGAGATTAGGTTTATTTTAGGAATTTTCGGAATCATGAATTGACTAAATAAAGGAAAATAATTTTTTTCTGTATGTGATGGAAATAGCAGAAAGGAAAAGATATTCTCTTCACAGATCTCAGAAAAAAGAAAGGATCAGGTTTGAAAAAAAAAGATCATGTTTAAAACATTTTCTTAGCATTTTCTAGAACATCAACATCTTTCATACAGTACAAGAAAATCTGTGTTTACTTCCTAACAGATGTTACATAGTCAAAAGGGGATCAGAAAACATTTTTAGATACAAATTTTGATACAGAATGTGACAAACATGCGAGATAGAAATCATAATGACTCTTACATACCCTAAAGCTAATCACTACCTCACACCATTATTTTTTATTCGCATTGATGCCTTCTATTGGGAGATTTGGAAAAGGTTGTGATAACAATTCCATTGGTATACGTCTGGAAAAATATACTTAAACATGACAGAATTATTACAGATTACATCATTCAAATATGACCAGAAGCTGGCTCTATGGTTTTAGAGCTTACCTGCTAATATATTAGTTGGTTTTGTACTGTATTATAAAGTAAGAATGCTGGTTTTATTATGATTAAGTTAGTCACTCCTTCTACTAAAAACTCAATAAAGATGACTAATGTTTGGTGCAGCTCGATGCAGGCTGTAATAAAGTCCAAGTAAATAACATAATTTTTTTTTTTTTTTGAGGGTCCAACATGAATGCCCCAGCTTCTTTTTCATTTTTCGTCCAGGCTAAAGGTTTATCATTTTTTTGCATTCCTAATTAAGCCCTGATGTTCAAAAGGCAGAACTGTGCTAGGAGTAACACCACCATCTATGAAGCTCGTAGTGTCTGCAGACCCTTAGCGACCACCCCAGGGCTGGTGCTTTTTCCTGATGCCCACCTGAGGCCATCCTACCGCAGTGACCTTGGGTGTGCTGCAGGCTGAGGGATTGTTCTCACGCTGGACTCCCGGGCTGGAAAAACTTCTCATTAAGGATAAAATTCTGCCATCTGTCATAAGCCTCACATAAACAGCTGAACCAAAACATCTTGGCTTCCCCCGATCCTGCGTGCTTCCAACAAAAGTGAGGTAATGACAGCCAAGAAAAAAAAATAATAGGCAAAAGGCCATTGAAAACAGAACAATTTAAAGCCCTTCTCACAAGGTGCTAGACAAGAAGCAGGAAAGCGTGCGGGTAGAAGTCATCTCAGCAAGTCCACTTTTTCTTGTTTGCTTGATACATGTTTTTAGGTGACTTGGTAGCATTTATCAAGCACAAGTACTGTGCCACAAATAGTCCGGGATGGCTCAGTGTAGCTGGTTTCTGTACACAACTCTTCACAGATCTGCCAACTTCTACAGCGCTCTTTTTTTTTTTTTTTTAAAGTATAAACATGACTAATTTCCAGAATTTAGGGAACGTGCTATAGTCTTAGAAATATAAATGCAGTGCAAACGCACTGAGGTGGGTGACACAGTCTTCCAGCCCCCGGTACTTGGACTCTACGCCGGCTCAGTGGCAACTCGAAGTCTTTCCGCGGGCTGGCTCTCGGGGCCGTGGGGTGGGAAGGAGCCAAGGGTGCGGTGTGGCGGGCAGCGGGCTGAGCAGGCAGGCTTGCAGCAGTGGGGAACGGCAGAGGAGGTCATTTCGTACTGGGGAGGGGGCGAGGTGAGAGGAGAGAAGGACGGAGCAGGACTCGTTGTGGTTCTCAACAAGAAAGGCCAGACAACAAACGGCTTAATAAAATCGCAGGTTTTGTAAGACAGGATAAGAAGAGGAATATAGACAGCAAGTGCATCTTACATCTCTTCAGATGCTGGGCAAGGGATGCTGCNTAGAGCAGATCCTGTCCATGGAGAGATGCTCTTCCCCTTCTGACCATTTGAGCTACTACAGGATACTCTCACAAGAAAACAACCCTGTCCCTAAAGGATTTTCGCATGAGAACTTCTTGCTGCATGGTTAGACAAAGGCAAGGTCACCCAGGAGGCAAAATCCCCGGTACAGCATGGGAGCTGCCCACACTGAGGTGACCCCGTGGCCAGTGGACCCGTGCAGCCTGGTGCGGCCCAAAGCCCCACTGGGCCAGCAGCCCAGCACCCTCCTGCGCCCACTCGGGTCATGGCGAGGGGCATCGCTTGCTCCCCTGCGGGCACCCCTCTTCTGGGCAGGAGCACCGCGCTCCACTCCTTGCCCCGCACGCATTCTGCCTTTCTGGATGGTGTTATGAGCTGCAGCTCATCCAAGCAGGCTGTCCAGCTACCAGGAAGGTTGTCCCTGTCCTAGCACCCACCAGGGCAGCTCGAGCTGGTGTGGGGCAGCAAGCTCCCATGCGGCGGCTGCTCACGCTAACGAACGGGCTGCTCGAGCCCTGCCTACACGGCCCAGTAGAGCTGGCATGGTCAGGGTCGCTGCCTCCTCGAATACAACGGCTTCTGCAAGGCGCCCAGTGCGGAGGTTAGGGCAACANGGAAGGGAACAGGAGAGAGGAAAATGGGATGAGAAGGGTAAAAAGGTTGTAGAAGATAAAGACAGACTAGGAATAGAGAGCGTTATCTGTAGTGAGATGGAGTAGCAGAGCCGAACCGACTCAGAATTCAATGGCTGTGGAAGATACAATGACCTGTTAGAGCAACTATGAGAATTCTGCAATGGCTTAGGCTGGAAAGGATCTTTGAAGGTTGCCTGGTCCAACTCTTGCTATCAAAAGAAGAGCTACTGAAAGGGTAAATTGCACTATCGGGAAAACCAGTCACCTGTGATTCCGCCCCCGACTTCAAGGGCACAAGGTGCTTTGCGGCCACTGCGGCAGGACAGACTCCATCCTTTCTTACAACTTCATCCGTAATGGGAGGTAAAGCACGTCATGCAATTCTGCAAATGAATTGTTGCCTACTGCAGAAACTTTGTACACCTATATACACCAATATTCACATTTAAAAAAAAAAGTTATTTTAGAAGTAAACCATATTTTGACAGAAATTAGAAAGTTTTTTGTTACCTTTCCTAGGCAACAAGGTTTTACCCCACATGAGCAGGCTGGTGTATGAGTGTTGGATACCCCGTAGCCCCCTTTCCTCTGCAGCTCTGAGACTCAGCAGACGTTTGTCTTTGCACACTGAGCACCAGGAACGGGGATTTTCTCATACAAGCCTATAATGCTGTTTGTATTCCCTCCTGACTGAAACCCGTGACAGCTCCGGAGCGGCAGGCTAGGAGGTTATTACTTTTCATACCTGTGCTCACCAAGTTACTGGGTGTGAGACAGTGACAAGCAGCAGGGAAGAGTGACATTACCATACAGATAAAAAAGTCTGTCAGCTCCTGGTGCCAGTAACTGGAGCCTTGATTCAAAGCCTCATCAAATTCTAGGAATCTCTTTGACCACCAAAGGCTTTGGATCAGGCTTATCCTTCTGGAAATTACTAAATAAATACCATATAATGTGCAACAATGCTTTAATATCAAACCCATTATAAATATATGTATAGTGGTTGCATGCATATACATATGTGTGTGTACAAATAAAATCACCCATTGCTATTAATTCAGCAATTTTTTTAAAATTAGCATGAAAAGATGTGCCCGGAAAATATTATAGAATTTATTTTTTGGTTTTACGAGATTTCTACAGTGTGGAACAATATCCTATACAAGCCATACAAGAACTGCTAGAACTGCTGCTAATAGAGAATTTAAGCGTAAAATATGATTTTAACTATTCAAGATTGCATTTCCAAGTACTCTTTCTTGTGTGGGGGTGTGTGTGTACACACCCTCTGAAATGCATGCCTATTATGATGTCTCCTTTCAGACCTTCTACTTCAAAAACGTAATGCATAATCAGTTTGATTATGTGACAGGCTGTTTCACCCTTTTTCTTTTTTTTTCTTCTCCCCCAAGCAATTTTCTAGGTCATGTTTGCATTAGGTCTTCCTTTAAAAAAAATAAAAAGGAAAATCAGAGAGATTTTCTATGGAATTTCTTCCAGCCAGCAATTACAGTCATTGTTTGGAGAGCTAATTTTGATAATATTTCTAAATAATTAAGTTTAATTTTTCTTCAGAAAATCAGAAATCCATTTAGGCAGTGGGCATACAAGTCATTCATAGAATACTTAAAATACAGCCTTCAAGAAAAATAGAAATAGCTATACTTTTGTTTAGTTCAACTTTTTTCACTAGCATCATTCGGTCTTCAGTGAGATGAACTGAAGAGGAAATTGTCTCTAAAAACTTATTCTAAACATTTTAAATGAAATCTATTCAAGTGACAATATCTGCTTTTTTTATCTTGAGAAATGTTTTTGAAAAGGGTGCCACAGGCTTACATTATGCCCAAGATACACTGGAAATCTTAACTTTTGTTGAATGCAGGACCAAGAGATCCAGAATCAATCAGTGGCAGTTAAAAACTAGTCTGACACTGAATTTTAATGGACCCAGTCAGTAGCTGTAGGAATGACACTCGTCCTTGGCCATCCCTTCTGGCAGCGTGCTGGTAGACGCAGGCTCAGGGGAAAGAAATCCCAGCAAAGCCATGAGTTAGCAGCAGTCCTCATGCATCGAAACACTTTCTAAAGCAGATCCCACAGCAGGCAAACAGTGAGAAGCTGGATTTGTACTCAAGATGTTGCAGGCAATGGAGTTGTTCTAGCTATTGTAAGGGTATCCTCTGTGAAGCTGGTAAATAATTTAAACTCATCTTTCTGTTTTTGGTCACTATTGTTTATTATTTGTCTTCTCAGTCCTCCAGCTCTGATCCCTCAGGTGAAACCTGGGCCCCGCAGAAGCCATCAGGAGTGTCCCCATGCTGGAATCCAGTTTCCAAAAGTTTTGAATGCTTGCAGTCCCAGCCGGAGGCAATGGGTGCTGTGGGTGGTTAGCCCCTCTCCTGAACACCCTTCTGCCTCTTCCACATTGGGCACTTCATCACTGAGGAACTATGGTGCTTTTGTTGTGAATTCTGGTTGTAGGAGGAAATTGTCACCCAGAAGACGAATATAATAATACTCCTCTGCCTAACAGTGACATTATAATCATAGAATCATAAAAAATATTTTTCTTTTAGTGAAGGAAAATAGAATTCACACATCTTTCTGAGACATTCAGGTACTGTGGCAGTAGAAGTCACAAAAAAAAAAAGCTATGAGGAAAAGGATAAGTCTGTGCTAAGAATATCATACAGGAAATTAGGCCTAGGGCCACAATATAACTAATGAGGAGAAATTGAAATACTGAATAGCTGCCTCGTTCACCAGGCACTATTCATTCAGGTTGCTACTGGAAGCAAGCAACCTACAGTAAAAATAGCAGGCAGTAATTTGAGTATGAAGCAACTTCATTAATGATTACTTCATAAGGCATGTATACAATGAAGACAAATACAGATAGGCTAAGTTCAACAACTACAAGAAGAACAAGGCCCCCAACCTTTGAGTACCTGGCTTTGCTAATTTAACAACTTTTAAACATTATTCGAGAGAATTGAACTGCATATAATTAAACTTTAAACCTAACATATGATTGTTGCTTTTCATAGTATCACGCAGAATGACCCTTGCCTAATAATACATTTTCCTTTACACCAACAAGACCCCACAGGAAAGCATGAAGCTTTGATTTAATCTATCAAAGACCAGATTTCTTCTCAACATGCATTCAATTAACAATACATGCAATATATGTCCAACACCGTATTCTCCTCATAAAACTAGGAAAAAAGATGAGGCTAAATATGCTGTATAATGTGTTGGAAACATTCTGCAGGAAGTGAAAACATATTTGCAACATTGTTATACCTTCATGTCATTATTTAGACATAATTAGATAAATGTATTAAAAAGTATTTCTCATTTTTTTGACTAGTCTCTATCTAAAAGCTGGCAGGCATAATTGGGTTGGATACGGAGCACATGAAGATCGCTACGCCACCTCTGTCTGCAAAATGTGACTTGTAGACATGAGTTTACCATCAAAATGACTATTTTGCTATTGGAATAAGAGAAGTTATTCCAATATCTAACTGGGGAATTTATTTTAAGCTAAAGAAACCTTTTTCTCAGTATGAATAGTATCTCCCTTGTGGGAATTTGTTGATGGAACTCCATTGGCAGAACCAAACTGGGACATGTAAAAGATGTGAACAACGTTGTGGACTCGTGAAGTCTGCTTAGGCACCATCACAAACTTTTCTGATGTTCAGTGAATTGAGTTCTTCCTGGGCCTCAAAAATTACACCAAAGGGCAAAAACAGAGGAAGATTGTTTTTACATGTATTTCTGAAATTGAAGAACTTATTTTCTGGGAAGATGAAGGAAAACAGCAGGGACAGGTTTGAATTCAGTAAGGACATCAGCTGTGAATGAAGACTGGCAGTTGATGACTAGCCCAGGGTATGTCCTTTTCCATCCTTGGAACATCACTGACTGCTGCCATTACTTCCTTATAATGCACATGTTTCTAAAAGGTGTGTTGATTTGGTTATAATTATCCAATATTCTAAATTTCTCATGGACTATCCTCTACATATGTCAGTTTTCAGACATAAGAGAAGATCCTGTACCTTCAGAACACACAAAAAAACCTTCTTGGCTTAGACCAAAGGCCCAGCATCCCATGTGAACAAGGACTTGGTCAGACATAATGCTTATGAAAAGCAAGAAACTCGCCTCGTCTAGGCTGATCTGTCCGGATAAAGATCCAGCTTCCCGCGCTTTTTGGCCATACCGCCATGGTGCTGTTACAGCATTCCCCATGGCACTTACAGGTCCATACTCCACGTTGATTTATCCCAGTTCTCTCTGTGTTGGGAGGTGTCGAGGTGACATGGGGATGACAGTGACTGACCTCTGTGGCAGAAAGAAGGCAATCACTGGCAATACCTGGTGCGAGCAGCCTCCAGCAATGCGCTTCCTGAAGCTGCCTGGGACAGCACCAGCCCCAAGGCGGTGGCCCAAGGCTGCGAGGACCAGCCCCACAAAACCCCACAGTGTGGGGCCACAGTGCCCTCGCACCCTCAGGCATGATGCACATCTCCAAATCCCTCCAACAGAAGCAGCGCACAGGGCCCTCCTGTTTACAGGACATGAGCAGCAGCAGGTTATCTATCAGATGAGCAAACATCTCGTGTCACAGAGGAATTCTCCACCCAAATCCATCTTGGAAAGGCCTACACTTTGCCCACAGTCACAGTCAGAGCGAGCTTCGTTCCCACAGTAACAAACACAACTCCCATAACATGCCCCAGCTTTTTGGCAGAGCCCGATCTCCTCCCGCTGGAGCCCTGACTCTGACCCTGGCAGGGCAGGCTGAGAGCTGAGAAGGGGGTTGCTGTGCAACCTGACTGCTGCGCAGCCATCCTCCGGGACAGCACTCCTCAGCCAAAGCATGCTTTGATGGCTGGATCCACGCATTCTTCTGCAAGGGGCCTTTTGTTCCCTTAGCAGCTAACATTTCTGGCTGTATATTGTATGTGATCAGGCCCAGTTTCCTTCCTCTCATACCCACTGGAAAAAGCCGTGTCCAGCTGCAACATTTTTGTGCCAGGCTACGATGCTGCAGACAGCCAGTATTCACGAACCTGCAGGCACACGAGGAGAGAAAAGCCAGGCAGGAGTGGTTTAGGGTCCAAAGTGCTCCCTGTGCTACGCAGAGTGCTCCTCCTAGACGCCTGCTTGCTTTCTGCTGCTTCTCTTCCTGACCCCGGCTCCCTGCACAGCCACGTGGGGCTCTCCTCCCTCCACCCCAGGCTTTCCAGATTTTCAGTTCAGCTTGGATTATTTCAGGATATCCCAGCTGGGCCTTGGGGGCAGGGAGCAGAGGACAGCAGTAGGTAGCCACATCTCTGTTTCTTCTCCCTTTCCTCGCTTGTTTCTTCTCCCTTTCCTTGCTTTCTGTTGCAGGACAGTCCATCTGCACTGCATGGCCTCTGCCCCGGGGCCTTCTGCTCGCTTGGGGCAGGGTGTTGGAGGCAGAATGGATGTCTCAAAGGTCCCGCGGAGACTCCTACACAGCCCGTGGGAGAGCAGGCCGCATCCGCAGCCACAGGGAACCAGCAAAATCCTTCAGCCTGTGAAGCCCAATGGCCAAAGAAGTTCACAGCACATCCATGTAGCGTGACACCCTCCAGCGACCCCACTCCTTTGGGCTGGTGACCACGCAAGTGAAACTAGAACACCACTGCAGTATTTATCTTTCTTGATTTAATTTCTTGGGCAGGGAGGGCAATAAATACATCAATAAGTCAAACTGGAAAAATGTCACGGGTGGAATTCTCTAATCCGCTGCGGTCTCATTGCTTGTCTTGAAAAGCAGAGGGACTCAGACGTGTTCAGATCGCCCCACTGGGGCCCTGCCCATTGCTCAGTCGCAAATTCCCCAGATTTCTGTCACAGTGATTGCAGGAGATGATAATGAACGGCAGTATTAGACACAGCCTGAGCTCCGTGACTTGGGAAGGGCTGTCTGTCACGGGGAGGCCCCACAGCCGAGGCAAACCGATCCGAAACAGATCAGGGCAACGCAATCGCATGCCAGCTCTTCCCTAGCGCATGGAATCAACTCCTACCCACCAAAAAAAACCAACCCCACAAAAAAAAAACCCCTCAGAAAAGTTTTAAACTTCTTAAACCTTTGAGTGTTTGATAAAGGTGCAATAAAGATTACCCACCCCCCCCTCGTTCCTCTGCCGCGCCGGGGAGGCCCGGCCCGGCCCGCGGGGCTCCCTCAGACCGGGCCCAGCGCCAGGAGCCCAACGCCAGGTTCTCCCCTCGCCCACCCGCCTTCACGCCGCCTCCTCCTGACCCCACGGACACGCAGATTTTCCCCCCCCACCCAGCGCCCGCCTCTCGCGCCTCGGGCCCCGCCCCCCCGGGTCGTTGCCACGGGAGCTGCGGGGGGAGGAAGATGGCGGCGCCCGTGGAAGTCTGTCACGTCGCCTGCTGCGCCAACCGGGCGGGCGGCGGGGCCGTGTCCTGGGGGCTGGGGGAGCTCCTCGCCTTCGGCAGCTGCCGCGACGTCGTCCTCTACCAGCCGGCGGTGAGCTGAGGCGCCGTGGGGTGGGCCGGGGCCGGGGCCGGGGCCGCGGCCTCACGCTCGGTGCTTTCTGGCTCTCCCGCAGGCGAGGCGGGTGGCCGCCGTTCTCCGCGGGCACGCCGGCAGGGTGAACTGCGTGCGCTGGGCCCGGAGGCCGGGCGGCGGTGAGTAGCGCGACCTCTCTCCTTCCCTCTCTCCCCGTCCCCTTGGGGTGCGGGTGTCCGCCGCGGCGGGGGCCGGGGCCGCGGGCGCTGCCGGCCGGCCCCTGGCTGGGGCGGAGGGTTCGGCAGCAGGGAGGCCGCGGCCTAAACCGGGAGGAGCTGAAGGCGGGAGGGAGCTGCCGCGCTTCCAGCGCGTCCCCTCGCCTTGAGCCCAGCTTCCCGGCAGGGATTCTGAGGGCCGGCTCCGGAGGAATCTGAGCGGCCGGACTGAGGTGAGCGCTCCGGTGAGGCGGGGGGTCGGGTCGGGCTGTCTCCTCCCGGCCCGGCAGCAGCCCGGGTGCTGCGGCAGCTCTGAGGGGTCGGCGGCTGTGGGTCAACGGGCACAAACTGAAGCATAGGAAGTTCCATCTGGACACGAGGAAGAACTTCTTCCCTCTGAGGGTGACGGAGTACTGGAACAGGCTGCCCAGGGAGGTTGTGGAGTCTCCTTCTCTGGAGATATTCAAGACCCGCCTGGACAAGGTCC
>Ga0065711_1002940_pt1 | contig 30753 bp, 15 predicted proteins | sample Hoacrofraction12_FD_59098 | JGI IMG/M metagenome (GOLD analysis project Ga0065711, IMG submission 59098) | Hoatzin crop microbial communities from Cojedes, Venezuela - Epithelial fraction 12 v2 (version 2) | ecosystem: Host-associated > Birds > Digestive system > Esophagus > Crop | place... | reverse complement strand
TTTTTTTTTTTTTTTTTTTTTTAATCTAGTCTGATCTCACCGAAAGAAAAACTTATCTTGAAAAGAAAATTTTTCATTTCCAGATATCCCTCGTGCTATTCAAATCCTTCTTTCCTGCAAGATCAAGAATAATACTATAGTGTTTTACATACTCCTTGAAGTAATGACATTTCAAACCACTAATATATTTCACTACAGGAGAAAATAAACTTTCAAACAGGTGACAAAGTTCTCAAATAATTATATAATTAAGAGAAATTGGTTAAGAGATACAATAAGATTTTCCTAATAAACTCCAGGTTATATTTTCATCTCCTACTCTACACAAGAATTAAGTAACCTATAGCCATCATTTGGAACTATCTGGACAACAGAATATCTTTGTTAATCTTGGAATCATAGAACGGTTTGGGTTCGCTAGTCCATCTAGTCAATCTAGGTAATCTTATTCCAACCCCCCTGCCATGGGGAAGCACACCTTCCACTAGACCGGGCTGCTCAAAGCCTCATCCAACCCGGCCTTGAACAGAGGGGTCATGTACAACGTCTCTGGACAACCTGTGTCAGTGCCTCACCACTCTCATCCTAAAATATTTCTTCCTTATATTTAATCTAAAGCTACCCTCTTTTGGTGTAAAGCCATTACCCCTTGTCCTATCATTACAGGCCCTTGTAAAAAGTCCCTCTGCAGCTTTCTTGCAGACCCCTTCAGGTACTGGAAGGCTGCTATAAGGTCTCCCCAGAGCCTTCTCTTCTCCAGGCTGAATAGCCCCAAATCTCTCACCCTTTCCTCACAGAAGAGGTGTTCCAGCCCTCGGATCATTTTTGTGGCCTCCTCTGGCCCCGCTGCAACAGGACCACGTCTTTCTTGCACTGAGGGCTCCACAGCTGGACGGTGGGGTCTCACTAGAGCAGAGGGGCAGAATCCCCTCCTTCGACCTGCTGGCCACACTGCTGGGGATGCATCCCAGGGTACGGTTGGCCTTCTGGGCTGCGAGGGCACACTGCCGGGTCATGTTGTGCTTCTTGCCAACCAGCACCCCCAAGTCCTTCTCCTCAGGGCTGCTCTCAACCCATTCTCCACCCAGCCTGTATTTGCGCTTGGGATTGCCCTGACCCATGTGCACAACCTTGCACTTGGCCTTGCTGAACTCCATGAGGTTCTCACAGGCCCACTTCATTCATCTTCATGAATCAGAGACCAAATGGATTTCACATGCCAATGATTCAATGCTGCTTACTCTGAAAATTTCATGTCCGTGGCCTTGCCCTCTACCTCTGGCATTCTCCTTTCTCTATGAATGACCACAGTTTTGGCAGCGATGCACAAGAAGTTTTACATGTGTAAAAAGGGTGAACTCGGAAAAGCAGAATTCCCACCTAAAAGAAACTGTTCTTTCAATGTGAGGGAGGAGAAATACATACATTTATTCTCTTGCATGTTGACGTATTTCAGACATTTCTCCAGCCCTTAGAAGTAAACGTTAGAAATATCATCGACAGCTTAAAATACGAAATACGTTTACAACAAATTGAACCACCATTTCTCCAAGAAATGTTAGCATAGTTTTCACAGCTATTTAATTTCTTTTAGCTAGAAGAATTTGACCGAAGCAATGGTAAAACAATCATCCACGGTTTATGAATACTTACTACTGCTTAAACTTAAATGCAGCTCCTCCTAGATTTTTACTTTCAAAAATCAGTGAACAGTTCACAAAATTTCCACGTTTCATTCTTTTAAAATATAAATATTGACAAAATATGTTAAATGTTAACTTAATATCAACAACAGAGTATTCATGAATCTACATCCCTAAGTGTGAGCAGTTTGTACACAGTCTCTTTTGCAATCGTTTTCAATATAATGTTCTCCTCAGTGGAACACTGATTTTATTTTCAGTAAGATTTCATGGAAAGAATATTCATATAATCATGAAAACAAGAAGTACAGGTATTTGGTTAATATTACTAAACCTCTTCATATTTGAAAATCTCACTGTTCAAACAGAACCGTTAACTGCATTTAAAAATTCATATTCATAAGTATGAACACTTCTGCCAGTAATTTAAAAATCAAAGAGGTGTACTAAAAAGAAACACACAGGACATGCAAAAAAAATTCTTTCATGTGATCATCTTTCATGCCATTCACTGCTGGTGATGTTCTCAGAGTTTCCAAGGATGTTTGTATATTTTCGTTATTTAGAAACAAGTCCTCAAAAAAGCAGGAGAGGTAGCACTTCAGCAACATTAAATATTCTGACAGGTGCTGACAGTCAGAATGAATGTACTGTAAATGTTCACAACAATTGGACTAGATTCAAAAATGTATATATACACTAAATAAGTGTTTTATTGCATTTTAATTAGTCATCACCAAATTATATAAAATGCATTATTAATAAGTGTACTTGTAGCAATTATATTTAACTATTAAACAGCTTACATCTTGTTTTTTTAAAAAATGTGCATTAATATTACTATTTTATTACTGTTCAATTTAATTTGTTGTCAAATCACTGAGCAAAAGGATTGCAAAGAAATAATTAAAATCTCCACGCAGAAAGTTCAGTGCTAGAGTATTATAGAGTGCTATAGAGTTCTTCTTCATTTTCATTTAACCTTCCCTACACTCATTTTATTTTGCTGTCAAGATTTTGGGTTGGGTTTTCGTTTGTTTTGTTGCGGGGTTTTTTTAAAACAAGACCACTATTTATATAAGACTACCAAGGTTCCTTTAATTTTGAGGCAATTTAAGGAAAAGGCATTTTAAGAAATGCGTATCTGAGGATGCCATGAAGATGGTATGAAGACAGGCAAGTTTACTTTTGCTCCTACTTCAAGCTATGTATGGTAACTTTTATCATTTTTCTTGTCATTGAAGTCTAAAATTTATCACAATATAGCCATTAATACTTTCAAAAAGATGATGCATTCTGACTAAACCAAGACAAAAATGACAACTCGGAAGGAAAGTGCATCACCCATTTGAGAGTGGAGACAGCAGCTTAGCCATGCACAAATGCTGCTTATATATTGAATATTCAAGAATATTAAATGCAAAACAAAGGTATGAATAAATCAGAACATCATGATTTTCTCTAAGCTTCCAGCTATACAGTATTAGAGAATTTTAGGAAATAGTGGTGTTATCTAACTTATACCTCTACCTGCAACAACAACTTCTACAATGTTAATGACACATTATAATACGAACATGAAGCATAAATATTACAGAGATTTAACTATAATACATAGTGCAACTAGCAAGCTGCACTATTCTTACTTTTAGCAGGCCAAAACTCTAGCTATTACATGATAGTTTCAAATTACTTTCAATATTCCTAGATGACTGAGGAGTTTTAGATTAGATATTCAGAAAGTATGTCCAGAATATTTACTTATCATACTTATTTCCTGTGGCATGGACAGAAATTGTCAGAGAATCATACCTCCTCCTTGACCAATAATGAACGGTGAGCCTTCAAAAAAATACCACACGTGACTCGTGGGAGAGTGATCATTAGAAACCAAATACGGAGGCACGGCAGTTTCCAGACTTCCAGCCTCCTTCTTGTCCTTGTGGTCTTTGAAACTCCATTTTTCTGTATCAGACCATTTCAATATCTATAAATATATGCAACATTTTGTACTGACAAGATCTTTTCCTGCCTAGAACTTTCTTTACCCACCCCTGCATACTGCCTACCATTGTTCCACCATAACCATATCTGGCCTCTTTCTAAAACCTTTTTAATGTCTAGGATATCAAATGCATCTAACCTGCACCATTTTTTATTTGGCTTTTTTAATAAAGATACCAATCCAAGAGATAAAAAAAATATCTATTAAGAACAGAACACATAAAAAGAGTATGGGTGCTTGGAGAAAGTATGAAGATAAATATACCCGTTCGTTTTCCTCTGATCGCTTTCCTATGAAGAGCCCCAGTCTCCATCAGTCCATTATACCACAATGTTGTGAATTTCCTGGAGCAGAGATGACACTGATACTCCTTTATGAAGTGCCAGATAATTGGAAATAAATGTTACTGTCTATTTTGTAACAACAATACTATATCTGCCAACACTTCCAGTCTTGGCTTGCTCTCCTCATAAAGTTATCTGTCCTTTAAGAAGAAAACTTAAAAAAAAAGGCTGTAAAAAAGGAAAGGAAAGTTGTCCAAATGACACTATAGCCTCACAGCAGGGTACTGTGAAGTATTTTGTAACAGGAGTCCTGGTCTGTCAGTCTCGATCCATCCAAACTATGTTTATGTTGGATTTGATAGGCAGGTTGCAGTGTACTACCATGAAAAGCAACGCTTGCTCCTCTGAGTACAGTGCAGAACAGAGCCTTTAACTCTGTAAGTAATCCAAATGACCTCCCAAAGGGCAATTCACAGAATATAGCATTTTTCAAAACAACAGGCACAAAAACTCTCCCTAAAAAATGACAAAAGCGGGGGGGAAGGATGCGCAGAATTAGCTACTACAAGACATCTGGTGATAGATCTTGCAATGGATGGGCAAATTCTTGCATCCCAGCTGGGAGTGAGTGGGAAAGCTAAAGGCTGCAGTCCTCAAAGCCATTTTGCCATCCCAGTCTGTGTACCTCAAAGACTCAATCCCTCTACAAAGAGGCTATAACACAGCAGCTTTAGTTGGACATCTCCTATATTTTGTAAGCATCACACTAGACGTTTTAACTAGTTATTGCTAGAATTACCTGAGGTGGATCTATTACGCTAGGAATGATCAAATATTTTACAGCAAAGAAAGTGCTTTCGTTGCTTCCTGGACTATGCCAAGGGTGGCAAACCTACTCAAATATTTTTGTAATTAACATGATTCAAAGTATTCCAAAATTTTGCACCTTTCCATAGGTATTCTGAGGAGACCAAGACATGTCTTTTTGATTTTTAAAAGCTTTCCATGCAAAATTTGGTATGTATTCCAAGAAAACAAGTACCAGCTACTGAAAAATAGAATGGAATAATAATTTAAAAAAAGGTAACCTGTCAAAATGCAGTCCTAAAAAAACCCACCTGATCACCTGAAATATGGTACTTCCAAAAGGCCATGCTAAACAAAATAGCCACTCTTACAGCTGAAAAATCTGAGAGCCGATAATTATTTACTCCTTTTTAACTAAATACTCTAGTAAAAACAATAGTTTCTTGCTAGCAATAAGCACCACAGACAAGCTTCGGATCAAAGACTATTTACGTGACAACCATTTGCCTCTGTGTGATAGCAAATAAGGATAGAAAAGGGGAACGGGGAGAGAAAAGGGGAACGGGGAGAGAAAAGGGGAACGGGGAGAGAAAAGGGGAACGGGGAGAGAAAAGGAGAGAAAAAGAATAGGAAGAGAAAAGGAGAGAAGAAAAAGTGCTGTAACAGAATGTTATACTGCATCCCTAGGACTGATGAATGTGGTAGATTAAGGGCAAAAAAATCAGGATTACAGACTACCGAAATCTACTGAATGAGGACCTTTTCTGACGTCAGAGGGAAATAAAGAGAACCCAGGAGGCATACAAAAATCCTGTTTAGTAATCCAAACATATGGTAGAGGTGGGATATTACTGATGCAGAGATTGTGTGGGAACAGTTACAGCATAATCCCTTCACAAGTCTCTGTTTCACCAGCCTTGAGCGTTTCTATTTTTTATCCATCATTTTCTGACTGTCTGTTGGTTTGCTTCTTAACTCAAGCCTGCATAGGATAATAGGCTACAATTACATTAACCGCCTTTCATCTCAGTTTGAATTAAATTTGTTCTGCGTGCCAGCATGAAAATCTGTCCCAACTCATTTTGCTTAAGTCAAAGAATAATAAACTCCCTCAGTCCAATAATTTAGCCAATGGTTTTAATATTGTGAAATATACAGATTTTTTTAACCAAGAGAAAATCTCAGAACTAGTACTTCAGAGGAAAATTTCAGTTACAATATTTGTCAGTAAAATATATATCTATTCTGCATTATGATAGTGATTTTAATAAGATTTAAAATACAATCCTATGCGCAATTGCTCTCATGTTCCTAGGGCCTTTTTTCTCACTTGTTTTCAGAACAGGTTTCTAATTTATGCAAAAGTGATGCTACAATTTTTAATATTACCCACAAATTAGAAATGCAAAATATTTTAATGTCACTTGACATATAATTCTGGTGACTCAAATGGCCCATCATGTTGGAAAAACAAAGTACTTGTCACATTTTCCGTAAGTAAGAGAATCAACTGAGAGCACAGTGGAGAGATGCACTCTGAAGCAAATGCTCTTTCGGGAAGATCAGTGGAAAAAATCCAAAGAATTCACTCTACGGTTATTTTATGTTTGCAGAGCATCCTAATGCACTATAGCAAACATTTCACTCTCGAATCAGATCTAAAGGTTTAATTTTAAAGCTCTCCAGTGAGTATTACAAGACAGGCTTTAAAAAAAAGGCATCTTCTCTACTACAGTTCTAAGCTTTCTATCTTCTTTCTCCCACTCTTTTTCTGTTTGTTTGTTTTTGGGTTCCCTTTTGGCTTTTTATTTTTAAAGAAAATCTAACTGAAATCACCCTGTGATTCCAAAGTTCTACTTCAAAAGTGGTTTGGAGAAGTGAATTCACTTATTGGATTCATTTATTCATTCACTTTCAAGAAGAATAAGTACACATGCAGAAGAAAAAATGTCAAATTCACACATACTGCTCACAAGAAATATAGAAGAGCTATAGTGAAATACTCTGGTTTTAAAAAAAGCGCAGGTGTTCCTGATTTTTTTTACCCAGGAAAGACATGGTTTCCATGTCATTTTGAAAAAAAAAAGAAATTAAGTTTTCCCAAAACAGGAAAAAATGTTAGGTTTTGTGAACTCGAGTTGAGAAATAAGACCTATGCATCATGAGGGAGGAAAGAAAAAAAAAAAAGAGGAAAAAATAAAAAACAAACAACAGTGCACCATATGACCTACTGCCATAACAGAAGGAAATTTTGGTAATCAGGCTTGGATTCTGGAAGCAAGTAGTACAGTTTTCTGTAGGAATATTAAGGACTATTCATGACTTCTAGCTATGACTGGAATTTGCAGAAGAAAACACTCACACAAAATGTTACCTGGCAGTTTTAATTACAGTGTGTTAATAGAATGTATGACAAACTACTATATTACGAGCAAGCAGAAAATTGGATACAACATACTATTTAGAAACACATAAAGCTGGATATATGTAATGTATAGCTCGATACATGTACTACTGAGGAAGGTATATCAGACTAACATTTGGATTGTACTTTTTAATGCTTCTGTTCTGTTTCCTAGGCCTGCATTTACCTGGAGAAATTTAATCTGAACTTCTATCATGTTTATAACAAAGCTATGTTAGTTACTACTTCTTTGACTCTTTTTTCCCCAGTGAAAGAACTACTGTTTGCTGAATACTCACTGTAATTTACTTTAAGGTCAGTACTTAAATGACATCTGTGTTGCAGGAAATTTCATATGATACAAACATACTAAAGACAAGAGGGCTGCAGAAATTGTCAAAAGTCAAAGTTGAGGACAGGTACAGAGTACGCACGGGTTCAAATATTTGAGTTAAAGAATCAACATTCTGTGGCACAGCATCTAAGTCTCAAAACAACCTGCAATGTTACCATAACTTTAACTGCATAGAAATACTTAAGAACTTTGAACAGACAATGAAAAACAGGCAGATACCATTCTACAAAACTGAGCACAGAGAAAGCCCTGATCAAAGCTTCTGATGGGTAAATGTCAAACCACTTCTTAAATCATGTAGTTAACTTTTTCAAAAAAAGCAACTATTTTCCATAAAAAGCAAGAACAAAAGCAACAAACCGATGGTATAGGAAAGGTTTCATGAAAGCCAACGACAAAAAGACAAGAGCATTAAGCAAAAAAGATAATGAATTTTATCCTTTTTCTACCCTAAAAGCAGGGTTGGAAACGCATTTGATTTTATGCATGTCTGAGTGGTTTAAATACAACAGGAAAAGGTGAAAAAATCCTTAAGTACAATTCAACTACAAATGCATTTTCTTTTTTTAAAAAATAATAAAAATAATAATGCATATCTATTCCCCAAAGAATGGATTTCCAGAATAGCCACTTCTGAATCTTAGAGGTATTTTACGTTTATGTGGATGGCACTGAACAGCAGTAAAGTTGTTCATCTGTTTAGATGTGCTGTTACCTCTTCTTTTATTCATAAATATAGAGGACGCAATCTTTCTGTTCAACATGAAAGATTAATTTATATATTTTTTCATTTTTTATAATCATTATTTGTCACCTTCAACTTTACCTTACATTTACCAAGTCCAGAAAATAACAACAAATAATAAAGAGAAGGGAAATGAATGAACGGAGAGAAGCCAAGTGTCCCTTCCAAGTGGATGGGAAGAGCTTTGCAAACTAGTTTTGTGAAACTTTTGCTGCTCTTCTGTACATAACAATTTACAATTCGCCTCCCAAGAGCAGAAGAAAGTAAAAACAAACCATAGGATCCCCAAGTCGCACAAAACCAGGGAAATATTCCCTCTTAAGTAACAAGGTGTTACCGTGTATTTAAATATTTATCTGAATCAGGGCCCAAATATGTGATTTAATCAAGACTATGCATAAGAAAGGATAAAATGACCTAAATGAGAACAGGATTAGAAAGTCATTTTGAAGCATCTGTTAAAAAGTAATTGCTGCCCTTGTCTCCTGGATGTTGTAAGAACTCATTTCCAGGCCAAAGTTTTGTTTTTTTTCCCAAGTTAAACCTTCTTTATGAAATCTGATTTATTAAATCTCTTTTAGTACATCTGACTGTTCCTTTACCCTTTAATTCCTATCACTTTTCTGTGAGTAGCCCAACAACTTTTCTTCCATGACAATGTGCCATTTTGGACACGTTCCTTACGCTAGTTTGGCAATCTCTCTGCTCCCTTTGGCCTCCTGCTGTAATGCAGCATTCCTAAATTTGTCATTGCTCCATGGAACAGCGAGTGAAAGAGTGTTGTGGCAGGAAAAATTTTCAGATCTGATTATAAGTTTGCTTGGATTCTATATAAGGCTCCTGTTGCTATTTATAACAGCTTTTCTAGCTAAGTATTTACTTTGACTTTGAGTACTTTATTCTTTTTTTGAATTGCTGAAAAATTCCTTCTCTTGCAATATAAAAATAAGAGATGGAGATGGAGAACTAAAGCTGTAAATCAGTCCTTCTGAAGTGATAATCTAATAAACCACTCAGGCTTCACTGTTGTGAAGCCTAGGATATCATCAGGGTTCTTGGACTGGTTTATGCCTTTGTAATCAAGTTCCCCAGCCCCATTATCTAGTAAGCTAGATAAAGAATATCACTTACTTTTCAGTACATTCATACAAAAAATAGAGAGCTCAAAGCATGCAAAGGTTATGCAGCTTAATTTATATTTTATACTTTCTAAAGGTGATTCATCTGTACAAAATAAGAAAAGCATACAGGAGCATTTCTAATATTAAGACACTACCATCTTTCAGCTGGTGAGTACAGATAGGATTGGTGCTATCCTACTTGTTGTTGCCCTATCAGTTATCATTCCCTAAAAATACCTTGCATACAATGAACTTGCTTTTGCTGTCAAACTTTGTCAGTTTATATCATAAAAGGTAAAATATTACAGACACTTTTCAGTAGTACTGTTTATTTTAACTTACTGCCTTTCTGTATTTTGTTTATTTTATGTAATTCGCATAAGAATCCAGACTAACAGTGAAAAGGCGAAGAAAAAAGGATGTTTATCTATGCACGTGTGTTTACATATGGTCAACCTGCAGAATTTGTTATTTCCGGTAGTCTATCTCCAGATTTTTAAACAGGAGTGAAACAAATATTCCTCTTAAATAGACAAATCTGCAGCAAGAAAGAATAACAGTATAGGTAATTGCATCAGATTTCACCAATCAAGTATAGAATAGGACTAAAAACGCATCATTTTAGTTGGCCCATCATTAATACAGAAGCTAGTGTTACAGCAAGCTTTTCCAGCACTGACTGCACTTGGGACATGGGGCAGCATGAGAACACGGGCTCTTTGCAACAACTGCAGATACAGAGTTGAGATGGAAAGAAGACACAATGTATAAGAAAACCTGCATGACTTCTAGACGTCTGCACATACACCTGCAGAAGAATGCAAGCTTGTTGTGACTGGAAGGTTCCCCAAAATGACGACTCTTTAAGCATGACTTAGCACTGTGTAATTGATCTGCTTAGTCTATATTATTGTCAGCAGCTTCATGAAAAAAAAGAAATTAGAATTGATGCATTTATCACTCCCATGTCTTAATATCAAAGTATATTTCTTAGTTCTACCTATGCATAATTCTAACCCTTTATGTGCAAACTTCTTTTAACACTCAGCAACTACTGAAACAATTTAAAACTAATCTGACAACAAAGTGAAATGAAATGTTTTGACTTTAAAACCAGAAATGTAACTATTGCAGCTAAATTTTCATCTATATGTAAAGGTATACAATTGACTAAAAGAGAAAATAGAAAATGAAAAGAGCAGTAGGAAGATGCATATTACTTCTACTAGAGACTATAAGAGAAGAAAAGCAATCTTTCCATCACCAGGAAATTTCTACCAAATAGTGTCACCAGTACCCATCTGACCTAGCAACTCCTTGTTGTTGTTGTTGTATAAAAACTATTCTTTCCTCCCCTGTCTTTGTGAGTAAAATGAATAAATATCACAAGCCAAAGCTGACAGATATATGTATTAAAGGGGTTTTCACCACAATATAGCTTCGTTTCTTTTCCTTCTTTATAAGATTTGGAAAACAGATTTTAAAATAAAAATAGGACATGATATTTTGTGCGAGTACTGAGCAATCCATATCATGCAACATAAAGAGGCACAATTTTGATTTCAAATTTCACCATGTGTTGATAGCTTATAGAGAGCTATGAGCTATCACACTGGTATTTTCTTTTCCCACTGCTGCCTATGTACTTGTACCAGCTTAATGACAAATTGATTAAACCAGATGTGTATTCCAACTCTAACAACTCTTGTACCAATTACTAATTACCATACTAATGGCCTATCAGACATAAATTATAATCCTACATCTATACTGCACAATGGATACTATTTTATCTCAGGTTTAAGATCTGAGAATATTGAAGTAATTTTCAAGAGCTTTGAAAAGTTGCAAGTCCTGTAGATCTCTTAAGAAGAAATTAAGATTCACAGAACCTATTTCATTAAATTCACAATTCATTTCATTAAAAAGAATCAAACGTTTGGATTACTATACACATTAACCTTGTACACTGAACATAAGGAAAACGTAGATGCTCAGGACAGGTCTACTTTAGAAAAACTCCTTTCCCTGGAAATAAATACTTCCACGTAGATCCCTTCTCATTTCATAAGATGAAACAGTAGGCCTGAGCAAATATTTGTCATCAACATATTCTTCCTGCTTTAAATAATTCTACATTCATACAAATTAATTCATGCTAATCACGATTGAACTAGGTATAGAAGTATGTCCGCCGCAATGTATTGACTTGGATAGCACAAGCCCTGACAACAGACACACAGAGGTAGTCCCTTGAGTCTTGGCTCAGTCCTGGTCAAAATTATGGGATCAATTTGCTAGATTAAGCAGAATCAGCAACACAGCCACTTTAAAGCTACCAAATGCTCACTCTACCATTATGCAAACAAAAACTCCTTAACAGCTAATAGTTTCAGTCACCTGTCAACGAGTAAAAGCAGTACCCCCTTCAAATCATTCCACCTGATGTTCTTCTAAAATGGCAAATTTAATACAGATTCTATTGACAAATACTTTTTTCATTGTAAATGCTCCTTAAACACATTCTCTGCCCAGCTTGAAAAGAAAAACCAGGAACTTAAGAGGTGTGTGTTACATCAGTTACACTTAGTAAAGAAGTACATGTTGTGATGGTTAAATTCCAACTCACCTCCCATTAGGTACATATTTTGAATTTTCCACATATTGAAATAGTAAGGGAAATAGTTATTTCGACAGGCAATATCTTAATATTTTTATCTGATTTTTAAAATGACCTGATAGTTCAAGAGACAACTTTACTGAAATAATTCCTATATATTCTTCCTTCTGGATTTAATTACAAAGCTATTTTGTAGTTAAAACTAAATGTATTTTAATAAAGTTCAAACTACACTTAATCAAGTACCTCAGATAGAAAATGATGGGTATTAACAATGTACAGACAGACTAAGTATAGAACAGGTCAAATAATTACTTATTTCTATTTAAAAGGATTTTCTTTAAATTAAAAAAGAAAAAAAATATTCACAGTCATTTAAAAAGCATAAACGCTGCTCATCACTTACTGAGAATAGATGCTTTGTGCCTCAGTGAATGTTGTCATTTCAGGAAGAAACAGCCTTATTTAAAAAAACAACACACAAAAGATGTTTTGGGGAACATTCAATACTAATAACAATTTACCGGACTTAGGGGTATATACAGTTTCTCTGGACAGAAGTAGCTGCATCCAAATATTCACCAGGTAGGCGTGAGACATGCAGGACATCAGGTGCACACACTGTTACTATCTGCAAAAGCGCTGGAATCTGACAGCTGGTATAGTGAATATTGAAGATGTAAAATGGTTAGGTCAGGCACACAGTGCCTGGCTATATTGAGGCACAGAAGTTCATTACTAAGGAGTAGTAAAAAGTACGCTACTAGAGTAATTCACAGATGTTATCCTATACATTACAATTTATGATTTGTGAGATTTATTATGGCTCCTGTGAACAATGACAATTTATGACCAAATCACAGCAGCATGAAAAGAACAGAATAATTATAATAATGGTTAACAGAGTTAGTGACCACAATACTCCAACTGGATGTATTTATGATTTATAGGGACCCCAGCATCTTGTCTGGACAGAAAGAATAGACTATGGGGGTATTTGGCTCATGCAGATTAGGAGAGACAACTGGCTGGTAGAATTACGTGTTGAAAAGAATCTCCGCTGCCAGCAACCTCCTACAAGTTTTTTTCTGGAATCTGAACACCACTTTATGTTGGTTGTCTTACAAGAAATGCTCCAGTCTCCTCCTACACCTTCTCAAAGAAGCACTGCCAAGAAGTGGTGTCACTGCATGCACCTCTCCCCCTGGGCCGGTTGCTTTGTAAGAAGAGTTGTTCATACTGATTTTGGGCTTATGTTACTTTTCATAAGCCTTGGCCTTGCTAGATGCTAGATCCTAAGTGCAGTTCTAGTCCTGGCCACAGAGAAGCATCCGCAGGGGCCTTCACTGCACACCCTAAAGGATGCAACACAGCACAGCCCCAACATCATTTTCAACAGCTTGAATTGGGGGGAAAAAGCCCCTCAAACCGTAAGTATTTGCAACCTATTGTGACCCTGTCTGAGACAAAGGTGAAGCATTGTGCTAGGCAGATACATGCAATTCTTTAAAGTTAGCCCTACGCAAGATGAAAAGCCAGCCCAAGCCACAAGCTTATCTTTGACTTTAAATCTTTTTCAGTCTCTGTTACAGGTTTGCATGGCAAGGTTTCGGTGGTGGGGGGACTATAGGGGTGTCTTCTGTGAGAAGCTTCCCCCATGTCTGATAAAGCCAGTGCCAGCTGACTCTAAGATGGTCCCGCCACTGCCCAAGGCCAAGTCAATCAGTGACGGTGGCAGTGCCTCTGTGATAACATATTTAAGAAGGGAAAGAGAAAAACTGGAGAAACGGCAGGGTAGAGAGAGGAGTAAGGCAATGTGAGAGAAACAACTCTGCAGACACCAAGGTCAGTGAAGAAGGGGGGGGAGGAGGAGGTGACCGAAATGTCAGAGCAGAGAACCTTCCCTTGTAACTCGTGATGAAGACCATGGTGAGGCAGGTTGTTCCCCTGCAGTCCATGGAGGTCCACGGTGGAGAAGCTATCCACCTGTAGCCTGTGGAAGGGACCCCACGATGGAGCAGGTGGATGCCTGAAGGAAGCTGTGACCCCGTGGGGAGCCCACGCTGCAGCAGGCTCCTGGTAGGACCTGCGGACCCATAGAGAGAGAAGCCCATGCCGGAGCAGGTTTGCTGGCAGGGCTTGTGACCCCGTGGGGGACCCACACTTGAGCAGACTGTTCTTGAAGGACTGCAGCCTGTGGGAGGGACCCACGCTGGGGCAGTTCATGAAGAGTTGCAGCCCATGGGAAGGACCCACCCTGGGGCAGTTCATGAAGAGCTACAGACCATGGGAAGGACTCACGTGGGAGAAGTTTGTGGAGAACTGCCTCCCATGAGAGGAACCTTCACGCTGGAGCAGGGGAAGAGTGTGAGGAGTCCTTCCCCTGAGGGACAAGGAGCAGCAGAGACAACGTGTGATGAACTGATCGTAACCCTCATTCCTAGTCCCCGTGTGCCACTCAGGGGGAGGAGGGAGAGAAACGCGAGTGAAGCTGAGCCTGGGAAGAAGGGAGGGGTGGGGGGAAGGTGTTTTAAGATCCGAATTTATTTCTTACTGTCGTACTCTGATTTGATTGGTGATGAATTAAACTCCTTTTTCTCCCCAAGACCAGACTGTTTTGTCCATGACAGTAATTGGTGAGTGATCTCTCCCTGTCCTTGTCTCGACCCTTTCATCATATTTCCTCTCCCCTGTCCAGTTGAGGAGGGGGAGTGATAGAGCGATTTTGGTGGGCACCTGGCATTTATCCAGGCCAAACCAAAACAGTCTCTTTCAGAGCTAAAGAACTTGCAAACTTGTCTATTCTTGTCAGCTGTGTTATTCTACTATAATGAAAATAAAATGCAAAAGCATTACCTTACTTATACATCCTTAGACAACTGGGAATACAGCAACACTTGGCACCAAAAATCACTAGTACTTTTTATAAAAGAGCTCTGCTTTATAACACATGCATCCCGAGCACTGGAATTCAAAAAAGGTCTCGCTGGCATGTCATCTGTGAAAGACTTAGGCAGTCTGCCCTGTTCCACTGCTTCACGAACATATCTGCACTGAGGAAAACAGATTATACAAATGTCAGTCACTGAATGACATGGTCATGGCACAGGAGGAATAATTTTTAAGAACAAGGCATTTTGATAGAAAACCCAGCACCATATATTTTTCAAACATGGAATAAAAAAGATATTACTTAATTAAATCAATATCTAGCATGAATACTAACATAAACCAGTTGGGCACAATAGACACGTACACTGCTTGCATTCCTATTTTTCAGCCAGAATTGTCTGGAAAGTTGTAAAGAAAGCCTGTTTTGCTCTGAAGTTTGCATTTTTGGAGGTAGCTTGGAGGGGAAATAATGAATTTAAAAAGCCTTAGAGCACAACGGAAGCTCGGTGGCAAGTAGATTCTGCTCTGGTGAGCTTGTCAAACCAAAACACATACTTATATATGTGCATACAGCCCGTTATGGAAGAGCCTAACTTAGAAGCCAAGTGCAAAATTACTTTATTGTCATGAAAGAGAAACCCCTCACACCCAAACCATTCCCATCTTCCAGACAATTAATACTGAACTTAGAAAGATAAAAGGCATATTTCATCGGAACGGAACACCTGAGAAAATTACATGTACCATTTTTAATTCAGCTCTTGGCAAGAGCCATCTTGCTAACATAACAAGTTTTACATTGTAATATCAATATGGCAGCGTTCTCCAGATTTAAAACATTCACAACTGACCTACAATAAAATACCAATACATATAAAGCTCTTGGCTATGTGCTTGCAGCTGCTCCCTTGGCCACTAGCTCCTTCTCTTCACTGAGAACAGTGCCTTTCAGGAACAATACAGGACATTGAAACTCCAGTTCTTCTCCATTTTTACCTAGTCGGGCAATTTCCTGAATAAAATGTAAGTTTGCGCTGTAACAATGCTTACAAAAAGTGTTGTTTCACATTTACAGAGAGCCTGCAGTCCTGAAAAATCCCAGAGAGCCTCATGAACTTTACATATCATACACTGAATATACCAAAGAAGAGAAAGTGAGCATACCACAGTATGAAAAAAATCAACAAAAAGGCTGATAGTGACATACAATACTGACAAAGCCCATTTAAAAATACTACACAAGGCCCATGGCAAATCACAAGTGTCATTTTTCTTCAAATTTTAGATTAAAAACTAATCTCAAATGTTTCAAGTTCCTGTTATTTGCCTTCTGAGTGTTTAAGCCATTAGAGTGCATTTGGGTCATGTTCTGAGGCTTTAATATTAGAGATATTGTTTAAATGAAAGCTGCAATTTAAGCAAAAAAAGATTGATGCCAGAAACAGAAATTAAAGGGAAAAAATGAAAAAGTATCTCAAGTTCCTGATAGATCTGGCAATAATTACAACAGGTAAAGCAGAAAATCAGTACATTTAACACATATAGTTAATGTTGAAGTGGGAGTTTTATTGTATTGCTCTCCTTGACAACCTAACGATCTAGCTCTTTGAGAACTCGCTGAGGGCTTCAACCTATCCTTACAGAAGCAAGCTAAAATTTTCAGTCAGCTCAATAAGAACAGAAGCAGTCGCTAAATCCACCTAGATCTACATGCCAGATTTTGATGGAATTCTCCTTGAAACATCATAGCTAATGGAGTAATATGCACAGGCATGTCAAAGTTTTCTGTTAAACTCCAGGACTGGACTCAGCACGAACATAGAGAAAACACCTCTTGTCAAGTACAACCAAACATGTAAAACTAACAGTGGAATATGACCAAATGACATAAAAAGGAAAAAAAAATTGACAAAAAAGAATAAAATAAAATACAGTTTCCTCTAGTATTTTAAAACATGAAACATTATACTTCTAAATTTCACTTTAGAAAAGCACAGATCATAATAGCAACTAGTATTAAATGGATTCTACCCTCTTCATGAAAAGTTCTTCAACAGAAGAAGCTTTTCTTTATTAAAATCCCAGCAACTAGAATCTCCCTGGGTTGCTTTTGTTTGTTTGTTTGTTTGTTTGGGGGTTTTATGCACTTGTGTCTTTAATAAGGGAAGTTCTAATAAAGTGAATTTGTTATATGCTTGCTGTCAATTTTTCCCCTACCGGAAAGCAAAAAGCAGCTACTCCAATAGAAATCAGGGAACAGATTTACTCTGCTATCAGCAAATAAAGCTGCAGTGATATCAATAGAATGGTGAATTTGACTCATAACCCAGTAGATTTTTACCTGCCTTTCCATCTGGTAAGAGGAATTGTACCATTCTGTGAAGGGGAATTATACAAAAGAAGACAGCTGGATATATTAAAATCTTATTCTTATGTAAATCAGACTATCAATAAGTGCTTATTATTTATGCACAGATCCTTACATTATTAAATAGCCTTTTAAAGATTGCACACAGTGAAGATTTTACCAAATAAACAGGGTAAATTTTTATAAATAAAATAGTTTTTCTTTCACCTCTTCAGAAGAAATAACAGTACAACTAAGAAATGAAGTCTGAATATTTATGAGAACTAAAATGAGCAAAATGTTACTTTTTCATTCCAGAATACGCTGTATCTATACATTGTTTACTCTTAAATCTATCCTTCTTACAACTACGTAAAATACACTACGAAATATGATATTAAAAATAAGAATTTTTTCGCCCCAATTTTTTATTTCCACCTAACAGTCCATCATTACAGAAGTCCTGAAGCCCAGTTTTTGCTCAGTTCTTACAAGGTTTTGTGGCAGTTCTTTGTTTTATGCATCACAGCAGATGTTCTGAACATTTTTAATGTTTCCCAGCTAGGTAAAATAATTATTATTCTGATTTATGCCTGGCAATTTAGATACACTAAAATGATATCTAACCTGCCCATCATTCAAAGATGCAGTTTCAGTACCAACAGGACAGGCCCAATAGCCTAAAATCTGCCACAGCAGAAAGTACTTAACAGGAGAGATCGATTTCCTCCCCAAAAAACTACAGCAATGGCTGTAACCGGGAAGTACAGTGCAATAAACGTTACAGTACATCCAGTAAAAAGTGACAACTTGAAAAATTCACGATGAAACCCTATTTCCATCAAGCATTTGTAATCCTGTAACCTTTCCAGATGCTCATAATACATCTAGATTTACACAGATTTACGAGGGATGACAAAAGCTACAGACACACCTCCAGGTGAAGGCTGTCTCTTGGCAGAGCCCAGACACACCGAAACTTCTCACAGAATAATTTAACTACTCTGTTAATTCCGTGATTATTGTTTTTTCCCTTGCATCCAATAGAAGTTCTCTCATTTAATATCAAAATTTGAACTTCGAAACATCCCCTTAGCATGTTCCTTACATTTCCATAGACCTATTCCTGAAAATTTATGTGTGTATATAATCCTGCATCTGGATACCCTGAAACCTATGGAAATTTTAAAACCTCTATAAAGAAAATTCTATGAGGGAATAAAATGAGCAGCTAGTAAATCAAGTATTACAGAAAATTAAATAAAATTACCATAAAGTAATGGTTTTCACCAAAAAACATGTTTTAAGTCAATATGATTTTCCTGTTACTATCAATGGCACATTTCATTATTAAAATCAAGAGAGGAAAAAAAAAAATTGAAGTATTTTTATTTTGTATCTGGTTTTGCTATTTTACAGTCTAGTTACTTTGAATAATCAAACAATTCTAATCAGCTCCTCCTGATCAAGAGAGTATTACAGGTTTTTACCAACTGGAAATATCTAATAGAAACAAAAACATTTCTTTTTGGAAAAAGTGTTAGCACATGTCATTAAAGAAACATTGTAAAACAGAATGTAAATGTATGCTCAAAGCTCCTTTAGAACACTAATTTTGATTTAAAATGCCACTGTGCTTCATGCTATCCAACAGTACCATTCAGAAATTAATATAACAGAGATAGGTATACTAAAAAAAACTATGAATTAAAAAAATGAGACAATAAAAAAAATAAAGACGATCCTCCATAAACCCACAAATAACTAGCTGTTCTTAAGCTAGGGAAGGAAAAGAAGAAATAAAAAAGTGTTGCAAAGTTTCGTTGATTTCCTAAAATCTTTGCCCCCATGGCATGCTGTGTACTGCACATGATGAGCAGATGTAACAGCGTCAGAGGGAAGAAGGAAGAGATGGAGGGAGGGAGAGAGGGAGATAACATACAACCCTGCAGCTATGACTGTCTGATCAATAGGATTCTTGACAGGAATATAAATCTAACTTTCACACTGAACAGCTAGAGTTTGGAATTTTCACAGAAATACATATTTTAGAAATCACAGGGTTATAGGTTCACTGCTGAGATTGCACAACGGCCTATCTAATGAGTGGCAAAAAAAAAAAAAATATCCAGAGCTATGGAGAACAGTCTTCACACTTTGAATCAAGATCCAGATGATTTATACAGCATATAATAAAATAATAAATACAAGTAAGGCATTTAGCTGATTTAAAATAATGCTTATCTTTTAGATAATGACTGCATATGTATTTTGACATTATAATATGATACTTTCAAAACAGATTTGAGTGTAAGGATAATTTTTACAGGAAAAATAATTTTGCTACATTTTAAACATAATATGAATCTGATAAAATTTGCTTTCTTCATATGAAGTTTACAAACTAGTTGGCAGTATGGGACTAGATTCAGTGATTCAAGAGTGACCTATTTTTTATGTTCTAAGGGAAATAAAAAACATTTGACTGAAACTTCTATACATGAATGAATCACTCTCCCAAACCAAGCATCAGAGTAAAATGACAAATCTTAAGTGTGTCATCTGATGACACCTACTAAAACTAAACCTGTAGTTATCAGCTTTCCTCAGGATATCCACTGATCTTAAAACTAAGTCTGTAGTACTGAATTTTTATTGTAGATTGAACATATTAGGACACTAAGTGTCTATAACTGGAACTGGTCTCTTTCTACATGTGCAGTCATAAACTAGAGATAGTCTACACACCCTTTTTTAAAAACAAAATTTAAAAAAACAGAGTTAAGAAAGGGCGTCAGAGCAAAAATTCAATTTTTATGCTAATATTTGTGTCTATGAACCCAACGGGTGTGAAGCTTGCAATCTGAAATGTAATCACAGCCAAAAACAATTTGAAAATTGCTGCTCTGCAGAGTTCATTTCATCCAAAAAAAATGATTTGGAATGCCAAATGTTTTAACACTACAGCTTGCCCTGGATAAGCCTTTGGTCTGTGTGAGAATCTAGGAAGGGGAATGTATTACATGTGACAAAACAAGAGATTTTCAGTCTGAAATTGCAATGAAATGTCAAAATTCAAATCCCTGTTTCCTCTGTTTTGTGGAATGGTTGTAACTCTTAACCAGGACAGGAAAATCCACCACCAGAACAACATTTTCTCTTCTAGTTCAGTAAATGGGTGTCATGGTTTAACCCAGCAGCCAGCAACTCAGCACCAGACAGCCACTCGCTCTCCCCTTCCCTTCCCCCTCAGTGGGATGGGGAGGAAAACAGACAAAAGCAAGAACTCATGGATTGAGACAAAGACAGTTTAATAAGACAACAAAGGAAATACTAATAACAACACTGATAATAATGAGGAATATGCAAACCAAACTATATACAATTTTCTCACCACCTGATGACCTCTTCACCGCCAGTCTCCAAGCAGCGATCACAGAACCCAGAAAATCGCAAATTTAATGAAACTTCTGAAGAAGACCAAACTCCCAGAAAAGTTCAACTTCCCGGAAAAGAGAGGATTTGAACTCACGGAAAAGAGAAGAGCAGATTCCTGCCCCCTGGCCAACCCCTACTGATAAACTGAGCATGACGTCCATGGCATGGAATATTTCCACTGGCCAGCTTGGGATGCCTGGCTGTGCTCCCTCCCAGCTCCTGCACACCTGCTCGTTAGCTGAGTATGGGACACTGGAAAAAGGTCCTTGATTTCTTAGCAACAACTAAAAACATCACTGTTATCAACATTCTTCTTGTACTAAATCCAAAACACAGCAGCCACTGGGAGGAAAATTAACTCTATCCCAGCCGAAATGAGTACAATGGGTCCAAAGAACCTTTTATGACAAGCACAAACTCAGAACAGCAGGCTGATACGGCTGAGCAGCACAACCGACCCGCTGAGACAGAAGCTTCAAATCAGAGCAGAGAAAACAATGAAACAGAGACAAGACAAAAGCAAAGCAATAGCAAAATAGGTGTTTGAAATACAGGCTGGGGAAAAGGTCTATAAAGAGTGCCTTAGGCTGAATGGTAGATGGTAAAGGTTTGGAGTTATGAGAAAGGAAACTGTTTCCTAGCTCGAGTGTAACAATGCAGTGGATTTTTTTTCCTTCCCATCCTTTGTAAATAGGTAGAACGGCATCAACTTATGTCCATACCACACACACTGGTAATCAAACCACTCATTAATATCTAGAACTGATTTAGTGTTTGGACACATAAAGAGGAAAAACTAATTTCTCCGTGCAGAGTTTAAAGATATGATCGCTCTTTAGCATTTGTCATGATAAAAATTCATCATTTAGTCCTAATCTTGGTGTCCCATCTCATCCTAAGTCTACAATTGGCAAGACAAAAACTCCCAGAGGTACCACTGAAACAGTATACCTGCCAGAGCAGCTCTTTCTCACGAATATATACATCGCCTCTGCAACAGATATTTTTGCTGCTTGACTATTTCTCAAGCAAAGCGTTAAGGGCAGGATTCAAGCCAGTTCATTAAGTGTATCAAAGATGAAACCATAAATCCAGTGAAAGAATATGCCTCATGGCAGGCAGAACATAACCTTCTGGCACCTCTCCCTGCTGGAGAGGAACAAGCTGTATTTATGCCTTTTCCCCAGTTCCAACTGACTTTGCTATAACAANTTTAGGGCCAGATACTATTTAAAAGAACTGTGATTGTGAAAGCAATAAGGTTCCTATTGGATAATGCAGTGCACAAGATAGAATGAATTGAAACAAACATCTTTAAATACAAGGCTATTCAAAGTTAGCTTTAATGTGTTATTTCTCCTACTTGACAAGTTACTCCTGTAGTTCTTTATTCTTAGTCCTCCCATTTGTTGTGCTCTAACTTCAGTTGCAAGCTTTGCCTCTAAACAAACACAATAAGCTATCCAGTACAAAACAAGATACACTAATTGCACTTTCCATGACAGGTCTAAGCGTTCCTCTGTTCTATGTTTAATGATGTTGGAAAATGTCTAAAACACTGCGTGCTTTAATATGTTTCCTAAACCCTAAAAATCTAATCACTGTAGATTCTGATCAAGATATGTGACAAACCTACTGATAAAATGACCATTTTTGCAGATTTTTTTTACTTTGGATAATTTTTTTACAAATCCTAAAAAAAAGAACAGATAGTTCTCCAGCTACTTGTTTTTACATGATATTTTTTAAATTTGTAGTGTCTGCAAAACATTACTAATATTTGTGATGTAATTCTTTACCAAAAGATTAAGCAATATTGAAATTCCCTAATAAATTTAGGGAACACTAGATTCATCACTAAAACATTTTCAGGCCAATCACAAAAATCAAAAAACAAAATCAAAAACGAAAGCAAAACAAAAAAAGGAAAAAAGTGATTATACACTTGGGATGAATGGCAATAACTTTGGGCTACATTGAGTTATACTCACAGTTGACACTGGTCTCCTTTGATTCCTTTAGTTGTGCAGAAACATTTTCCTGTTTGCATGTGGCAAGTATTTGCATGTCCACTGCACGTACAAGCTACAAAATCAAAAAGGAAAAGTGAGATTTATTCACCCATATTTTAATTTGTAACTAAAGGAATTTTCATGAATTTTAATACTTCATCCTAAACGCACATCCTACAAGGTGTATTAAAAATAAATACATATGTTCCTTCTTCAATTCTAAACTTCTTTAAAGAACATTTCACTAGCACATAATTTAATTTATTTTCTGTAGAGTTCAGAACCATGCCTGTGTTATTAGGGGCTTTCCTCCACACCCTAAAAAACAGCAGTTTGAGAATAGCCATTAAAGTCTACCATTTCAATGTGCAATACAGAAAATATTTAACGACACATCTTTTCTATACAAGTGAAATCCTGACCAATGGCAAAATCAATGGCAAAATTCCATTAGTTTCAAATGTCCAATTAAACAAAGTATTACTGCCGATGTTTAGTAAAACATCTAATATAATTGGAACTTACTTTTGACAAAAGCAAACAAAAAGAAAGCTTTGAAATCACTTGAACAAAAGCTGAGTTAATACTACAGTTATGGTCCACAACAAGATTATTCTTGGAGCAAAACACCAGCACCTCTAAAAGCTCCTGAAATTTGAACTGGAGGAGAATCACAGAAGCATCATCATCACTCCACTCCTTTTTAAACTCCATGGCTAAAGTAAATCTTTCCACAGTGGTCTGCTCACTGCCACTCTTGCTGCCTGATTGATTCTCACCTCGAAACAAATCTTCATGTTCCCAGTTCTTGAGGTTTTTTTACTTTTCCTTCCCACGTTTATATGAATGACTATCTTGTTTAGGCAGTCCTCCCTCTTTTCTAACCAAGCGTACAAAACTTAATGTCCTCCCTCTGGTAAATGTGTCAATAAGTTCCCACACTATACCGGAATAATTACCTGCTCATATTCACACTACTTTAAAGTCTTTCCTTCATACAAAGTTAACTCTGAACCTACATTGATGATCATATTATGCTTTCGCTGAAGTTTTAATTAAACTGAGACTAAAGATTTCATATGTGGGCTCCTGCTTGGGAACAGATATGATACTAAGTAGTGACCTGTATATAATGGAAGCTTATTTTCCACTTTATAATCCTAAAATTGAATTTCTATCTGAGGGATTGAGTTTTAGTCTTCCTATTCTACTGATATGAAACATCACACAATGAATACTTCTGTGATAGTGTCCCATACCATACACTCTCTAACCTCTCTGCCCTAGCCTAAGACAAATAGGGAAAAAGGTAATACGCCAGCCAGAGGAGAGCATAAGGTATTATTGACAGGATATTTCAATGTCCAGAATTCTACAGTTTATTCAGCCTTCAGAACTGGTTAAACAGCCAGCTGAAGCTGAAGGATCAATTCTTACTAAAGAGGTACAAGACATTCAAACTCTTCACAAGAAACACACACCAGAAATTTCTATGCAGCATATAGCTATGCGTGACATTTTTCTCTGTTTTTTAATACAGCTTGTAACAACATTTCTGAAAAACATCTACAGTTTCCACACAGTGATAAATTTTATAATTTTGCTGTCATCTTGACACTCTACAATAAATGTTCATTTACTCCTCTATAATCAGTCATGTTTTCCTAAATCCCTTCAAGTTTTCCCCTCTACATTTATGGAACAATTACCTAGGCACTTCAACTTGGAAAAACTTCTTCTCAAAAGTTAATTTTAATTGTGTAAATCTTTGCTATACTTTCAGTGAAAAATGAATATATTCTTAACAGCTTATTCTGCTTATGGCTAATTGTTCTTAACAGTGATGCACCATTACAAGACAGCTCTAAAGTTATAAAGGAGCTAAAAGGGTGAATTCCAAATCATGTTCCAAAGGCTGTCAATATATTGACAAATATGGAAGCTATTCCCAACCAACCTTAATTGATTACTCCCCTAGTTACTGCTCACTTAATAGGAAGTAGATCACAAATGCAAAAGTGGAACTTCTTCTACTTGAGTAGTTTTTATTTAGTAAAAGTATTTAAACACTGCATTATGAAAGCCTGTGGACACTATGCATCTTTATCACCTTCTTGAAAAACTAGGAGCAAAATGGATTAGACAGTAAAAGTAACAGATGCAGCCATATGAGACTTTGTGGAAGGGCAAAACCGTTTCCTCTGGCAGCTCAGGCATGACTTGTATACCCAGTTCATGGAATCACCAATGAATCAAACTTTTCAGCACCATTTATCCCCAAGGACATCTAAATCAAATCAGCACCTATACAGTGCACTTTAACGTACTATGTGCTCACTCACGCAGGAGTCCACAGATGAACTCCTCTCCAATCAGCCAAATATCTCCATCCATTTACACTGCATCATGTTTTAGTGACTGCACTCTGTCTCTACCTCAGAGTTTTCTGGATTTATACTGGAGAATCACTAAATAACAAAACTAAATAATATAAAAATTTGATGGAATTTATTTTACCACGGACTCATCTAAATTTTGATCTGTGTGTACTGTGGTAGGTTGACCGTGGCTGGACACCAGGTGCCCACCAAAGCCACTCTATTACTTCACTCCTCAGCTGGACAGGGGAGAGAAAATACAATGAAATACCCATGGGTCGAGATAAGGGCAGGGACAGATCAATCGTCAATTACCATCACAGGCAAAAAAGACTCAACTTGGGGAAAATTCTTTCAAATTATTAGCAATCAAATCAGAGTAGGATAATGAGAAATAAAACTAAATCTTAAAAACACCTTCCCCCCAGCCCTCCTTTCTTCCTGGGCTTAACTTTACTCTTGATTTTCTGTACCTCCTCCCTGGCAGTGGTGCAGGTGGAGGGGAATGGGGGTTATGGTCAGTTCATCACACATTGTCTCTGCTGCTCCCTTCTCCTCAGAGGGAGGACTCCTCACACTCTTCCCCAGCGTGGGGTCCCACCCATGGGAGACAGTCCTCCATGAACTGCTCCATCATGGGTCCTTCCCATGGGGTGCAGTTCTTCAGGAACAGACTGATCCAGCATGTGTCCCTCGCAGGGTCACAATCCCTGCCAGCAACCCTGCTCCAGCATGGCTCCACTGGGCCATACGTCCCGCCAGGAGCCTGCTCCAGCACGGGCTCCCCACGGGGTCACAGCCTCCTTCAGGCATCCCCCTGCTCCAGCTTGGGGTCCCCCCTGGGCTGCAGGTGGATATCTGCTCCACCATGGACCACCTTGGGCTGCAGGGGCACAGCCTGCCTCACCATAGTCTTCTCCACAAGCTGCAGGGGAACCTCTGCTCTGGTGCCTTAAGCACCTCCTCCCCTCCTTCTTCACTGGCCTTCGTGTCTGCAGAGCTGTTTCTCTCACATGTTCTCACTCCTTTATCCCGCTGCAGTGTTTCTGCCTTCTTAACTATGTTATCCCAGAGGTGCTACCATTGTCGCTGATGAGCTTGGCCTTGGCCAGCAGTGGGTCCATCTTGAAGCCAGCTGGCATTGGCTGTACAGAACACGGGGGAAACTTCTAGCAGCTTCTCACAGAAACCATCCCTATAGTCCCCCACTACCAAAACCTGGCCATGCAAACTCAATACAGTAATCATAGTGCACACAAGGATACATTCATAGTGTGGTCTCTCTCACCAAAAACACCAACATGGCTGCTCTACCTCACCTGACACATACAAAGCTTATATAGGGCTAAGATCAGTATGGTTGGAAAAGGAGAAGAAAGGAGGGGATGAGAAGACATGGAACCTTGTATTCTGGATTCCTCACCAATGAAAATGGTAGTTCTGACAAGCCTGCTAGACTAATTTTCTTCTGTTACAAGATGAAGAGCAATTACTCTCATTGATCAAGTTCCTAGCAATTTAACTGTTCCCTGAATAATACCTTGAGAAAGGACATCAGAGCTAATCACTTTTACATTACTTTTAAAATCTCATCTAGACAAATTTTCTTTAACAGCAGTAACTGCATATTTTAATTAAACTCAGGCTTGCAAGTCTGTGATGAAAAACGAATTCCTACCAGTTTGTGGACCTCTATGTGGGGGGTAACTCAGAAAATAAAATGCCTGTGAGGCATTCCTGCTGCTACTGAGGCAAATGTGAATATATGTTATCAAACAAATGCAACAGCAGAAGCAGGATGATATTGTAGTACATTCAGTGGAAAAAATTTTAGACACCATTATCTTTGTGCCTCACTGCAGGTTTTTTCCACTGATCTACTTCCAAATAATACAAAAGAAATTATGAGCTTTGAATATGAACTATGTTTACTAATTAATAAACTGCAACCTAAAGCTACATTTGATTTCAAAGCAACATAAGACTTACAGTCTTCCATTACCTCAATATTTCCATACTCCTCTTTCCATATTTTGTTTGGTATTTTCTACTTGGTTTTCTCTATTTAATCACTCTTAGTGAATGGTTTCTCTTCTGACAGTAGCGTAAGTCAACAGGTAAAATTGTAGCTACAGCGGTATCTCTCGCAGTTTAATGCTAGTAGAAATATGCCATATCTTGGAATCAGTTTCAAAAGTATTTTTCATATCAATCATTCTCAGCTGGTAGAAGTCAGCACAAGAGATGCAATTTATACTTTCCATTTCTTTTTGAGGTACCACCCCTCTCCACCCCCATGCATCTGTTTTCAGGGAAGGAGGCTTAAGTTCCAGCAGCAGCAGCGGCAGCTAAAGCCTGCATAAACTTTTTCTTTTCCTTCAAAAAAAGGACAGTTGTCATCTTTAATGTTGATCTCAAGAAATGCTTAACATTATTTTTCTTTGTAAAAACTCCCTAAAGCTGAAGGAAAAGAAAATAAGAGTTAATAGTTAAAATGAAAGCTATACTTAATACTTCACATTTCAAATGCTTCTCTCATTTTAACGTGTATGTTTAATAAGAGGTTTAGGAGTTTCAATAGAACTGCAGTGTGGTAAACAAAGATTTCTGACTGAAAATCCCAGGCTCAGACTACTTAATGCTAAATGGTGGGAGGATCACATTACCACTTTTGATTTTCTGGGCCTGTCTGCCCCATCTTAATTAACATATCTGAGACACTGTCATGGAAAATTTCTGAAATCCCTTTTTGTGCCTCAGAGTTCTAAAACATTGTACTTTCCGTGGCTGTGCATGAAGTTAGCTAACCATCTCAGTGAGATTCTTGGCCAACAAGGACAGTTTCAGCTTCTGCCACACTGAAGCATTTTACCAAGTTTCAGCATCTTTTAGCTGATTTCCATTCTCCCAGTTAGTTCCCACATCCTTGATAGCCATGTCCAGTTAGGCACAGTGTGAATCTTTTGCCTTGTCACTTCTCTCAAGTGATGTTAGGTTGACAGCAACACGTTTTCTGTCATGATTATGCTCTAAATAACCTTCATTTCTTAACATGAATTATTTTATTTGGGACACTGAAAGTGGGCTTAAAATTAGAGTATGAAGAACCTACACAGCTTTGCTGGGTTAAGAGAAATTAAGTATAAGCAGAAACATTCTTTATGCTTTTGAACAAGGATTTTGCGTCACTAACAGAAAGAATATAATATACTTTTTTTTTTTTTTTAAAGAAATTTAGAGTCAACTTTTGGCCCTATGCTCAAAAAAAACAGGCCACCAACATAGAAAACTAGCCTCACCGATGCCGTTATACCTTTTGCTGAGCACTGCCGTGTGAACAGTAGTACAGGACTGTTAGAGGAGACATGATTATCTACAGGGTACATCATGTTCAGATTCTACTGCTGTATGACATATTCCAGCACTCATAGCGGCACCATAGGCAAATACTTTCAGGAGGTTACTGTGGCATTAAACCACTCTCAAATCTTCCCTGACAGTCATCAATGCAGAGAGTAGCTTGAAATTCTGCTTTAACTTTATAGCAAGTTTAACAGGCAATAACATTCTAACAGTCATTAAATTCTGCTCACATTCTCTATTTCCTCCTAATCTAAGTATTCATATTCAGTATTCAAAATTCAGAAATTAATCTCTGCAAACCGACTGGTTAAAATGAAATATACAGACCTTTCTTCTCTTAAAAAAAAAAGTAAAAATCTGCATCCCCAAAATACTACTGACTTTAAATAATAACAGTAAGTTAATTTCACGCGATGTATTTCAATGAGATAATCACACCTCTAGGATACAACAGGGATTGATAGTATATCATTGCTCCTTTTCCCTCATGGGAACCAAGTATATCTGCCATTCTCTATTTCATAACTCACACAAGGCTAACACTTTTTAATTATAAGGACAAGCTTAAGACTCAAAATAAATGCCAGCTTCTACTGGATTTCAGAACCTTCTATTAGGCTACAATTATCATCAGCCTTACACATTCCAAAATAAATTGCCGTACATGAAACAGAAAAGCTTGTTAACAATGCCTATACTTTGTTCAAAGATACAAGAAAAGATGGGAAACAGAATTGTCATAATTTCGTGTGTAAAAAACTCAGGCACAGAATACAGGCATAAAGATACACAATATATTTTGAATTAAAATATAAGTCTCATGGAGACTTTATATCATATTGCAAATTCCTGCCCAAACATTCTTTAAATCAACTTTCAAAAGTTTCACAAATTACATGATATGTATATTTCTAAAAATCATATCAGCTACAAAAATTCTTCTTGCAAGTAAGACCAGAAAATTTACATACAGTATTTTGGAACCACTCATTCACCCTCATCATGACTGAGAAACACGAGTTAAGTACACAAAATTGTACAAACTGCCTCCAGGTTGAGCTTTAACAATGAGTTCTGATCGCTTTTATGTTCTAGGTATAGACAGACCTTTGAATTTCAGTCCTCTGTAGATGCTAGAAGTAATGCCCCAGATTGACTGGCAGAATTTAAAGTTAACATCTCATTAATATCAAGTATATTAGTGCACATAACGAGTGAACATTTGTAACATATCTCCCAGTCCTTCCCCTCCTACCTTGCTTTAGTTTGTATCATATTCTATGTCCATGAACTCCATTTCATGGGAATGAAACCAAACCCGAAAATGGCCACAGGACCATAAAGGTGATTAAGGGACTGGAGCATCGTTCATACTAGGAGAGGTTGAGAGAGCTGGGATCAACCTAGAGAAGTCTCACGGGGATCTTATCAATCTGCACAAATACCTGATGGGAGGGAACCAGACTCTTAGTACTGCCCACTGACAGAACAAGAGGCAATGGCCACAAACTAAAAACCAGGAAATTCCACCAAAACACGACAAAACACCTTTTTTATTGTGAGAGTGACTGAACACTGGCACAAGCTGCCCAGAGAGGTTGTGGAGTCTCCATCCCTGGAGATACTCAAAACCCAGCTGGGACTCTACTGCCTGGGGCAACCTGCTCTAACTGACCCTGCTCGAGCAGGGGTGGACTACACGATCTCCAGAAGTCCCTTCCAACTTCAGCCTTTCCACGACTTCATGACTATTCCTCAAGCTCACCTCAAGGACTCAGCCATTTACAGCTGCTCTATGTTATCCTACTCCCAAGTAAAATCCGTAAAACATTTAGTGTAGGTTTTAGATGCAGTTAGATGGGTACAACAGTGTTGAAACACTGTTGCAACAATGCAACCTATTGCAGTGCTGTAGGCGCACACAGACTGCGCATTTGGATAGAACGTGAAGAGTGTTCCCATACTACTGTATGCACTCCTCTCCAACTTGGATTTACATTACCCACATAGGCTTTTGCTTAAACAGTCATTTTAAATACTTAATTACCATGCAAACATTTTATTAATCATGAAATAGTTAAGATAAATAAATAATCTGTGGTTTAGGATAATAAGCCTGCTTAAAATATATAAATTTTAATCTATTTTTGTCACAGAATCATAGAATGGTAGGGGTTGGAAGGGACCTCTGTGGGTCATCTGGTCCAATCCCCCTGCTGAAGCAGGGTCACCTACAGCAGGCTGCACAGGACCTTGTCCAGGCGGGTCTTGAATATCTCCAGAGAAGGAGACTCCACAACCTCCCTGGGCAGCCTGTTCCAGGGCTCCGTCACCCTCAG
>Ga0065711_1031027_pt1 | contig 30754 bp, 13 predicted proteins | sample Hoacrofraction12_FD_59098 | JGI IMG/M metagenome (GOLD analysis project Ga0065711, IMG submission 59098) | Hoatzin crop microbial communities from Cojedes, Venezuela - Epithelial fraction 12 v2 (version 2) | ecosystem: Host-associated > Birds > Digestive system > Esophagus > Crop | place... | reverse complement strand
AAAAAAAAAAAAAAAAAAAAAAATAGTCCTTTAAATGGCAGTACTCTGGTCATGACCACTGATAGTTCAGATCATCAGAAGCAGGACCACTGACTGGATCTCACATTTATATCCCATGTGCTATAAGAAAAATAGCTCTCTACATCTTGAAAACATCCTGACACAGAATTTACACGGTAGTAACCACTGCTGTATCTCTGCCACAGCATCAGGTACAACAAGACCAGCTTTATTGCTGCCAAGGGGAGGAGATGCATCTATAATCCCAGCCCTTGGTTCACGCTATCTGATACTGTGGTCACTGCCACACATCTGACTACACAAAACCACTTCCAAAGGTATTCCCATCCACGGAGAGTCTTTGCCCAGCCCTGAATGCTGTCACATCACATGATGTGGCCTGTGGGACCACATCTTGTTCTTCTTTAGCTTGGCACTATTACAGCACCTTTCCAAGCAAATGTGGCTAATGTTCCAAAGATGGCATCTACCTACTTTGCTGCTGTGCAGATTTCCCCTCTCCCTTTTTTCTCTTTGGTCCATTTTGCTACATGTACTGAAGTTTGAACAGACTGGGAGCAAACTGGGATATGGAAATTGAGCAAAAGTCTGATGACAACCTTAAATCTTGTTGTTTTCTCAGGCAAGCACATGTATCAACACAGGAATCCACCTCTCAATTAAGGACAGTTTCCCCTCCCACCTACTTCAAGCAGAACTAAAAGTAACTTTGTCAGGTGTTTTAAAGCAGCTCAGAGTGCTTTCCTTTCATGAAACAGATGTTTCTGCATATCAACTGGTGTCAGCAATGCCACCTTGGGAATAATGATTGTTCTTTAATCCGTTCCTCAAAGCCAGCAGACTCCATGTGAAGCACTGCTCTTAGGAGGCCCCTCCAAATTACCTCCTGTCCTCTGTGACTATTCTACCCACAGGCTCAGCCCAGAGATCATCCACCTGGGATCTCAATCATGATAATTTACAAATCACAGCTCAGGAAAGCACTTATGCATATGTTTAATTTTAAACACGTTTAACCTCAAACGTGCATTTACATGTTTCAGAAGACCCTAACATTTCAACAGAGCAGCCACTTACAAATTTTACAAAGGGGGAGAAAATAGCCTTATGCTCTTGATTTCAAGATCCATAATACTTCTGCAGCAAGTGACACTCTCAGCTGAAAAACACAAGCATTGCCTCTGTACTCAAAAGCTTTAATTTACTTGATAATGTGAAATCTCTTACCTTTTATCTTTATTTTGCTTGCTGACTATTTTAGGCATAGGTATTTTATTAGGCTTTTATTATTGTTACAGAGATAAATATATGTTCACATTACACATTTAATATAGCAGATAGATGTCTAGACACAACAATCTTGGCTGCAACCTCCCTGGGTCACTTCAGCAAACATGGCACTGCATCTCAAATGAGTTTTTAAATGGGATAAATTCAAAAGAAATAACACTTCACTACATACACAAACAAGCCACAAGCCAAGTTCCACTAAGAATGTGTACGAGTTGTTTCACAGGTGACCATAACTCCACAAGTTTCGTGTGTTCAAATGCAATAAATTTTACAATACTGATGAGTGAAGGAGAGGAGAGAGGTAGCTGCTGTAAAATATCCATTGTGCTGTAGTGAACATAGTTAAACTTGATAATGGCACGAAATGACAGAAAAATGCCTTGTTTCCATCTCCTATTCATTATTCATCACGGACAATACCCAAAAGAGACTGTATGGTAATGAAGTGCGCTTACTGAATACCAAAGGGACAGCTCATCTGTATTAGGAGATGACTTTTCTCCAAACTGAGCAGTCACACACAGCACTGCACTGAGTCGCCTTTGGATATAATTCTAACCAAAAGTGTTTTGATAAATTTGGGAATTTTTTTTTAAAGCTAGCTGGAAACAGTGAGAGTTCAATGACCTGATACTTTCTAAGGAAACACTGCTTTGCTGGAGATTGAGTGGAACTTTTTTTAAAGTAAACAAACATCATCTTCACATCTTCATTCAAGACAGCCTTGTCTGGTTTAGTAAGCCAGATAAAATACCAGAAATCACCACTAAAAATAAAGTTTATATGAAAGAAATGGTCATGGAGGGAGTTATACTGGTGGAGAGGTCTCAGGAAACCAGATGCAAGCACAGTGGTGCTTGAACATTGTTGCAGGGCAAGGGGAAAGAGGTTTCGAATAGACACAGCAGATGTTCTGGGATAAAAACTTGTAGCATGACCCTAAAAGAGAATCAAATGTAAGAAACTTCTGGGGTTCCAGCTGACAGCAGAAAAATGAGGAACATTAAGAAAAGAGATTGCCATGTACTGGGGCGGGGTGGGGGGGGATAACTTTGTGCATCTTATTTCTAAGTAAACATGACTGCATGGGAGAAACATCTAGTTGCCTCATCAATTTCTCAACTGAACAAAAACAAATGTAAGTGATTGCTGACTGCTCCAGCCAAAGTTCCAACAATATATTCCACCAGGAGGCAAACTGCCATGCAGACTTGCTACAATTTCTAACTTGAGATCATAAAATACTTTGGAAAGTTAATGAGCTGCACTCACATATAAATCCAACCAATGCTCAGCTGGCATAAAATAAAATACTAGCTATGTCACCGACCACAGTGCCATTAAGATTAATTTAGAGCACTGAAGATCTGTATCATCTTGTTGAAATGGCTCAGGGACAGAAAGTGAACATGTTAACAACTAATGTATAGCAAATGTAATTATGGACACCATTTCAGAGCCATTTCAGCCAACAAAGACTGCCACGATTCCACCACCATGTACACTCCTTTCTTACATCAGCACTAGAGCTCATCTCATCTCACAGTAAGCTGTCAATCAGACAAGTGGGCTAACTGCACCAATCAGGTGGGTAGCATCCAGACAGCCCAGCTTTCTCACCTGGCCACCCATCAGGTTGGTGATAGAGCCATCATGAGAAAGCATTTCTGGAGAGCAGAGGGGATGACAACAGACTGGATACAGATAAATTTGAGTCATTACAGAACTTCAACCTAGGAGGAAAAATGTCACTGTAGTGGGGAATTCAGTGTCTAAATTGTGGAGATTCTCAGTGGTTAAAGCTCCTTTCAGTTCTTCGTAGAAGGTGAAAAATCAGCACAGCTTTAAGAAACAAAGCCCAAAGATTTACATTATTTATCCATTCCACATAAAAACTCAGTATGGCAGCACCAGTGGTAAGACAATGTAAGAGTGGCTTTTCCCTCCAGGAAAAATCTGCAGTAGATGCATCCCGGGGCTTAATGACAGTTTCCATTTCCTTCGGTTGGAGTGGGATTGGATTGGCATTTAAAAGAATTCAGAGTATTCAGAGTGTTTTTCATTGGCTATTTGATAGTCAAAGCATTCACATCGCACACCATTCGTGAATAATATTTCACCTATTCTTGGATAAAAAACAGTTACAGCAGTACACAAGTTTAAAGAAAGTGCTAACAAGTGACCTACAACATTCAGCAGCCCTACAGCATGACAGATTTCACCCGGCTAGAGGCTGCTCTGTCCCGAGCACACAGATGTTACCTTAGAGTGACGCCATTTGAAACGATAATCTGCAACCATTGTAACTGCTGATTTATATTTTGGCATTCTCTAGAAGCTGTCAATATGAAAATGACGTTCCCCTGTGCTCAGCTGGTCACATAAATAGAAGCAAGGGTTGACTGGTACTCTCAGATCTTTCTGTCTAAACAGAGACAGGCAAAACATCGGGGAAATTAACTGTTATTATCTTTATTTTATACATGAAGGATGCAGGAAGATGGGCTTAATATAAAGAAGAATATCTGAAAAAGAGCCGGAAATACCACTCAAATTCCTGGCTGCCATAAACTGATAAATCATCTTTTCATCACAAATCATCAAATTACTATTGCTAAAACACATTTTCTGGAAAATAGCCTCTTCCCTTAACACATTCTTTTTTAATTTAAAAATCCTATTTTCAGGCCCCTCAGCCACAACACGTTTTTCAAAAACCACACCTAAACTACATCCCAAACTGTAGACCAGGATCCCTGAAATTGCTCAACTTCTGAAGACATTCTGAAAACTGCAGCTCCCCACGTTCACTCATGCCTAAGAGTAACCATTCCGTTCCTATAACAAGATCTTTTGTCAAGTGGCTACTATGCCAAGACTGTTTAGCTTTGTTTAAAGCTAAAGGCTGTTTCCATATTCAGTGAAAAGAAATTACTTCAAGAGATTTTGACAGTCATCCCCTACAAAACAGCTAAGTGATGCACTTGTGCAGAGCATAACATTAAAAAAAAATGGGAGGAGATAGAGACAGACTGTACACGACAATCCAACAAAGATGATTGCAAGGGCACATCAGTACTTTCATGTTTCACATAAATTCAGCACAACCAGAATGGAAACCATAGTCTGGTGGAGATGCATTTCACCATGCTCGTCAGATGTTTGCAGTAAATCTTGATTGGTATTAGAAAAAAAAAATCTGTGGTAACTAAAGAGAACAGACAACAACATATAGTCCTAAAGAAAAGCAAAGCAGCAGCACAGTTCATCCACAAGCTCAAACACATTTACTCAATGCACAGGTTATAATAGCAGTGACAAGCAAAAGGAACACAGGAAAGTATGTTATGAGCTACATGTAAATTTAATAGAAAAACTGTTTGCAAGGTAAACGGATTAGTACTGTAAGGTGCTGAGTTTTAAAGTACCCTTTAAAATTTGTTGGCATTGAGAAAACTCAGCACTTTTATAGACAAGTCTGCATCGTGCTGGATTGAGCTCACAATACTTTTTGAAAAACTGTACCTAGCCCTTAGGAGGGAGAAAAATATGCGCATGGGAAATTTTGTACTCTTACTGGTATAAAATCCATAACAAAAACAAAGCCGGGTTACATCAATAAGAGCAGCAACCACATTAACAGTGAGAGTTCCTTCAGGCTAAAAACTTGTCAGAGCAGAGACACAAACAATTTGGCCAGTAAAAGCAAAATCCATAAACCATGAAATAGGGAAACAAGAAATCAAATTTTTCATATGGACACACACTAAAATCCACTAAAAAAAACTTCATTAATACTCTGTTTCTGACTCTCAACTAGTATTTTATATGTTTTTAAAAGCCCTCCAAATCCACAGAACAATGTAAAAATAAAACAAAAAAGCTAAATGTACTAGTAGCATCCAAACGCTTTTGCACAGCCAGCATCTGACTAAACCACAGGCAGAATAAGCACTTCAGCCAGAGAAGATAAATCAGGGCAGAGGCGGTTATCTATCAACAGTGTCTCCATTCCATGGCTGGAAGGATGCCAGCCCCCTTCTGGGCACACAAATCTCAGTGTAAAACATGAGAATTAGAAAAAAATAAATAAATCCAAAGGCAAATTACAATTATAAATAGAGAAAGCAAAATAGAAGGGTTGAATCAATTAGAACATTATTCCTGTCTCAGGACTCCCACCTGAGAAAGATCAAGGCCACAACCAGGGATCAAAGTGATTAACTGCCTAACCAGCAGAGACACAGATGAGAAGTGGCAGATCACATATACACAAAGAGTCTAAACTGGCAAACAGAGGCTTTTTGTACCTTAAGATAGAAGAAGCTGCAAAATTCAAGTACTCTGACATATACAAACTTGGACAAATGTGATAAACAAGACCCTGAGGCATGCTGGTTTTAATCTACAGAACACATGCTAATATAACAACATGTGAATCATTTAAATTAAAATAAAATACTATAAAATGTTTAACTGCAGGGTTATTAATCAAATCCCTTCCAATATAGGAAATGCTCTGATGTTTATGAAAAATTCTTTTCACACATTTTGTCATTTGAATTACACTCCTCATCTTAAAACCTCAGCTACTCAGGACATATTTTCTATGAGGAAAACGCGAGTTAATCAGTGATGTCCTCTGCATGCCTATAGGAAAGGATGTTTGCTAACACTTTCTGATCAGCCACAGCTCAGACACCACATCTGGCTCATATCTGGACAGCTAGACAGTCAGTTAAGCACTGAGATTAAACTAGGTCTGGATGACTACTACACAGGTTTCCCAAAATAAAACTATTTGGTGATAGCAGACCTTTTCACTCATATCAATGTGCTGATTAGTATTAGATTAATATAGTTCGTTTAGAACAGGATCCTGTCCAAGAAAAAAAGGATTAAAACCCTTTCTTCTAAAAAAAGTCAGAGCAATTCCTTCCAAATGCAACAACAGCGTTCATCGGATTGTGGGAAGATGTAAAGAGAAGAAATATTTCTGAACCCGGGGCTTTCCAAACTTTTAGATGCTGCAGGTGTGGCGGTCATACCATAGGTAAAACTGAACTCGTACTAAAGATTTAAGTCTTAAATAACCAATCAATCAGGCAAATAGGAAGACATAAGAATTTTTGCCACAATAATTTCTTTAATTCCAAGCACAATAAAACAGACTCCACAGATCTATGCCTTTGCTGACAGTGGAGCAGATCACCGCTGTTTGAACAATCCTTCCTTCCCTTTTCTTAGCTGATGAAGAAAGCTATTCCCCTGCTTAGCTTCCAGTTGACATCCACGTCAATATAACAGCTTCATTAGTTTCTCTCTTTTTTAAGACCCTCTCACGAGACATACGCGGACTGCACAGTGCAAGGTAAACCTTTAAAACGGCAGGCTTTATTTGCTCTCATCCTGCATGTACCCACAGAATAAACTGTGTCTACAACCAGAGGATTTGCACCTTCAAGTATGCAGATGAACAAACACTAAGAACGATTATCAGGGGCAATATCAACAACGTATGCGCAGCAAGAGCATTTGTGTGCTTCAGCAAGTACCAGCACGAACAAATGCAAAACCTTTTGGAAGCTTCTATCAGATATTAACACAGGATAGGATAAAGCAGGGAGTCTATCAGGCAGCTTTCTCTAGGTTCGGTGTATCGGAACAGGACCTCCAGTACCCTTTTTTTCCCCTAAGTTTCTAGTGCTTGAGGCTGTGTTTGGGAGGGCATTCGAAGAGAAGGACAAGTGGCCTGAACCTCTACCGACGTTTGTGTACTGTAACTATTTGCAACAAAGTATCAGTGAGGAGTACCAGTCCCTGGGCTAGAAAATTTGACTTCTGTTAAAAGGCAACCTGGTACTAATGCTATTGGGACACAGGAATATTATTTAAAAGAAAGTGGGACTGAAGGAGATAGGCAGAGAAAATATAAACTAATAAAAAGTTGAGTCTTCAGATCAGCCTCTGAAGTGAATAAAACTGCTACCAGAAGCTTTTAAGGAAAACATTTATATAAATATCACTGACTAATATTCTGCTGCCAGTTTTGCCAAAAGCTCTCAAGTAGCTTGTTGCTACCGCCTCTAAAATATCTACTACACTTTTCCCATGAGGGTCTTCAAAGCTGCTGTTTCCTATTAGGCAAAGTGGGGAAAAAAAAAACGATGAGGGAACAAGAAAGAAATCCCAGGGAGAAGCATTACTGCTGGATCACAAACTCACAGTGCTGATTGACTCCTTGTTGAACTAAAGTCCAAAGCTTAAAATGTTCCCCGGTTGAAGGACCAGTCAGTCTCATCGTTAGTGCCCCAAAGGATTAACCCTATGAGACAATCAGCCTCCAGCTGCTGTGCTTCAGGGACTCCCAAACACAGCCCAGCCAGCTGCTGTTCCCAAGTGCCTCCGTGCATTACGCTTATGAATCCAAACAGGTCTTGGGACTTCTACAGCTGCATTTGATCACTGCCCAGCTTGTGATCACTGCCCAGCTTGCCCACAGAAAAAAATAAAAAAGGTTAGTAGTCACAGATTATGGCAAACAATTATTAGAGTACTTCACCTGTTTTCCTTTCTGACAAAAGGAAAGGGCCTCATTACTTGCAAAAAAACCAACTAATCACAGGATCACTGCAGGTCTGTAGACAGAATCATAGAATCATTAAGGTTGGAAAAGATCTTTAAGATCATCAAGTCCAGCTGTCAACCCAACACCACCGTGCCAAACCATGTCCTGAAGTGCCACATCTACAGATTTTTTTAACGCCTCCAGAGATGATGACTCTACCACCTCCCTGGGCAGTCTGTTCCAGTGCCTGACCACTCTTTCAGTAAAGAAATGTTTCCTAATATTCAATCTAAACCTCCCCTGATGCAACCTGAGGCCATGTCCTCTCATCCTATTGTTAGTTACTTGGGAGAAAAGACAAACACCCACCTCACTACAACCTCCTTTCAGGTAGTTGTAGAGAGCAAGAAGGTCCTCCCTCAGCCTCCTCTTCTCCAGACTAAACAGCCCCAATTCCCTCAGCCGCTCCTCCTAAGACTTGTTCTCTAGACCCTTCACCAGCCTCGTTGCTCTTCTCTGGTGAGCTCAGTTTGAGAAAATGGTAAGCTTTTGTAGGAGGGGGCATGTGGAGTCATGAGCAACCTCAGCAGCACCTGGACCCTGCTTGTGAGGAGAGAGCTCCCCTAGGCAGCACAGCATAGTGCAGAGAAGCCAGCAGGCACACTGGCATCACTGCATGGTACCATCCAGCATCGCTCGGAGACACACGTACAGCGGAAGCAGAGCCGTGTCTGAGCTAATAAGCCTTGACTTGCTGCACAGTAAATGACCTGGGACACAATGCTCCGCTGACATTGCTATCCCACTCTCCATTCCAGAGGCAGTTAAATCAGTGCCAATTAAGGGATCACCATGCTGTACTTGTGCTGTACTCCACTGAGGATTACTCATCGCTCCCTAAAAAGAACAGATGTGCTTCATTCATTTTACGCCAACACAGGAATGGGGTCAAACATAAGCTGTGCGATAGCTGCAAGTCAGCTGAACAGTCACTGTTCTCCACATTCTTCTGCATCATCTTCTGTACCTGGACACCACACCCCAGACCCTTGAGCAGCAGCAAAGGCTGCTCCATTGGTCTTCGCCAAACTAAGTTTCACTGATGCACCTGCACTCTCTGCAAGCTCACTCACATCAGACCCTATGAAATTACCCTTCTCTGAATAGAGATTTTTACTTTGTCACTACTGCTGAGATCGCTAAGGGTTTTTCACACTCTCAGGCAACAGGCGTTCTGAAAGCTCCAGGGTTGTACTGAATGGAAAAAATACAGTGTAATAGGTGGTGGTCTTTAAGCTCACAAAAACTGAAGCATCTCTACCACATGCTGGAAAGAGTAAGCAGGCTGGAACAAACTCCAAATCCTAGGTCACTGAGGTCTCAGGAATTCGGATACAGATCGAGTTACTAGGTCACACACATAAGCAACCCAGTAAGCACAGCAAGGAAAAGATCTGATAGCACTTCACTCCCTTTTGGTCATGCAGCTTAAAAACTGAAGCAGTAAAGCAGATACAAGATTAAGGGTTTGTCTACACTGAACACTGCAATATTTGAAGAGTTGGTCTGTGATGAATTTACTCCCACGTTACACAGCATTAGCACAACTATACAGTTTCTCAATTTAAATCTGCGGTGTCTCTACACCTGACATTAGTGGGTATGTTACCTACCCATGCTAGTTTATATATCGGTAGCTTTCCTAGCTATACATTCCACTGCATTCCTAGGGAGGTATTCAAGGACTTAAAAACTACCACAATATCAACACAAATATTTAGAAAGTACAGGAATGGATGGAACAATACGACCCTGTGAACAACTCTGTCTCATTTAACTCCCACGATGAGAGAGTTAGCAGCAACCTGAGTTCATTCTGTGGACACAGAAACAGGGCTCCAAACAGGTTTGTACATTGCCATATAATCCGAAAAGAAAAAAGAGCTCTAGTTCAGAAGTTTCCTGTACACTTGCGGATTCTGGGATTCGTTTACTAAAATGAAAAAGCTAGAGAGGAACAACACAGAAAACAAGTGTATTTTCAGCAGTACAAGGTGTTTGGAGGCCATTTGTAGTCATCTGTGAGCCATGATAAGCAGCCAATAGCACATTACACTAGTTTGAAATGTTATCCAGAACACTGAATTTTAACTGGGAGGGAAGGGATTTCATTATTGCTATTATTACGATTAATAGATTATTATATTGCAAATAGGTACTGTGGAGACACAGCATCCATGATTACAGAGTCTGTGATTCTACAGTTGGATATTCAAAAAGAAAAATCCAGCTTGCAAACAGTTTGCAGATGTTCAAGACTACATTCATTAAAAATACATTGTCAGATCCAATCAGGAACAAAATGCAAGTTTGCAGAAGTCTTTCAAAGTTGTTGTAGATTCCTTTTTGTGTTTTGATTCCAGTGCAAGCACAATCTAAAATGAATTATGTTTCTGTTGTGCATTTCACACAAACAGTGCAGCACTGTGCCAACACATAATAATTTGAAACATTAATATTATTTGAAAATAACACAGAAAAACAACTTTTATTATTTCTTTTGATAAAATTATAAGTTCGTTAACATTATTTTTTATTCAATCACAGTGTAACTTGGTCACATAAATATACCACTGTAGCCTACAACGCCTTCTAGTAACTCTGCTTTCATCACCCAGGGGTTCAGCTGCCTGCATGACAGGGTCCTGTTCTGGTATTGCCTAGCTGTGTAACTACTGAAGAAGAGCTATGGGAAAGTCCAGAGACAGATAAAAACAAGAAAGTTACAGTGGTTAAGATTATCGAGACAGCATTATCATTAGCTCAGGGACTCAACAAGAAAATACCAACACAAAGGTATAAAACCATAAAGAGAGGTTAGCTGGCCCCATTGGGAATCATCACCTCCAGTCGTCACCATCATCAGTGCCATCAGAGCTGATGGAAGACTGCAGCTCAGCAACACTGAGGGTCTATTGAAAGGGGCCACACAGGACAATGCTTCCCCCCCAGCCAATGCCTGCCAGGCCTGCAAAGATTGTGAGCAATGGTGAGCACACTAACACTGAGCCTAGTAGTTCATCAACTCCTAAGCATCTTTCGTGTGCATTCTCAAGCAAATTGTTTTACACTTTTAAGGTGAGCGTATCCTGCTTGCAGAACGTTCTTATACTAAGCCCAAACAAACCAAAGAGGGGTTGTAACAGGCTTTACGTTGGCAACAACAAAATTCCATTATTGGCAAAGCCAATAACCGAACAGACACATGCATGTAAGTCACACTCATGACTTTACAGAATCAGGACAGCTATTTCCCCTGCAATCAACTAATAACAAAGTAATTTATCTTTATATGAATACAAGAACAAAATATGAAAGGCATGTATTTTACTTAAAACACTGTCTGGGGTTAGCTATACTGGGCAACTGTGCATTGCCAAGCACTGATTTGATTTTCATTATACTGCACTGACGGCAAAGTCATTTATCTTTTTTCAGCTCCCAGTCTCCTTTTATCTTTTTTCTTACGCTTCCGTATTTTTCCTCTATTCTGCAGTGTTGCTGAATGCTGATGAGCCAAAAACGGTACAAAACCACAGTCAGTCTCTTTCAGATTAAAAGTTCAGGTATAGAAGGTCCAACTTTTTTCCATTTTGGAGTTCCCACAGAAGATGTGTATTTGGCATTGTCCAGCTATATAAAGATCAGTTAAACACTTCATTAGCTGTGTTCCAGAATAGACAGACTTTCAAACAATGATATGATGTTTCCTTCATGGTTCTAATGTGCTCTCTGTTAAGAGGAGAAGTTATTTTCCTGTCACTGCAGTCTTGGACTTTTTACAAAAAATATAGACAAATGCAAAAACAGTTTTCCACATACAAGAACCACAATTTTTAGAATTTTTTTTGCATTCAACTTGTTATATTTGTAGATTACTAGCATTCCACAAAAATAAGGAAAACTAGAAATATAAAGAAGAAAAAAAAAATCTTCCCAGTGTTCCAGTACTTAAAGTGTCTTAGCATCTCACTAGGGATGTGCAAACAACTGGCTTTTTCAATTCACCAGCTGAACTCAAGTTTGCCTTAACTCTGTTTCCCACCAAAACAAAACCAAGGTATTTAATGTCATGACAGACAATACATTCCTCTTGAAGTAAAACAGAATATTTAATTTCCTAAGATTTGTTCAGTAAATAAATGTAACAACTACAGTCAAAACACTACAGCTTATGGTTAGAGAACTGACCTCAGAAGTCTTTCAGGTCCTACAGGTCTCTATGATATACATGCCTACATAAAAGGTGGTATCTGTGTCTCCACTGTCAGTCAAAGGAGGCCTGTTCAACAGAGTTAACAGAACCTAAAAAGTGATTCAGAATATTCCAGAACAGATACACCTACATCAGGTCAGCTGACACCAACTAAAATACACTTGAAGTGTTGGAGATGTTGGGCAACTTCAGCATAACAATTGCTAATGTTACCAGACTTCTCACACAGCAGTGACCTGAACCATAATTACCTATGACTTCTAGCAACAATCTTTATATTGTCTATTCACCTGTTTAGATGTGTTTATTATCACATTGTCAGAATCTTTTTCAGCAATACTTTCCAGTAAAGTTCCATCACAGCTTCCTGCCATAAAACAGAACATGCAACTGCCATTTTCTTGCTAGTCATGAACTCTTTTGCGACACAGCAGAGAGAAGCAATACAGAATGTGTCCAGAACCGATGCGAACATATAAGCAGAAAAGTGTGCAGCCTGTACAGAATTATTCAGAATAGTCATATGCACAAAATGCTGCAGGTGAATCTCATGATATCAAGTGCCTGGCTGGTAAAATAGCAGATGAAATTCAACATCGGTAAGCGCAAAGAAACGCAAATAGAGAAAAATAACTGTAACTATACAAACACAGTACAGTCTAATTAGCTACAGCTCAGGGAAGAGTTCTTGGAGTTACTGTGGACAGCTCTGAAAACATCAGCTCAGTGCTCAGCAGATATTCAACAGGCAAACACAGTGTTAGAAGTGATTAATGAAAGAACAAAAAACAAAACATTATTATGCCACAGAACAAACTCAAGCATACAAACTCTGAGCGCTGCAGGCAGTTGTGGCACCACCCCTCTTTCACTCCACATTTCAGCACAGACACTATAGAACATAAAAGGCACAAAGAAAGGGGATAAGAATAAGAAGAGATGGGAAGTGAATACCATACAATGAGAGATTAAGTACTTTTGAGTTCTGAAAAAGGACAGCTAAACCATCTACAAAATCAGGACTGGTACACAAGAAGCGAATGAAAAACATCCAATCACTGATCATCACAGCAAAAGAAGAGGGCAGCCAATAAAAACGTGGAATAAATGCATTTAAGCAAATGAGACATGTAAGTGAAATACAGATCTTGTTGCCACCAATTGTCACAGAGAGCAAAGTGCAACAGCTTCCAACACGGATAATGTACATTCACAGAGAGCAGGTCCTTTAGCGGCTATTAAACCAGTGGCCCATGTATAATTCCAGGTCAGGGTCACTGATAGCTGGAACCTAGGAGTAATACTCCACTGGTCATCATCTCTAAACTGGTCTCCATATAGGACACAGTAAAATAATTTCCTCTATGGCTGCTCTTCCAATGTTTTTTTGAAAAGACTGAAAAAAAACATTTCAGTGTAATCTAATACATGACTTCAAGGCCAGCTCCTGCTGTGGGGCCCTTGTACAGTGCCTCTTCCTAGTGGATAATACAGGGGTTTTTTTCTCCAACTATAGTGACCAACACAGCTAGACTCCAGGAAATAACTCATAATGGGTTCTTAATAATCAGGAAGGTGAGTTACAGATAGAGGAATGGTAAAAAAATCTCGCCCCTCTGAAGGGTCTCACTCGTAATTCACACATACCGAGCACTTGGCACTAACTTCTTCACCTGAGTAATAATGAGAGCAGCTTGGATGTGAGAGTGACACCTCCATCAGTGAGAGTGGCAAAATACTTTCATAGCCAATTTTATATTGTTCTTACTCCACAGTTATGATGGCATATCACTAAAAAGGACAATCATGCATTTTCTCCTCCTCCCAAGTCCGCAGACTACCCACACGTTGGGTGAGATTGTTCCGTCAAAAGGTTATTAAATTTTTTTCTTTAGTTTCTCTTTGGATTATTGCAATGAACAGGTTCACTGTTTAGCCACAAATCACTAGATCCGACAGAAATGATATAGCATACATGCAGGCGAGGGTGGGGGGAGGGAACAACTCGGTTCAGTAGCAGCTCTCAGCTACACTGCGGTACATACAACGCTGAACTGCAGCCTGCGGTTCAGCAACATTATTTGAGCTCAGTCTGCTGAAAGAAAAACACAGAAGTCCTTGGGCCTGAAAGACAATGAGTCTGAAGTGACTAGATGCCACGACACAGCCACTGGAGAAGAAAGAAAAGGATATGAAAATCTGTGGTTAAGGGTAGTAGGTAGTGAGGAGCTTTTAAAAATTCAGATGACAGAGCTCAATAAATACAGAAAAGCACTTCAACTTGTAATGTTTATCATAACTCTTATAGTAGTTCAACTTCATGAAAACACCCCAGCATCAGTATATCTCCTCTGCATTTGAGAGGAAACGTCTTTCAGAGCAGACAGATTCTGCAGGGAAATCAGTTTTGTTCTTTGCCGGACTTCCTCATGGAGGTACTGCAAGGTATCATCATACTGGTGAGTTCAATTAGCGAGCAGACTATGTAATTAAATGTATTTAAATACTTTAAATGCTGCTAAAGCACATATGTAAGCACAAAACAGTACTCAGGATATTTCTTCTTAGCCACCATCCCCTCAATAACGGAACTATGAAACCACGCAACTCTACACTACCAGCTGCACTATGATTCACTGATCCTTTTTACCCTCACAATACTTCGTGGTAGTATAATCACTCCTAGTCATGTGTGATTCATCAAAGTATTTTGTAGTAAAGACAAATGTTATAATATGCCTTATTGTAACCATGTAAATTACAAATCTTCATTTCCATACCTAAATTATGCTTTTGCTGAACTTTTTCTGCTGCTCAAGCAGCTCTCGCCTATAAACTAGTTAAGCATTTTAAAGTTGTTTCACAGCAAGGAGTCCCAAGCTTTCTAAGAGGTGGCCGCCTTCTTCCCCTTTCTCTTTCCCAAGCCTCTTCACGCTTTCCACATCGCTGCTTTGAAAAGGTTTGCACTAGGTTCTTAACTCTAAGCTACCACCATATCTCCTCTATATGCCTCACGTGTTTCCTGCGGCCAGAAGCTAATGTAACTCGACTTGGCAGACAAATCATACAATACTTCCCACAGCAACTCTGAATGACTGGTCCTCTGTGGATCACCACAAGCCAAGCGACACAGAAACACAAAGAAAAGTTTCAGACTTCCTTTTTCTACACCAGGATATCATACTCCCAGTGAATTCATCTTTCTGCTATCTTGGGGCCTATTAACTTTAATCTACTCATTGCTATCCCTGTCCACAACAGATGTAGTATTTTTAAGTAGAAAACTTAATAGAGTCTACTCTACTTCTTAATCCTCTGCATACTAAAACTTTTTAAAAAGCGATCGTCAGGATCAATGGGTGACTGCAATGTAATTTTAGAACTACTCATATTAACTGCGTAAATATTCAGTTCAGACCAAATGGGACTGGCTCAAGAATAAACATTAAACAGCTTCAAGGAAAGTAAAGTATAACCTTGTGGGTTTTTTTTTAAACCAACCACAAAAATGAAACACCACTCCACATTTTGTGGGTAAAACAGCAGATCACAATAAAGCATACTAAGAATCACAGCCCCGTAGAGATTCCTAACTAAACCTTAGACTGAGGAAGTACTCAGGTTCCAGAAGAAACCCCCGCTACATATTCCTTCAAAAGAAACAAATGGAATAGAGAAGAAATAATATACATTCCTTTCCCAACTGGAACTAGAATAGTAAGAATTTTTAAATTCAAGCACAAAGGCAAACTTACACATTATATGCATCACAGATGCATACTCTCTGTGCAAGTAGATGGACAAATATTTTCATGAACATAGCTTGAGCATGGGATGATAGAAGGCTTCCAAATAAGGGCAGAATGGTACTACTACCTTTGTTGGTGCTTATCACAGAAAGATGGTGCAGTAAAAGTACTGTGGACTGAAATATGTCAGATATTACCTGTGATCATTCTGTTCTCTTACTCTAGAACTGCATATTTAACACATTTTAAACATATGGAGTTGCTAAGGAATAAAAATGAAGAGAAGAAAACTAAGCTGGGGCATCACTCCCTCTTCATCACCTAAATCCAGTTAGGAGAACTTCATTAAGATGAGGAGAATTATTCCTTTAGTGGGGGGGGAAGCTTATGTCTTCTCTGAAACAGAGGTAGCCAAAGAAATAAGTATTTATTTCATGAATGCATATGCATTCATATGTATGCCTTTAAATGAAGCAGTACACCTTACGTCTCATTGACATTCCTGCATACAGATCTGGGCTTCTGTCTGAATTACTCAGGTCAGACACAAAACTATCAAACTTTCTCACTAGGTATAAATCAATCTCCCTTTTTTCCCCAGGGTATTTAAAGGGTACCAATGAACCTACCTCAAAACAACATCATAAAATTTTAAACATATAGGAACAATTTTCAGCAAAATGAAACACAGCATGATGTACTGTTGTTCAACCACGGACTGTGATTTAATTAGCCAGAGGACTGGAGAACTTCAAGAAACACGTATGTGGTATGTGAATGATTCAGTAGGCATACTTTTTTCTTTGAAATTAATCCATAGGAATCCACTTCCCTCTTTCCTCCTCCACTTTTTATTCCCTTCTTCTTTTATCTCCTCCACTTTTTATTCCCTTCTTCTTTTATCTTTATTAACTAAGGTACCACTTGCCATCCCAAGGATACAAACTCTTGAGGTTTCAAGCTGCTGTGACTGACAAATCATCCCCTGCTCTTGGGAAAGGGGTGTGAGAGTGAAGAAAGCATGGGTACCCCCAGAGGCACCCCCAGTGAATGCTAATAACCACCTTTTGCTTCTTATCCCCTCCCCCACTGTATTAATTTCAAATAAATAAATTATTAGTCTTCTCGTTCTCTTCCACGCTGCCAAACAGCTCCACTGCACGCTGTGAAACGAAACGCAGTGCTAAATATTTTTCAGGATAATCCATTGTGGGATAACTTTTTTTAATACACTTTAGGTCATTTACCCTTCAAAGAGAAACATAATCTGCTTTCAAATTATGCTGTTCCAAATAAGAAGATAACAGGCTCAGTTCTCATCTCTGGCTGCTCGTGCGATGTCTCAACAGCACACAGCAGCCAGAAAGCTGCCAGACAGGAGCAGCAGAGGATCTCCTAGGGGTACCATTCAGTGGAAGCAGGCCAATGTGGCTGGTTCTCTGCCACCCATCCCCACCCCAACGCATGAGAGCGGTGCCAGGGCCACATGCAGGGCTCCAGCAGTTGGGCAGCCCCAGCAGCTGCTAGAAGATGGGATAAATTTGAGAACGAAACCACCGTCTACAAGACTTTCGAGAGTCATCCTGGCTGTTCCCACAGCTGCAGGATTTGCCCTGTGCAAACAACACCCTTGGAGAGTAGCAGACAAGGATATGTGAAGTCAGTCTGTGCCAGACTGGACCCTGGAAAAGCCCATTTACACTACGAAGCTGTGCCATTCTGGCATCTGATTAAAAAAAAAAAAATCTTCAGAAGAGGTACCTGAAGTGTGAAAGCACCCTACTAGTAGAATGAATGAGTCTTGTTAACCCTACAGACATCTTCATAGAAAAATCAAACAAACAGACTAGGGCCTCTACTAGTACAAATGGGGGTAACATCACAAACCATACAGCCTTTCCACTGCTCCAGGCAGCAAAAACACACTGGGACAAAAGGCAAAACTAAGATGGCATCTGTACAGGTTTTCCAACACAAAAAACTGAGGTAAAGGCAAGCCTAAAAGGTGAATGTTATAGACATTTGACTCTCAGAAAAGGAGGGGTTGAACTGGAAACAGTTACAAATCTCTGAAATGAATTACTTTCCCATCACTGGCCATAAAAACTGGGAACAAATAGGCTAAATTTCTTGTTTCTGTATGAAAAATATGATTAAAACTTACCTAAACCCTGGAGGAGAGACTGGTCTATAAATAAATAAAAGCACACATCACTCTTCTCCCTTACGAATACTGTAGCTGTCACTCAACTAGATGTCAACTAAGCCACTTGCCTCAGTAATCCATTTTCACTGCACAGAGAGCAGTTACTATGGTAGGCATACAGGATAACACCGGTTTGACTGACAGATGTTCAGGCTGGTGCAGGAACGTGTTCACCTTTATGTTGTCCTGGGGTGAGATACCTCCTACAGATTATTTGGCACTTCATTTTCACTTTTATAGCAAGAATATGACTCTTATGGAAACATGTTAATAGACTTTTGCTACTTCCTTGGATGTCAGAAAGCAGAACTCATGCTGATGCCAAGGACAGAGACCTTAATGAATAAGTTAATGAAGTCAAATATGACAGCATAACGTAAGAGGCATAAGGACACATGAAAGAACGTAGTACAGAAAGCAGAGCACAGCTCAAGTGTTCAGCCTTCACTATGAGTTATATTGTCACAGTATGTACTACTAAGCATATGCTCGTTAGTACATGAAAGGAAAAGGAAACAAAGTCTTTCCTCTTCCATCTCCCTCTTTCCCCTGCTTGTAATGTGGGAGACAGGAGGAACAGCAAGGACTTCACACTACTCTCCTCTGAGCAAGGAAGGAGTGGAAGGTACTAAGAGTCTCAGACGTTTCTTTCTTTTCACTAGCCAGACGAATGAATACTCTCAAAGGTACAGAATTGCAATCAGGATGCTGTTCTGACAGCCATCAGGCCAGGAATCACATCTGCTGCCTCTCTCTCTGCTCCCTGTTATTGCAGGCAAGCCATAAACCTACAAATTAGCCACAAATTAAGAAACTGAATCGTGCTTTTCAACAGTCGTCCTCCTACTACATACAAAGTTAAGTACACCACTACCATCAGATACTTACAGCTGATCTTCCAAGCCAAAACCAAAACAAAATAATGTTCCCAAACTCAAGTCTTTCAACTCAATAATATTATTTGCACAGTGCAGCTGGGAGTTTATATTAATGAAACAAACACCACATTTAAGTAGTGTATGTACTACAAGTGCTGATGCCGAGCATTTTTTAAAGAAGTAAGCACAATACATGTACAGTGTTTTCCTAGTGCATTCGACTTGCAAATTCAACCAGAAATCAATAACAGTGGATTGCAATTTTGCAATTTATGCTTTTAACAGATTCCATGGCACATTCAGTTTAGCATGGATGCTGATCACATAGGTTTTTGTTTGTTTGTAGCGTATTTTGTAGCTATAGTATTTAAAAATTAATAAACTAGAAGTCATTTTTAATATACAAACCTGAAACAGAATGGGTAAACAAATATTGATGCAGTGAATCTGATAAAGCTACGATTTCTTTGGATTACTAATGTATTACATCACAGTTTCCCACTTAACTAAAATAATCCACACTAGTAAGCACTGAACTGGATAAAAGGTACTCGTAGAACCAGCCTTTCTGTTGTTGCTACAAAGAAAATTTCATACAAGCAAAAGAAAGCACAAACACACCTATCCATATTCATACGCACATATGTGTGTGTGCTTTTCTAGCTCAGTATAACTGCATACCTGCCACCACACTCTTTGTAACATGTATTTTATTTTTAACTGTTTGATGAAAGCTATTTTGGGGAAGGCAAGAGTGGAACTTCTGTAATGAAGACCAAAAATGAGTGAGTATCACCATATCACTATCAGAGCAGCATTCCAGGACACATAAAGATTAAACGTTACAAGTCTGCATCACTCTAGGCTTCAGAAATACGCCTGGTGCTTCCTGCATTAGCTGCTATCTGTTTATCAGACACACGCACGGCCTCCCAGTGGTAAGTGATGGGCTAACAAACGTTACTTTTCAGGTAGAAGTGGGCTTAGAAAGTAGACCTTCCTGAATTTAGTTCACCTCCAGGGTTGAGAAAACTTAATTTTAATTGAGGACTAATTCTACTTTTGATAGCTAAATCATTCTGCTGTAACCAATTTGCTCACGCACAAAGAATTATCTGGTGTATAATTGCTTCAATACTGATTAATAAATAATAACTGATGGAGAGACTTTGCTGGCAGTTAATAACCAGCAGCTGAAGAGAGGGCCTAAGGCAAAGCCTCAGGCCTTTAACCCAGGCAGTCATTAACTGACAGAAAGTGCCTGGTCTTGAGGTCATTACTGCTATTATATAAAAATATTAATACATTTTTCAGATACAGAATAATTTCCTAAAAGCTACAGGCTGAACTGCACAGTAAGTGCAGAGTTATTTTAGAGAGAACTGATGGTTTTGGTTTTTTCTAGCAACTAACAAATGACAGAACCCACCAGCAAAAAAAAAGTTATTCTGAATAGTTGTTCAACCTGATTTGGGTTTTTTTTTTTTACTATTAATGAAAGTCAGGTCTTCAGTGTCCTCAGACTGATCACCGCACTGCAGATGAGGGAATGCTTAGCCCAGCTCTCCAGCATCTCAAGGACTGCTAGCAGCACTACACCACCTCCAGTCATCTTGTCTTAAGGACAAGTATAAAACCATGGTCCCATGGTGCTGGAGCTAAATGAACATGAGCTGTTGGACATGCACTGATTCTGACCTAAGCCTGCTCATGTGACTCTGTTCACTAGCCTTCCCTGGGCAAAAATGATTTTTCACTGGTGCAGAATCCAGCAACTATTACTGCACAGATCCTATTTTTGAGACCACTCTACCTTTTTGTGTGGTGCCAAGTCAAACTAAGTGAGCACTTCAAACACATGCCTAAGGGAATTCAGTGCTGGGACATTTATGCAGGCTCTCTACAAGCCAGAGGACACTACGGAAACAGTAATTACCTTATTTTCTTTAGCTAGATTATTACTGCTCCTCCTCATTGGCAGGGATAAGACCTAACTGTACTGTAAAGTATTGATTAAAGATCCTTACTAACCAGGAGCTTGCGATCTCTAATTACATCTTAGATAAGGTAATAACAAAACAACCGTAACGCAATAAAGGTTGGTCTTACTGTGGTACAACTCTTCTCATAAAATCTTTCTTAGCCTCAAGGTCTTTCTCTGTATCATGACAAATTACTCAGCACTGATGACTCTACAGTAACATTTAATATAACTGAAACCAAGACATATCCAGCTGTAGAGGTCTCTTCAAAACGTAACGCGCATGGATTCAGCCAGCCAGTGGAGGACCTACCCTGAGCAGCTGACCAAGCTGTGGTCAGGCCCACGCACTGCCAGTCCTGCAACTATCACTGCAACCATTTTGGAATAGGAGTGGGAGTAGCAAAAGTGAAACCACACCAAATCCTTCTTCGAGCGCTGCCTTCCACCAGCATTCCTCCTCCCACTCACCACCACCCAGTCAGATAGCCACTTCCTTTCACCGCCACTCTCTCCCATCTGCTCTGCTGCTGCCCGCGCTCGTCCTTCTAACCCCTGCGCCCACAATTCCTCCCGACTCCACTCCGTTCCACACACTTTCATTTTTTCTTTTTAGCAAATAGTCCCCTTGACAAGAGCCAAACACTTTAAAGCTGCCAGTCAGCTGGCACTTTATTTCCATACCTATCTCCACATCCCATCCACAGCAAAAGAGAAGAATGGTAGAAGATTAATCTCCCTTAAACATCTCTTTCCAGCAATGCATTCATCTCCATTGATATACTGTGCTTTGTCCCCGAGTGCTCACTCCTTCCACTAACCAAAAAAGAGAAAGTATTAGTAGGAAAAAAAGGAATTAAAATAACTTCTGAGACAGTGAGAAGACATGCAGGACATAGCAAGTTTCCACGTCCACCTGACAAAGGAATGAGAAACAGAAGGTTTGGAGAATAAAAGTACAGCTAAACATGAAGTACAGTAAAAATAAATCCAGACAGGGAAAAATAAAGTAACAATAGCAGGAAAAGGCCTAGTGGATGAAAAGCACAGATAAAGACAACAAGGAAGAAAAGAGACACAGAGATGACGTGACAGACATTACAATCCAGCCAGCAATATTTTGCTTTTAAGAACTACTGACAAAGAACATAAGAGGTATGATTCAGAAACACAACGTGTGAGTAGAAGCAAGCAAGAATGTGAAGGTAAGTGGAGTTCTCTGGATTACTGTACTGTGCAAAGATGACATGATTTTCACCAACTACAGCTGGCACAACTGCTAAAGCTATTCAAAGATCAGCTAAGCCTGCTCGTAAGAGCATCCCTCCTCTCTCGATACAGCATTACCTCAGGCAGCACCCTGGTAGCGCTACACTGCTCCCTAGTTCACAGCAGCACAGATGACTGCACCGCAGTCTTTTCCACAGGAATCAAGCCCCTGCCCAAAGGCAAAAGCAGTTGCAGCAATTTCCTGTAATCCCCGATGAATCTGAACAACATATTAGACATATCTGTAACGCATATAAAAAGTCAGCTCTGCTTTTAAATTATCTGCTCTGGAAGGGATTCTAATCAGACCCATATGGACTAAAGAGTTATGCTAGTAATTCATATCCTGTGCTCCTAGACAAACAGTGCTTCTCTTAATTCCCCTTTCCAAATCAATTTTAGTGTCTGAAATATAGAACATCCTCGTATCTGCAAGAATTACATAGGATGTATCAAAATTACTATTTTGATTGGGTACCTAAGCTTTCCAAAAGTCAGTTTCTTTTTATAACTTGATTTGTATTTGAATATCATGGTTAGGTTAAAATTAATTTTGAGGTCAATGTCGTTCTTTGAGGAAAAAATGAAAATCTAACATTTAACCGTTTTTAAGGAACAAAGCTGCTTTTAATCTCACTGTTTCTTCTGTTCCTCGGGGAGTTTATCTACCCTTGACCATAGCACTTTAGTAAGACTGGACAGTGGGGAGTGAGGTAAGATTTTAATCATTATTATGCTGTCAATATTTGAAAGGACAGCCCCCTCCTCCAAAATGTTTTGTGAACCAAAACCAGGGTCACGAAAGTGCCAAAACAAAAGCATAAGCAAGCTGAAGTCTTTAAAGTGCCTACTATATGTCTACAAAATAAATACAATACACACTGCATTAATTGAAGAAAAATTCCCCAATGCAAGAAATGGCCTATCAAGATGCTTCAATACAGAGGTCTGGTTAATTTTCCTGAACATTCATTCATTTTTAGAAGAAAACTTACTTTTATTATGTATTTACATATATTTATTTTATTTTTTATATTTATATTTAGTCTTGAGAACAGTTTTGCCAAAGACAAGAACAGCAGGAGATTATCAGTTATTGTCTATAAGAAATGAGTGGGCCACTGGCTCCAGGGTATCAAACATACTCAAGCAGCAGAAGTCTGCAGGACATGAGCTCTGAGTAACACTATGGGAAAATGAGTTAAAGAGGAATTAAGTTGGATCTTTTAAACTGATGGTCCTGAGGTCCATCCCCCATGTTTCATGTATTCGCTTACACTGACTTTGGAAGCTGAACTGCTTGCAGCTTTTTCTCAGATGAGTCTAGGGCATTTCAAAGTGAGACAACAGGGTAGTAGCATGTAGGTCAAACTTGAAGCATTACACTGTATTAGAGCACAAGGAACCTGAGACCTACCTACTAAAGTATACAACAAAAACCTCCACCTCATTAAAGGAGAACCTCAAGTAACCAGTGTTTTCTAAAACTGAAAAACACCAGGCCATTCTTAGCTTAAGGCTAAATCCTTCGGCAGGTGGAGTACATTACACTGAAAATCATCAGCTCCTACCTGGATAGAAGTCTGTTTCCATGCTGGTTGATAGGGAGTAAGAAATGGCCTGATATCTTACCCTATTCTACTAGGCCAGTGAACACTCCTCTTTACCAGGGAGTGAAGTGATAGAATGGGGGGTAACAGTTTTGAACTGAAAGAGGGTAGATTTATATTAGATATTAGGAAGAAATTCTTTACCGTGAGGGTGGTGAGGAACTGGAACAGGTTGCCCAGAGAAGTTGTGGATGCTCCCTCCCTGGAAGTGTTCAAGGCCAGGCTGGATGGGGCTTTGAGCAACCTGGTCTGAGGTGAGGGTGATGGAGCACTGGAACAGATTGCCCAGAGAGACTCTGGATTCTCCTTTCTCTGGAGATGTTCAAAATCCACCTGGACAAGGTCCTGTGCAGCCTGCTGTAGGTGACCCTGCTTTGCCAGGGGGGTTGGACCAGATGATCCACAGAGGTCCCTTCCCACCCCTACCATTCTGCGATTCTGTGGTCTAGTGGAAGGTGTCTCTGTGCCCATGGCACGGGGTTTGGAACTGGATGACCTTTAAGGTCCCTTCCAACCCAAACCATTCTATGATTCTATGACTATTACAACAGCCAGAGGCAACTAGTTCCTTGTTCCAAGAGAAATCTCTCTTGTACAGATAATTAATCTGTTGGTAGCAACACTAAGAACCAGGCATCCAGTATTCCCTCCTTACTTCTTTGCCTTGGCACTTGTGAGATCCTTTTCTAAATTAACTCATCCCACTGAACTGACAAAGAAATAACTCCACAAACCCAAACAAAAACAAAAACAGAAAAAAACCATGAAACCCAAAGGCTTTCAGCCATCACAGGTAACCACTATGACTGCAAGCATGGCCTCAGCTGTTTCCATGTCCTGATACTCATAGGTTAAAGCATCTCAGAGAACCACCTCCTAGCCATGCTTCCTCCTTCCCTTTCATGGGGTCAGAGGGTAGTGTCATAGTCTGCTGGTCATGGTCGAAAAGGGCTGTAAAAGAGTGAAAACCCCCAGGCACCCTACCCAGCTGTTCCAGTGACAAAAAAAAAAAAACTTATTTCCTGATCATTTCAGTATGACCTAAACGAGGGATGCCAATGTAGAGAACTGTCCTGGGTCCACCTTCCATCAGCACAGCCTTGAATCCATACTAGGGCTCTGGCAGCCGCACAAAAAGCTGGATCAAAGAACTGATCTAGTTGAAAACATACCACATTTTCATTTATTTTTTCAGGTCAGTTTCAGCCAGATCATATGGCTGTACAGAACTGAATGCTGGCACAAGGAAGGCAAAGAATACCGAGAAGGTGGGATCAGCGCCCTCCACAGCAGCTCAGTGCTTAGGCTAGCTAAAAGTAGTTATTGGAGACGTTTCCTAGCCTGATCAGCCATGGCAGGGAGGCCTGCAGTCCTTCCTCACGTCCCCAGGCTACAGCACAAAGTGACAGAGTGTTTGCAGAAGTATAAACACCCTCTTTGCTCAGGCATACAGCTTAAACTGCTGCCTAGCCTCTGCTTCTAGAACTAGCTCTGTTTTGTTATTCACAGTAGCTAAGAAGGCAGGGTTTCCCCACATGTTCATCTGAAAAATCAAGATGACAGTGCTGCGAAATATTCTATTAAGCTGACAGCATTTCTCATGTATGTTTTGGCTTGTTGTATCATTCCGAGCTTGGTATTTGCAAACAAAAACAAAACTGACAAAAATAAAGGATTTTCTCTTTTTTTTCATGGCTTAACTCCTGGAACTGTGCCATATTTGGAAGCAACAGCTCCAGAAAGTTAGTGCTTCCATCAACTTGGACCTCCACAGGAAGATGATAGGCTCCTGAGCAAGACGACCAAGACAGGAATTGCTTTCGCAGCCTCCTGAGCTAGCACACAGCACACCAAGGCACAGGTCACTGCCGATGGAAGGAGACCGGAAACCCTGCCAGTATTACCATTTTCTTTTTATAAATAGTCCCATGAACTCTAGCAGTGAAAAGGCTACAGGAAAAACAAGAGAAAACTTCCCAAGAAGATCAAAGTGAAGTGAAATGGCTTATTTAAAAGCTTAAAATTTCATCAACCATACCTACTAAGCCAACCAGTTACAAAAAGCATCAGACAAACAAAAAATGTTATACAAACCTTCAGAAAAGGTCCCAAATACACACTATCATTGAAGAGACTGGCAAATTTTAGGAATGCTAATCAAGAAAATACCTCAAGTACTTGATGTTATGATCCCTCACAAAAAGTGAGGGTTTTCAAAATAACAACATGTATTTGATACAACATTAGAAATACTTACCACCACTCCACTCTTGGTGACAGTTTCCCGGTACGTAAAATTGCACACTGCCCAAGCTAGGTAATACGTGGACATGAGCGGGGTCTGTGAAAAGTGATCTGTAACCCATCCATCTTCTTCAAATACAGAAGTTTCAACCGGCATGTTGGACAAAGATAAGTAAGTTGCTTGATGCCTGATGCTGATTTTGAAAGTGGCCTTGTAGATGGGCTCGTCAAAGCAAGGAAAAGCTTTTCGAGCATGAGTAGGAGAAAACTGCGTAACGCCAAGAAACCTAGAAAAGAAGCAAAAAAACCCCAAACAAACCGATTACCACCTGTGCACAGCACTTGGGGGAGGGGGGGGGAGGGCAAACTGTACACTGTGTTTGAACACTGCTTTATCACTTTCTTACCCCCTCTACCACAACACAATTGATACAAAGTAATGGTCTACAAGTTTGCTACAAACTTGCAGACACCACACTGATGTCATATAAATAATCTGTGGTTTTGCATCAGACTTCGGGTTCTAGCAGCAGTTTTGTTTATCAATACGTGAAAAAAAGTTATCCAACATTGGTTATACAATGTAAAACAAGCACAGCCCTCAGTTCAAACCAGGATTGAACAGCCTTCAGAGAGTTCCGTCTGCCCCCAGGCACCGACAGCGCGCTTTGCCATGAGAACTTGTGGTCACACAGTGCACTCAAGAGGGTCAATGTTTTCCGCTGCTGCTTACTTCTGTACTGGTTGCGTGCAGGTCTGAGACACGCTACCACGCAGCACTGCTGCGACTGTGCAGGTCCAAAAGCCCATTCTATGAGCTTTGCAGAATGAAAATACAAGCAAATTATTAAAGAAGCAGAGAGTAGTTCATTCTTATGCATGTGCTTTTCTTTTCTGGTGTATTTTACAGTGAACAAATCAATGTTCTTAGTTAACGGGTCAAATTATGAAAAGATCTGTGAGGAAAAGACATTTACTATGTCACTGTAGAGAATGGGCAGGCAATAAAATCTGTAACTGTTTTCTTTGGAACTAAAGAGATTCTAATCCAGATAGAGAATAGGAACCTTTCTGGGTAGAGACTTACATTTAGATATTTGGAGAAAACCCATGCGCAATGCTCTCTTTGCAGAAACAGAAGCTACACTTTAAAGGTTGAGTTATGGGGTTCGATAAGAACTTTTTCTGGCGGCATGCAAGATGAGAAAATTACACTGAGCCAACCACATAGCTGTAAAGGTAGCACATATGTAGGCTTTTGGAGTGTTATTGATACATGTCTCAATTTCCAAGGTTCCATCAGTGGAAATAACCACGCAGTTTTAGGTAACAAGTAAACATTTATCAGAATTTTAGAGGCTATTCCTCTGAGGGAAGAGGATGTGTGGATAGATCTGATATAATGAAAAGGGTGGCACCTATTATTAATTATAAGCATTATTCTGCAATATGATACTCTAACACCAAGGGAGAAAAAAAATAGGTAGCCCATAAGGAAAATAAAGTATCTAATTAATTTTTTCTAAAACTTCTTAGATTTTATATGCATTTTGGAGCATTATTTTATAAAAACCAATGAAGAAATAAACTTATTGAAATGTTACGCTTTCATCCTCCTGTAGTGCATCATGCCTGACAGAATAAGATATATGGATTCCAGTAAAATTATCACCTCTTTCAAATAAGGTTAATTTTGTAAAAACTTGAAAATTTTTTCCATCACTGAAGCAGTTACAGTCAGTCACTTGTCTAAAATCAAAACCCTCATTTGGCTAGTAATTATTGAAGGAATTCATCATATCACATTTTTCTTGTCTCATGAAACATGCATTACTAAAATCATAATTCTGCATAAGGTTGTTAAATATAAGGGGAAAAGTTGGTGCCAGGTATTCCAGTGTCAATCCAACAAAATTCAATATTATCAGTGGATTTGCACTAGTGCAACAAAGCCAAGACAGCAAATTAAATGAAGCAAAGCAACTTGAATTATATGCAAAGTATTTCAAGTGGACTTGATTCTGTATTCTAGGCACACTCTAAACAGCTACAGACATCAACAGAATCTTCAACTGAGCATGGAAAACTATACTGGCCTGGTATTAACAAAGCAAGAATGATAAACTTTCCTCTGCAATTAACAATTTTAATGAGCTCAGACATACAAGTAAATGCATATTTGGGGAATACTGTATATATTCTGACACTCTCTAAATAAGGAAACTTTTTTTTTTCCCCTCCCACTTCTCAAAGATACCATCAGTAGTCTTTTAATATTAGGTATGTTTTAGGCCAGACTGACAGAACCTGATAAACTCTGCATCTTCTATATTCTCACAGATAGATCGATCGATCGATTGATCCACTTACACACAGCTGGACAAACACTGGGCAGTCAGTGTTTCACACTAAAAATACATCAACTACCATGTGCATTACTATCAAACATTGATTTGCTTGTTGTGCTATAAAACAAAACAATAGTTAAAAACTACTTCCCAAAGACTAAACCCTTACACATTAAAAAAAAAAATAAAACAACATTGTCTATGTTTATCTGTTTCTCTCTGTGTTAGGAGGAATAAACAAGCAAAACTGCTACAGCATGCCAAAAATGAAGAGCAGGCTGAGTATTTCATCCATCTCTCTACACACCTCTCTGGGCACTGACGTTTTTATCTCCAGTTCCCCAAAATATCACCGTAAAAAGTTGTACTTCTGGGAATGACAGCCTTGCAGCCTGTCTTCTCAGCGTACCCATGGCAGTAATTTGCAGGTGTTTTAATTCCACCTCATCTATTAAAAAAGACATGTGTTTCTTCAACAACCTATCTATTTTGACATCTTAGTTGTTAGAAGAGGGAAGAATCTGTCTGTTTGTTTTGTCTGCGTGATGCAAGAAAGTTTTTTTTCCTTCTCCTTTATGCCAAAGTTTGATGTTCATTTAAATTATGTGTGCATATTCTTACAGCACTCTGCAGTAGCTTTGTATTAAATGTCTGATGATTACTGCCAGTAAATTCTGGCACATAATACAAAGTAGATTTGTAGCATATCACTTGCATTTCACATTTCAATTAAAGCAGCAAAGATTTCAGTAAGAAGATAAATATTTTTATGCGGCTATCAACATTTCAGGATGATTCATGACTTTCACCTGTGAAAACCACAGAAAATGAACTAACTTTATTAAAAAAAAACAAAAACAAAACAATAAAGTGAAGGCATTACCATGTTTGTGAAGCCTCACAGTTAGCCAGAGTTATTCACTCCTCATGAACACCAAAAGTGAAAAATGGTGGTTTAGATCCTTTTACAGCAACCGCTGCTCCTACGACGTTGCTGCATTTCAATCAAATATAAAGATGTCAAAAAGCTAAAGTCCTGCTGGAACACCAAGGTCTCCCAGAACATGAGAGAAGCCTGTCTGTCCATCATAGTAGAAACCATCCATGTTTAAGGACCACAAATGGTTATATGTATTACATTAAAAATGGGTTATTAAATCAAACTGCATATTGGTACACTGCAAGAGCACTCTCTGAGCAAAGAGGTTCCCTGGTTTAGAATGTGTATTATTTACTTTATACTACATTGAGTCGTTAAGCCTGTGACAGTTGAAAAGGAAAAACAGCAATTCTGTTAAACACCTGAAACTATGACCACACACTGATTACAGTTTTTAAAACATTTTACTGAAAGAAATATGTGAGTTGGTATAAAGAAAAAATACCACTGATTTCAGTAGAACAATGCTACCTTACATACGGCAAGGATCTCTCCCAATATGACTATATTCAAGTGTATTAAAAACAAAGCAACTTGTATCTGAAAAGTTATACAAAGAGCACTGCGAAGCACATTTTACCTTCGCCTTTCACTCCATGTCTTAAGCTAGCTTGATAATTCAAGAAGTGAATAGGCCTTTTGTTGTTTTTTTTAAATCACAACTGGGGCATCGGTATTGAAGTGTAATACAGTAACTTTGGAGAAATGTCACTGCAATACCTATTTGACAGTTCAATTATTCCTATACAAAGTCTAAATACACGAGAATAATAACCACTTCAATAATTTCTCAGGTTTGTAAAGTGAATTATACCCCCTGCTGTCAGCAGTATTTTGTCTTCTGATTTGCCCATTTCCATACAGATCTGCAAGAACTCCCCATTACCCCAGTCACTCACTCCCCAGGATAAAGGGCATTTTATCCGCATCTTTTCCTACAACCACGCTTTTCTAAATTTCCACTTTATTCCACTGCGATGACAAACCACACAAACTTTACTTCAATCCTGCTTGCGGTTCTAACATCGGGCTGTTTAATACTGTCAGTAATTAAAGTTAACAAAAATATGTTTAAATACAAGGGCTGTTGACTTCATTGAGTTGGTGAGCACTCCTTTTCTGCCTGATTTACTTTTTTATTCCCCCAAGTTTTCCAACTATAAACTCTTCACAGTATAAAACCGTGAAGATTCGGGAACAGAGAACCGATCACCGCACGGATGTTTCAATACAGGACAGCTTAAAAACAAACTACTTTTAAAACGCTAAGCCGTGCCAGAACTATCCAGAAGCCCACCCCATCTTTCTTTTCTATTACAAAGCCTGACTGTGGTCAGAAAACTACTTTAAAAAAAAAAAAAAAAAGCCCCC
>Ga0065711_1004567_pt1 | contig 30755 bp, 23 predicted proteins | sample Hoacrofraction12_FD_59098 | JGI IMG/M metagenome (GOLD analysis project Ga0065711, IMG submission 59098) | Hoatzin crop microbial communities from Cojedes, Venezuela - Epithelial fraction 12 v2 (version 2) | ecosystem: Host-associated > Birds > Digestive system > Esophagus > Crop | place... | reverse complement strand
ATGGTTGTTGATGAGGAGCAAAGTGTCGGCGCCAACGAGCAGCCGATAGGCGATGCTGCCATTGTTTTCTGACTCATAGTCAATGACTTCCGCGCTCAAAATGGGATACTTCGAGAAGCAAGCGAGGGTGGTTCTGTGCGCCTCCTGGCTGTTGCGGTAAGGGTAAACCTCGGCCAAGACGGCGTCGATTTCCTTCTTCTCCAAGTGCTTGCACTCCTGGCAGCAAACGATGTCGGCGCCGCTTTCGGCAATATACCTCACGATGGAATGGTCCTTCCAATCCACGCCCTTCTCCTTCGGCACATTGAAAGTGTTGTAGGTCAGCACCTTAATGGCGTCTTCGGGCGCTTCCTTGCTCAGATTGATGGGGCAAAGCGTGCGGATGGACGGCGCGCAAATGAGCAGCGCCAGCAGGTTCAGCCAAATGTTTTTCCAGTGGAAAACAAGCCAGAAGAGCGTGAACGCGAGCACGGCCAGCAGCAGATAGGGGAAGAAATACTGCAGCAGCGCCAGGTAGCGGAAGTGGGTTGGCGAAATATGGCCCGAGAAGGCGCACACCACCATGAGGCCCATCAGCGCGAGGTTGATGAGCATCAGCACATAGCGGATGCCTTTCTTGGAGTAGGTTACGATTTTGCTCATTCGTTTCTGTAATCAGGAGAGGCTGGCGCCGAAACCACTGCGGTCGTTTTCAAAAACGACTGCGGTCGTTTTCCAAAACCACTGCGGTCGTTTTTCAAAACCACTGCAGTCGTTTTTGCAATGCGGTGGAGATTTTGCTTCGCAGTGCCTGAGGAATCGGCAATGAGTGGCGAAGATTTCGGCAGTGGATGGCGGAGGGTTCAGCAGTGGATGGCGGAGGGTTCAGCGCTGGCTGGCGCGGAAAAGTTGGTTCTTCTCGTCGTCGGTGAGGCTGGCATAGCCTCCTTGGCGGATTTTGTCGAGAATGCGGTCGATATTGGCGTTCTCCTCAGCGTCGCGCTGCGCGTAGGAAGTGGTGTTAGTGGCGGATGCGGGACCGTCCGACTGGTAGTGGTGGGCATGCTCATCGCGGCTGGGACGGTCGCTGCGCCCGCCCATTTTCACGCCGATGTGCGGCATTTGCTTCTTGTAGCGCCAGTAGAGGATGATGAGCAGTCCGACGAGCATTCCGCCGAGGTGGGCGAAATGGGCCACGTTGTCGCCCACGGTGGTGTGCATGCCCTCGTAGATTTCGAGCAGCACGTAGAACCCGATGAAGTACTTCACCTTGATGGGTATGGGGATGGGGATGATGTAGATGCGCTCGTTGGGGTAGGTCATGGCGAATGCCAGGAGAATGCCGTAGATGGCTCCGCTGGCGCCGATGGTGCTCACGGCCGGGGAGAGCACGCCACAGAGCTGCAGCAGTTCCTGCACCAGGCCGGCGCCGATGCCGCAGGCGAAGTAATAGAAGAGGAATCGCTTGGAACCCCACGTCTGTTCCATGACGCGGCCAAACATCCACAGGGCGAACATATTGAAGAAAAGATGCCAAAAGTCGGCGTGGAGGAACATGTAGGACACGGGCTGGTAGATGCGGAAGTAGGGGGCGCCCAGATAGTAGAGCGCGCCGGCGCTGTTGAGCGAGAAGCCGGGCATCACGCTGTCGAGGATGAATCCGGCAAGGAATACCAGCAGGTTGCTGATGAGCAACCATTTCACTGCGGGAGGCATTTGCATAAGTCAGAAATTTTTAGAGTGCAAAATTACCCATTTTCGGCGATAAAACGCCCAAAATCAGGCAAAAAACACTTTTTTTACGCAAAAAATCAACTTTTTCGCAAAAAATGTTTGTTTATAACGCACAAAAACTTAACTTTGCGACTGAAATATGTGATTTATAACCATTTTTAATTATTCATTTAACTTTAAATTTCAGACTTATGAACAAAAGTGAACTTGTTGCTGCTGTTGCCGCAAAGGCTGGCCTGACAAAAGTTGATGCCAAGAAGGCTATCGACGCAGTTACCGAATCTATCGCTGAAGCACTGAAGAAGGGTGATAAGGTTGCCCTCGTTGGTTTCGGCACATTCTCCGTTGCAAAGCGCGAAGCTCGCACGGGCATCAACCCCCGCACGAAGGAAGCCATCAAGATTCCTGCAAAGAAGACTCCGAAGTTCAAGGCAGGCGCAGAGCTTGAGGCTGCTGTGAAGTAAAATCTTCCGCACACCGATTAGAAGAGGAGGAACTCTTCGGAGTCTCCTCCTTTTTATGCCGCCATGCGAGCGAATTTTCGCTCCGCAAGCGAAATGTCGCGCCAGCGCGGCATCGGAGCCCCCGTAGTTCAATGGATAGAACGTGGCTCTCCTAAAGCTAAAATCTGAGTTCGATTCTCAGCAGGGGTACATTTTCCGCAAAAAAATGAAGGCTGTCCATGCGCCAGATGCGGCGCGGACAGCCTTTTTGCGTAGTGTTTTGCGAAGGAAATGGCGCCGGTTCTCCAAAGAAATGGCGCTGCCTCGCGCGCGTACATTATATTATTGTGGCGATGATTCAGGCTGCGCGGCGTCTTCGGGCAGGGTCTGCTCGTCGCGCCAGTTGACGAAATAGGCGGTGTGGGTGGCGCGGGTGAGCGCGGTGTAGAGCCAGCGGAAGTAGTCGGCGCCCATCATTTCCTCCGTGATATAGCCCTGGTCCACAAACACTTGGCTCCACTGGCCGCCCTGCGCCTTGTGGCAAGTGACGGCGTAGGCATATTTCACCTGCAGGGCGTTGAAGTAGATGTCTTCTTTCAGGGCCTTGAGGCGGTCGGCCTTCCTCGGAATGTCGGCATAGTCGGCGAGGACGCGCTCGTAGAGCGATTGCTGCTGCTGGGGCGTGAGGGCCGGCGCCTCGGCGTGGAGGGTGTCGAGCAGGATGGTTGCGTCGAACTCCAGGTCGTCGTAGTCGGGCAGCGTGAGCGTGCAGTCGGCAAAGCGGAAGCCGTAGAGGGCGCGCTCGTTTCGGATGCGCTGCACGATGGCGATGTCGCCGTTGGCAAGAAACTGCGCGCGGTCGGCAGGCGTTTCCTGCTGCGGCTGCGATTGCTGCTGCATGCGGGCGTTCTCCTCTTGCAACTTTCTGAGCCAGAAGTAGTTGTTTTTGGCAATCATGATTTGGTCGCCCGTGGTCAGTTCCTCCTCCATCCAGAGAATTTGGTTGCGGATGCCCTGATTATATACGATGGCGCGGCGGTTGCTGCGCGTGACGACGATGGTTTCGTCGCGGCCAAAGCGCTGGTAGCAGTTGGCCAGGGCGTCGATGAGTTCGTTGCCTGGCACGTTGATGACGTCGGCAAAGGGCTTGAACTGAATGCGGGGCAGTTCATAGACCTGGTCGGAATCGATGAGCTGGCGCAGGCGGGTGGCGTTGACGAGGATGCCCGACTGCGTCTGCTGGCGCACGATTTGGGTGAGGTGGGCGTGCATGACGTTGAGTCCGTAGCTGCGCAAGACGCTCGGCTGGAGCGCGGGGCTTTCCTCTTGCCCCACTGGCGGCAGCTGCGCGGTGTCGCCCATGAGGATGAGTCGGCAGTGCGTCTGCCCGTTGCCGTAGATGAAGTGGATGAGGTCGCTCAGCAATGACTCGTGCAGGAAGGTGGTGTCGGGCGTGTCGCTAATCATCGACGCCTCATCGACGATGAAGATGTGCTGGCGGAAACTGTTGAAATTGAGCGAGAAATCGGGTTCCTCCACGCTCTTCTGGCGGTAGATGCGCTTGTGGATGGTGTAGGCCTGATGCCCGGAATAGAGCGCAAAGACCTTTGCCGCGCGGCCCGTGGGCGCCAGCAGCACGCAGGGGCGCTCCAGCTCCTCCATGGTCTTGACGAATGCGCTGAGGAGCGACGTCTTGCCCGTTCCGGCGAAACCGGTGATGAGCAGCGCCTGGGTGTCGTCGGGCGAAAGCACGAAACGTGCCAGCGCGTCGATGGCATTCGCCTGGTCGGGGGTGGGCTGATGGGGGAAATTTGCGCCGATTTGCCCTTTTAAAAAGTCTTCAATCATCTTTTTTTCAAAAAAAATGCCAACAAGTTGCGAGAATTCGCTTTCTTTTCACTATTTTTGCAACGAAATTCGGAAAGACCGGATTAAAATACTTTGCAAAAGTACAAAATAAATAACAAATAAACAATGAGAAAGGCATTTAATATCCTGCTGGGACTGTGTGTCCTGGGTCTCGCCTACGCATGCTATTGGAGCATCAACAGCGACATTAAGTTTGACAAAGACCTTGCAGAGCGCGAGGCCGCTGTGAAGAATCGTCTCTACCAAATCCGCGACGCGGAGGAGGAGTACAACAAGGTGCACGGCCACTACTGCGGCGACATCGACTCGCTCATCATGTTCGTGAAGAACGACTCCACCGTTGACCGCATCATCAAGGACGGCGACCTCACCGACGACCAGCTCGAGGCCGGCATGACCGAGCGCGAGGCAGTGCGCCGCGGACTCATCAAGCGCGACACCGTGAAAATCGCCACTTGGGAGAAGCTCAACGGCATCACCAACCCCGACTCGCTCAAGTTCATGCCCGTGGGCAAGGGCGAAATCCAGCTCCGCGCTGAAGACGTGCCCTCCTTCAACAAGAAGGCCAACGACTGGGAAAGCGTGAACTGCGTGGAATTCCGCGCTTCGCTCGACGACTACACCGACGGCATGGACGCCAAGCACATCAAGGCGCTCAAGAACAAGCTGAAGAAGCTGGGCAAAGACCAGACCCCGTTCCTCAACCCCATTGCTGAGGAGGACATCTACAACCAGAACTCTTCCCAGCTCGACGACGAGGAGGAAGACTGGTACGGCCTGCGCATGGGCGACCTCAGCGACCCCGAAAACCGCATGGCGGGCAACTGGGACTAATTTTCCCACGCCACTCCCCCACCCTTCTCCGTTGGCATCCTCACTCAGGACGCCCACTGCGGTCGCAGCAACATGAACCCTAAACGACGAGCCGATTTTGGAAAACTCGCACAATAACAACAAAAGTCTGTCCATCCGCATCAGCACGGATGGACTTTCTTTTTGCGTCTTCGCGCCAAACGAAGCGCAGCCCTACACGTACAAGGAATACGACGTGAAGCCCGTGATGTCGATGGCCGCCAACCTGAAAGAGGCGCTCACCAACGACCCCATCTTCCGCGACAACTACCAGCGCGTGAACGTGCTCATCAGCACGCCGCAGTTCACCACCCTGCCTGCCGAAGGCTTCAACAAAGACAAGGCGGAGGCGGTGTTCCGCTTCGTGCAGCCCAACGTCGGCCACTGCCACGTGAGCTACAACATCCTGCGCCACGCACAGGCCGTCGTACTCTTCGGCATCGACAAAGACATCCGCCAGCTCATCCTCGACGACTTCCCGCGGGCCCGCTTCTACGCCTCGCCCGCCACGCTCATCGAATTCTTCGCCGAAAAAAGCCTCGGCGGCCAGGGCAAGCACATCTTCGTCTATCTGCACGAAGGAAAGCTCATGCAGCAGCTCGGCCAGCAGCGCCAGGAGATGGTGGTCTATGCCTTCGACCAGGGCCAGTTCCTGTTCGTCAACTCCTACGACGTGCGCAGCACCAACGACTGCGCGTTCTACCTGCTCAACGTGTGGAAAACGCTCCACTTCGACCAGCTCGACGACGCACTCAGCATCGTGGACGACGCGCAGGCCAGCATACCCCTCGCCAACCAGCTGCAGGACTACATCAAGGACATTCGCCTCATTGACCGCGAAAACGACTTCCAGCAAAAGCTCAGCAGCACCCAGCTGCTCCTGCCCTACGACCTGCAAACCCTGCTCGTCTGCGGCATCTAAACCCTCCTTCCACCATTTCCCATGCGAATCATCGGCGGCAAATACAAACACTTGCGCATCAGCGTGCCAAGCACATTCAAGGCACGCCCAACCACCGATTTTGCCAAGGAAAACCTCTTCAACATCCTGGCCCACAGCCTGCTCGACTTCGACGAAGCGCCCGCCGCGCTCGACCTTTTCGCCGGCACCGGCAGCATTTCCGTCGAACTCCTTTCCCGCGGCTGCGCGCCGGTGGTGAGTGTGGAGAAAGACTTCCGCCACCACCAGTTCCTGCAGCAGACGGCGCGGCAAGTGAACGACCCCAACTGGCGCCTCGTGCGGGGCGATGCCTTCCGGTTCATCGCCAGCAACACCGAAAACGCCGCGCAGCAGTTCGACCTCGTCTTCGCCGACCCGCCCTACGCGCTCCCCAACCTGGCCCAGCTGCCCCAGCTCATCCTCGCCTCCGCCCTGCTCAAACCCGACGGAATCCTCGTCTTGGAGCACGGCAAAGACCACAATTTCAGCCACTTGCCGCAATTCATGCAGCAGCGCGCCTACGGTTCCGTCAACTTTTCCTTCTTCACCAAGCAATCCTGACCCGCCATGCAATTCTATCCCCTGCTCTTCGAAGAAAACCTCTTCACGCGTGTTTGGGGCGGCCACCGCATCCGTCCCCTCAAAGGCCTTCCTGCCGACGACGAGAAAATCGGCGAAAGCTGGGAAATCAGCGCCGTTCCAGGCAAAGAATCCATCGTCAGCAACGGGCCGCTGGCAGGACAGACCCTTGCCCAGCTCGTGGAGAAATACCCAGGCGAAATGCTCGGCAGCGCCGTGGCAGAGCGCTTCGGAGGCCATTTTCCCCTGCTCTTCAAGATTCTCGACTCCGAAGACAACCTCTCCATCCAGGTGCACCCCAACGACCAGCTGGCCATGCAGCGCCACAACAGCCTCGGCAAGACCGAAATATGGTACGTCATCGACGCCAAGCCCGGCGCATTCCTCTACTGCGGCTTCGCCCTGCCCACCACGCCGCAGGCCTACGAGCGCCACGTGGCCAACGGCACCATCACCGAAATCCTGAAGAAACACTACGTGAACAAGGGCGACGTATTCTTCATCCCCGCCGGCCGCGTCCACGCCATTGGCGCCGGCCTGCTCCTGGCGGAAATTCAGGAGAGCAGCGACATCACCTACCGCATCTACGACTACGACCGGCCCGGCCTCGACGGCAAGCCGCGCCAGCTGCACACCGCCGAGGCGCGCGACGCCATCGACTACACCTTCTACCCCGAATACCGCACCAACTACGAGGAACTCACCAACAAGCCCGCGCTCGTGGCGCAATGCCCCTATTTCACCATCAAAATCCACAACGTGAACCGCCCGTTCCACCGCAAGCTCTACAAGTACCAGAGCTTCGTGGCCTACGTCTGCATCGACGGCAACTGCTTCATTGAGAGCGCCACAGACGAAGTGCAGTCGGTCCACCTGCGCAAGGGCCACACCTGCCTCGTGCCAGCCGCTGCCGCCGACATCAACATTGTGCCCGACAACCTGAAGCGCCGCACCAAAATCCTCGAAATCTACATCGAAAGCGAGTAGGAAACCGCATCCGCGCCGCCGCCAGCCATCGGCCGCCGCACCGCCAACATTCGGCATTTACTGCCCGCTCCAGACTCCTTCATTCCTGTCACCACGCCAAATCCCCCTACGCCACGGTCTCTTTCGGCCGCGGCGTTTTTTTTGCAAACGCTTCGGCAAGTGCAGCGTTTTTCGGGCAACGGGGACGGAAAAGGGTTCGGAGGAAATGGAAAACGGCAGGCACCGTTGCAAAAACGACTGCGGTCGTTTTTCAAAACCACTGCGGTCGTTTTCAAAAACGACTGCGGTCGTTTTCGCGCGGGCCATGGAATAGAGGCAAACCGTCTTCGGCGGAGCCAGCCGAAGAAGGCGAAGAAACGGTCCCTGAATTGGCAGAAAATGGGCCAGATTCGCCCTGAAATGTTGGATTTTGTTAAAATGTTGCGGCGGGCGTTCATTTTTTCAGAAAACTTTTTTGCCGTAAAAAGTTTTCTGCGTACCTTTGCAGCGTTTTTCAAAAGGTAGAAAGAAATGGCAGCCACCAAAACCAAGGACGAGCACTTGCGCGAGCGCATACTGGAGTATGTGCTGCAACTGCAGCTGCGCGTGGGCGTGAAGGGCGTGAAGATGGACGATGTGGCGGCCGATATGGGCATTTCGAAGCGCACGCTCTACGAGCTGTTCGAGGACAAGGCGCATCTGCTGCTTGAGGTGCTGCGGCACAACGAAAGGCAGTTCCACGATTTTGTGGCGCAGGTGGAGCAGGAAACCGACGATGTGATGGAGATTTACGTGCGCGTTGCCCGCAAGAAATTCGGGGAGCTGAAGAAACTGACGCCAAAATTCTTCTTGGAATTTAGCAAGTACGACCTTGTGGTTCAGGAATTTAAGTTATCAGCAGCCCAGCACCGCGCTGACACACTGGCCTATTTCCGCAAGTTCGTGGCGCAGGGCTATTTCCGCAGCGACCTGAACTTGGCGATGCTGGTTGACGTGTTCGAAGCGGAAAACAGGATGCTGGTGGAGAAGGGGCTGTTCGAACGCTACAATTTCCTGGAGCTGGCGGGCACGCTCAACGACCTGCGGTTCCGCGGCATCTGCACGCAGAAGGGCCTCGACGCGCTGGCGGCGTGCCTGAAGCGGATGGGATTGCAGCAGACTTTGCGGGAAATTAACAATAAGCAATAAGCAATTAACAATTGCAAGTGCAGTTGTTCGCGACGAGAATAGAATATAATAAGGTATAAACGACACTCAGATTTTGAGATTTTTTTTGAAGAATCAGCGATGAAAAGAGTAAGAACGATTTTGATGTGTTTGCTGTGCTTTGGCGCATCGGCTCAGGCGCAGCAGACGGTTGGCCGGCTCGACCTGACGCTTGAGAAGGCGATTGAGATTGCGTTGGCGGAGAATCCCACGATTCGCGTGGCCGACACCGACGTGGAGCTGAAGAAGATTTCGGACACGGAGGCGTGGCAGGACCTGCTTCCGACGCTGACCGCCACGGGCAGCCTGCAGCACACCATCCTTGCTGCGGAGATGAAGCTGGGCGGCAACAAGTTTAAGATGGGCCAGGACAACACGAACACGGTGGCCGCAGCGCTGACGCTGAACGTGCCGGTGTTTGCGCCTGCAGTGTATCAGAACATGAAGCTGACGAAGGACGACATTCTGCTGTCGCAGGAAATTGCGCGCGGCAGCCGCTTGGACCTCATCAATCAGGTGAAGAAGGCCTACTACGCGGCGCTGCTGGCGCAGGACAGCCGCGACGTGATGCAGGAGAGCTACAAGATTTCGGAGGAGAATTACGATGTGATTAACAAGAAATATGGCGTTGGCGCCGTGAGCGAATACGACAAAATCAGCGCTGAGGTGCAGATGCGCAGCATGAATTCGAGCCTGGTTTCGGCAGAGACTGGCCTGAAGCTGGCGCTGCTGCAGCTGCGCGTGCTGATGGGCATCACGGAGAACGTGGACATTCACATCGACGACAAGCTGGAGAACTATGAGAACGGCCTTGAGCATGTGGACGTTGACGACTTCGACGCGCTGGCCGACAACTCGAGCATGCGCCAGTTCGACGTGAACAAGCGCCTGCTGGAGCGCAGCCTGAAGCTGAACCGCACGGCGTTCCTGCCCACGGTTTCGTTCCAGCTGCAGGGGCAGTATCAGTCGCTCTACAACAACGACTGGGCGCTGTGGAACTATGAGTATGCGCCGAGCGCCTCGTTCAGCATCAACGTGAGCATCCCCATTTTCAGCGCGTCGAACTGGACGAACATCAAGAAGACGAAGCTGCAGCTGATGGAGCTGGAGGACAACCGCCTGAACACGTGGCAGCAGCTGAACATGGCGGCGCAGAGCTACAGCCAGAACATGGAGTCGAACCTGGCTCAGGTGAGCAGCAACAAGGAGGCTGTGCGCCAGGCCGACAAGGCGGTGACGATTTCCACCAAGCGCTACGAGGTGGGCCGCGGCACCATTCTGGAGCTCAACCAGAGCGAAGTGGCGCTCACGCAGGCCAAGCTGACCTACAACCAGTCGATTTATGACTACCTGACGAACAAGGCCGACCTGGACTACACGCTGGGCCGCGACGACAATTACATCCGCCTGAGCCTCCCCGCCACCGTTGATGCCACTCCCGAAGAGGCAGCAAAGGAGGCAGCGACGGAAGCCGCTGAGACGAAAGAAGGAACCGCAACCGAAGAAAAATAAAAAAACGCTATAGCAAGATGAAAAAGACATTGTTTATCGCCGCAGCATGCACCGCTCTGATGCTCACGGGCTGCGGAAAGAAGAATTCGGAAGACAGCGCTGCAGCAGCCGCTTCCGAGCAGGAAACGAAAGTGGAAGTGAAGGTGCAGCGCGTTTCGGCGCAGGCCGTTTCGCAGGAAGAGACCTACACGGCCACGGTGGAAAGCGACGTGAAGAACAACATTGCGCCGAATACTTACTACCGCATTGAGAAGATTTACGCCGACGTTGGCGACTACGTGCGCAAGGGCCAGGTGCTCGTGCAGCTCGACCAGTCGAGCCTGCGCCAGGTGAAGCTGCAGGTGGACAACCAGCAGGTGGAGTTCAACCGCACGAAAGCGCTCTACGATGTGGGCGGCGCAAGCAAGACGGAATATGACAACGCGAAGATGCAGCTCGACGTGCTGGCCACGCAATATCGCCAGCTGGTGCAGAACACGCGCCTCGTGGCTCCCATTTCGGGCTACGTGACCGCCCGCAACTACGACGACGGCGACATGTACAGCTCGCAGCCCATCCTGACCATTGAGCAGACCAACCCGGTGAAGCTGATGATTGACGTTTCTGAAACCTACTACGCTTCGCTCAACCGCGGCACTTCGGCCACCATTCAGCTCGACGCCTATCCTGGCGAGGACTTCTACGGCAAGGTGACGCGCATCTCCCCGTCGGTTGACGGCACGACCCACACGTTCCCCGTGGAAATCACCATCGTGAACCGCGACCAGAAGGTTCGCCCCGGCATGTTCGCCCGCGCCACCATCAGCTTTGGCGACGAGCAGCACGTGATGGTTCCCGACGCCGCCATCGTGAAGCAAATCGGCGCTGGCGACCGCTACGTCTATGTGCACAAGGACGGCAAGGTTTCTTATAATAAGGTGGAACTGGGCCGCCACATCGATGGCAACTATGAGGTGATTAGCGGCGTGAACGACGGCGACGAAGTGGTCATCGCCGGCCAGACCCGCCTGAAGAACGGCGCAGCAGTGACCGTTGTGAAGTGAGACTACGCGAAGCAAGATTTCCCCCTAACCCCTTAGAAACGAACAACCTATGAGCCTATATGAAGGAGCGGTGAAGCGGCCGATTATGACCAGCCTGTGCTTTCTGGCTGTCATCATCTTCGGTCTTTTCTCCCTGATGAAACTGCCGATTGACCTCTATCCGGACATCGACACCAACACCATCATGGTGCTGACCTACTATAACGGCGCGTCGGCCAACGATGTGGAAAACAACGTGACCCGACCGCTGGAGAACACGCTCAACTCTGTGGAGCACCTGAAGCACATCACGTCGAACTCGAAGGAGAACGTGAGCGTCATCACCATGGAGTTTGAGTATGGACACGACATCGACGTGCTGACCAACGACGTGCGCGACAAGCTCGACATGGTGGCCAACTCGCTGCCTACCGACGCCAACACGCCTATCCTCTTCAAGTTCTCCACCGACATGATTCCTATCCTCATGCTCTCGGCGCAGGCAGAGGAAAGCCAGCAGGCGCTCTACAAAATCCTCGACGACAACGTGGCCAACCCGCTCGCCCGCGTGGACGGCGTCGGCAGCGTGAGCATCGTGGGCGCTCCGGAGCGCGAAATCAACATCTACATGGACCCGCAGAAGATGGAGGCCTACGGGCTGAGCGCTGCGGGCGTGGCCAGCGCCATTGCCGCTGAGAACAAGAACACCACGAGCGGCACCATGGACATCGGCACGCAGACCTACACGGTGCGCGTAGAAGGCGAGTTCAACGACCCGCAAGAGATGCTCAACGTGGTGGTGGGCACGAGCGGCAACGCCAAAGTCTATCTGCGCGACGTGGCACGCATCGTGGACAACGTGCAGGAGCGCGCCCAGCAAACCTACACCAACGGCAAGCAAGGCGCCATGATTGTCATCCAGAAGCAGAGCGGCGCCAACAGCGTGCAGATTTCAAACAAAGTCATCAAGATGTTGCCCACGCTGCAGGAGAACCTCCCCTCCGACGTGAACCTGAGCGTGATGGTGAACACCAGCGACAACATTCTGAACACCATCGACTCCTTGGCCGAGACCATCATCTACGCCATGCTCTTCGTGCTCATCGTCGTGTTCGTGTTCCTGGGCCGCTGGCGCGCCACGCTCATCATCTGCATCACCATCCCGATGTCGCTGATTGCGTCGTTCATCTACCTCTACGCCACGGACGGTTCGCTCAACATGATTTCGCTCTCCTGCCTCTCCATCGCCATCGGCAACGTGGTGGACGACGCCATTGTGGTGCTCGAGAACGTGACCACCCACATTGAGCGAGGCAGCGACCCGAAGCAGGCCGCCATCCACGGCACCAACGAGGTGGCAGTGTCCGTCATCGCCTCCACCCTCACCATGATTGCCGTGTTCTTCCCCCTCACCATGGTCAGCGGCATGTCGGGCGTGCTCTTCAAGCAGCTGGGCTGGATGATGTGCATCATCATGACCGTCTCCACCACCTCCGCCCTCTCCTTCACCCCCATGCTCTGCGCGCAGATGCTGAGGCTGCAGAAGAAGCAAAGCAAATTCTTCAAGAAATTCTACACCCCCATCGCCAAAGCGCTCGACAAGCTCGACGCCTGGTATGAGGCACGAATCAACTGGGCCGTGCGCCACCGCAAGAGCGTCATGCTCGGATGCGTCATCTTCTTCGTCTTCTCCATCGTGGTGATGAAGCTCGTGGGCATCAAGAGCGAGTACTTCCCCGCCAACGACTCCGGACGTATCGGCGCAACGCTCGAGCTACCCATCGGCACCCGAAAGGAAATTGCCAAGGAAGTGGCCGACCAGCTCACCAAGACCTGGATGGAGCGCTACGGCAAGGACATGCGCGTCTGCAACTTCACCGTGGGCCAAGCTGGCGACGACAACACCTTCGCCTCGCTGCAGAGCAACGGTTCCAACATCATCTCCTTTAATATTAATATGGTGCCGTCGAACGAGCGCGAGAAAGGACTGGCGCAAATCTGCGACGAAATGCGCGAAGACTGCGCCAACATCCCCGAGCTCGCCAAGTACCAAATCAACCTCGGCGGCTCCTCAAGCAGCTCCATGGGCGGACAGGCCACTGCCACCTTCGAAATCTACGGCTACGACATGGACGACACGCGCGCCGTGGCCGACCGGATGGCCGAGCAGTTCCGCCAAAACGAGATGATTGGCCAGGTCAACATTTCGCGAAGCGACGACCAGCCCGAACTCGTCATTGAGTTCGACCGCGACAAACTCGCCGAAGTGGGCCTCGGCATGAGCACCGCAGCAACCAGCGTGCGCAACCTCATCACTGGCTCGCTCCTCTCCTACTACCGCGAAGACGGCGAGGAATACGACATCAAGGTGCGCTACGAACCCACCGCCCGCACCAGCGTGGAAGACATTGAGAACATGCTCATCCCCTCTGGCACCGGCGGAAACATCCGGGTGCGCGACATCGCCACCGTGAAAGAAAGCACCATTCCGCCCACCATTGAGCGCAAAGACCGCCAGCGCATCATCACCCTGCGCGCCGTGCTCAAAGACGGATACGCACTCTCCGACGGCGTTTCCCTCGGAAAGAAAATCACCAAAGGCATCGACCTGCCCAACGGCGTCACCGTACAAGTGGCCGGCTCCTACGAAGACCAGCAAGACTCCAACCGAGACCTCGGCACACTCGCCGTCCTCATCCTCATCCTCGTCTTCATCGTCATGGCCGCACAGTTTGAGAGCCTCACCTACCCGTTCATCATCATGATTACCGTGCCCTTCGCATTCTCCGGAATCATCCTGGCACTCTGCCTCACCAGCACCAACCTCAACATCATGTCCATGCTCGGAGGCATCATGCTCATTGGTATCGTGGTGAAAAACGGTATCGTGCTCATCGACATGACGCAGCTCTACCGCGAACGCGGCTACGGACTCATCCGCGCCAGCGTGGCAGCAGCACGAAGCCGTCTGCGTCCTATCCTCATGACCTCGCTCACCACCATCCTCGGCATGGTCCCCATGGCCGTCAGCCATGGCGTGGGCGCAGAGATGTGGAGGCCCCTCGGCGTCGCCGTCATCGGCGGTCTGACTGCATCGACCATCCTCACACTTATCTACACCCCGTCCATGTACTGCATCTTCGGCGCCAACGGCGTGAAGCGCCGCCGCCGCAAAATGCGCGAGCAGCGACAGCTCAACGCCTACTGGAAAGAGCACGCACACGAAGAGCAGTTCAAAGGCGAAGAATAATCCCGCAAGACCCACTCGCTGAGAAAGCAGGGCGCTGGCACCATCGCGCCACAGGCTGCACACCCCGCCAGCCCGCCCGCTTTCCCAGCGAAGGCCTTCCCCCTGAAAAACGATAGTCTTCCTTTTCCGAAACGAAGGGCATCGTTTTGCAAAACGAAGGGCATCCTTTTCAAAAACGAAGGCGTTCCTTTCAAAACAACGTAAAAGAAATCAAAGAAGTTATAGAAGTTATCGGCACTTCGTGCCTGGAAGTTAAAGCCGATAGTTCCAGACTGCTCTGGGTAACGGCTAACGAGCGAAGCGAGTGATACTCCTCGCGAGCGAAGCGAACGCACCTCCTGACTCCTATCTCCTAAAATAAAAACTCATAAACTCATAAACTCACCAATATGAAATCCGTTTTCATTGCATTCGACCAGGCACAGACCGAGACCGTGCTCGCCGTGCTCAGCAGAACCAACGTCCGCGGCTACACCATGTTCCCGCAAGTGCAGGGATGCGGCACCAAGACCGGCGAACCCCACCTTGGCTCCCACGCTTGGCCCACCATGAACTCCGCCCTGCTCGCCATGGTGCCCGACGAAACCGTCGATGTCTTCCTCGAGCGCCTCAAGGCCGCCGACGACGACAACCCCATGCTCGGCATCCGCGCCTTCGTCTGGACCGTGGAAAAAAGCATCTGAGCAACAAAAAGCAAAGGAGACTGGCAGGAAGTTCACACCCATGCCATCCTCCTTTCTGCTCAAAAACGCAGAAACTCAAACACTTAAAAACTTAAAAACTCATCACCAATGAAAAAGATTATCATCCTCCTTCTTGTGGCCTGCGCACTCCTTCTGGCCTACAGACTCCTGTGGAAACAAGACCAGCCGAAGCAATGCTGCGGCAACGCCTGCAAGAGCCGCGTGGAATGTACGCTCGACAGCGCCCTTGCCAACCCCTTCAGCGCTGGCGAATGCCAATTCACGCTCGGACTCAACACCGACAACGCCCAGATTGAGACGCTCGGCGACACCCTCGTCATGACCGCTGGCGAGCAGACCGACTTCTTCCTCAGTCCGCAAGACAGCAGCATCGTCGCCACTTCGCCCATCATCCTCACGGCCGTTGACAACACCAAGCCATTCACCTTCACCGCCAAAGTGACGCCCGAGTTTACGCCCGACGGCACCTACGCAGCCGGCACGCTCTATGCCTACGAGCGCGGCGACCACTGGCAGAAACTCGCCTTTGAGCAAAGCGAAGACGGCCTCCACCGCATCGTGACCGTGCGCACCAAAGGCCTTTCCGACGACAACAACCACCAAATCGAAACCATCCCCGCCGTCTATCTCCGCATCTCGTCCGACACCCGCGCCATCGGCAGTTACTACTCCGAAGACGGCCAGACCTGGCACATGGCACGCCTCTGCCAGAACGACTATCCCGAGCAAATTCTCCTCGGCCTCAGCGCACAGAGCCCCAAGGTGGGGCAGCACCGCTGCACTTTCACCGAGGTGGAAATCAAGCAGCAGCCCGTGGCCGACTTCCGCGAAGGGAAACTCTAAGCGGCTGCCACAACGCAACCAAGACTTCACAACAGCGCCTGCGACATCCACTCGCAGGCGCTTTCTCTTTGCAACTTGCACAAGACTTTCCCGAAAAATTTTGCAGGATGCGAAAAAATGCCTAAATTTGCCAAAACTACTCACCAAAAAACAATTCAGACTATGGCAACACCACACATTTCCGCATCCGCCGGCGCATTCGGCAAGACTGTCTTGATGCCGGGCGACCCCCTGCGCGCCAAACTGCTCGCAGAGAAATTCCTCGACAATCCCGAACTCGTCACCTCCGTGCGCAACATCTTCGGATACACCGGCACCTACAAAGGCGTGCGCCTCTCCGTGATGGCCAGCGGCATGGGCATCCCCAGCATCGGCATCTACTCCCACGAACTCTACACGGAGTATGGCGTGGAGAACATCATCCGCATCGGCAGCGCCGGAGCCTACGCTGAGCGCCTCAACGTGCTCGACGTCGTGCTGGCCGACTCCGCCGTCAGCGATTCCTCCTACGCGCTCTACAACAGCCGCAACCTCTCCCACGTGCTCTACCCCACGCCCCGCATCAACGAAACCATCCTGAAGAAGGCCGACGAACTGGGCATCAAGTGCCAGCTCGCCCGCGTCAACTCCTCCGACGTGTTCTACGGCTCCGAATATTCCGAGACCTGGGAGGAAATCCGCGACCGCACCGGCGCCGACTGCGTGGAGATGGAGAGCTTCGGCCTCTTCGAAAACGCCCGCGTGCTGGGCAAAGGCGCCGCTTGCCTGCTCACCATCAGCGACTCCTTCGTCACCCATCAGGCCCTCCCCGCCGAGGAACGCCAGAAGTCGTTCATGGAAATGATGCGCCTGGCACTCGAATCCGCCATCGCGCTCTGAGCATTTCCGAACTCTGGAACCAAAAAATCGCCATTCCATCGGCTTGGAATGGCGATTTTTGTGTCTCTTTGACCGAATGTTTCAGCGCTTGAAGGCGTCCATGATGATGGTGGGGCGGAGTTGCTTGCCGTGCGACTCAAAGGCGCCCATGTCGTAGCCGCCATTGTAGTCGTTGGGGGCTTCGGGTTCCCAGTAGAAGACGCCGAGGCAATGCTTGGCGCGGCGGGCGTTTTTCACCACTTCGCCCAGGTATTTCTTGCCCTGCTCAGGCTGCGAAACGCGCACGCCCACTTCGGTGATGATGGTCTGCTTGCCCAGCGTTTCCCAGAGATGGGCAATGTTGCTGAAGCAGCGGCTGATGGCGAGTTCGGGCGTGGCGGCCTTGTCGGGGTGCCATTCGGGCGCGGTGACGGGATAGAGCGACATGCCGATGAGGTCGTAGTCCACGCCGCGCTGCTTGAGGATGCCCAGGTTCCAGTCGTAGAGCGCTTGGTCGAAGCCGTTGTCGAGATGGACGATAGTGAGCACCTGCGGAAAGACTTCTTTCGCCGCGCGGCAACCGCTCTGGATGAAGGCGGCGTAGTTGTCGGGCTGCTCCTCGGCGCGGCCCAGCGGCCAGAGCAATCCGTGGGTGGTTTCGTTGCCAATCTGCACCCATTTGGGCACTATGCCGTTGTCTTTCAGCAGCGTAAGCACTTCTTTGGTGTGCTGCGCCACGTCGTCCGCCAGTTGCTGGGCGTTGTGGTCGGCCCAAGCGGCGGGGGTGTATTGCTTGCCGGGGTCGGCCCACATGTCGCTGTAGTGGAAATCGACCATGATGTCCATGCCCAGGCGCTTTGCCCGCAAGGCTTTGGCGAGCAGGTCTTGGGCGTTGCAATAGCCGTTGGCGGGGTTCACCCACACGCGCAGCCTGACGGCGTTGAGGCCGAGGGTTTGCATCAGTTGCGTGCATTCCATCTCGGTGCCGCTGGCCGTGGCGAAGGTGTGACCGCGGCTTTCGAGTTCGGTTTCCCAACTGATGTCGGCGCCGAGGGCAAGAGCCTGGCGCTGGCTGTGGCAACTGCAAAGGAGCGCCGCTGCCGCTAAAAGGAGAAGCAGTTTGTGTTTCATGGCAAGTGTATTATATATTAAGGTGTTGGAAATGGCGCGTCAGAGCCCCTCGCGCAGGAAGTCGAGCGCCTCCTCAATGGTTTTGGTGGTGGCCGTTTGGTTGAGTTGCAGCTGCCCCACCCCGCTGAGGAGGGTGAAATTGATGCTGTCGCCCGTGTTTTTCTTGTCGTGGCGCATCAGTTGGATGAGCGTGGGATAGTCGTCGCAGGTGATGCGGGGCGTGCCGTAATGCTCCCTGACGAACTGCACGGCGGGGCGCATGGTGTCGGTGGGAAAACCGCACTGCACGCAACTGAGGAAGAGTTCGCACACCAGCCCGTAGGCCACTGCGTAGCCGTGGAGCAGCGGGCGCGGCGTGGTGAGTGCGTGGCTTTCGAAGGCGTGGCCGAAAGTGTGGCCCAGGTTGAGCGCCTTGCGCAGGTTCTGCTCATGGGGGTCCTGCTCCACGATGTTGGCTTTCACGGCCACGCTTTCGCGGATGAGCGCCGCCAGTTCCTCCAGATGCTCGCGCCAATCCTCAATGGGGAAGGCGAGCAGCGCGTGCAGGTGCTGCGGCGTGCTGATGAGCCCGTGCTTCAGCATTTCGGCATAGCCACTGAGCAGGTTCTCATCGTCGAGCGAGCGGAGAAACGCGGTGTGGATGATTACCTTCTGCGCCTCGCTGAACACGCCGATTTCGTTCTTCAGCCCGCCGAAATTAATGCCAGTCTTGCCGCCCACCGAGGCATCGACCATGGCGAGGAGCGTGGTGGGAATGTTGATGTAGCGAATGCCGCGCTTGAAGGTGCTTGCGGCAAATCCGCCGAGGTCGGTCACCATGCCTCCGCCCAGACTCACGAGCAGGCTGTGGCGCGTGGCGCCGCCCTTTTGCAGTTGCTCCCACACGCTCGCCAAGGTCTGCAGCGTCTTGTGCGTGTCGGTGGCGCCGATGACGATTTCCTGCGCGCCATTCATGCAGGGAAACTGCTCCACGAGCGGCTTGCAGAGTTCGTGCGTCGTGGTGTCGGTGAGCAAAAAGAGGCGGTCGCAGGGGTTGTTTTGCAGCGCCTGCTGCAGCGTTTCCTCCAGATTCTGGGTGATGATGACATTGTCCATGGTCAGAAAAAATTGCGTTTCTTGGTGCAAATGTACTGATATTTTGCGAATTTTTCGTAATTTTGCAGTCGAAACATCACGAAAACTTTGGAATATGGAAGTAATCGACACCGCCATTGCAGGCGTAAAAATCATTGAACCGCGCATTTTCACTGATGCGCGCGGCTATTTCTTTGAGTCGTTTTCGCAGCGCGAATTCGAGGAGAAAGTGTGCAAAACGCAATTTGTTCAGGACAACGAAAGCCGCAGCGTGGCAGGCGTGGTGCGCGGCCTGCACTTTCAGAAACCGCCGTTCACGCAGTCGAAACTGGTGCGCGTGGTGCGCGGCGCCGTGCTCGACGTGGCGGTTGACATCCGCCGCGGCAGCCCCACGTTTGGGCAGCACGTGGCCGTGGAACTCACCGAGGACAACCACCGCCAGTTCTTCGTGCCGCGCGGCTTTGCCCACGGCTTCGCAGTGCTGAGCGACGTCGCCGTCTTCCAGTACAAGTGCGACAACTACTACGCGCCGCAGAGCGAGGGCGCCATCGCCTGGGACGACCCCGCGCTGGGCATTGACTGGCGCGTGCCCACGGCCAACCGCATCCTGAGCGAGAAAGATGCCCACCACCCGCTGCTCAAGGACGCCGAAATCGTCTTCGACATCAACGTGCCGCTGTATTAATTACGACAACTTATACTATAAAAAGAGACTCTCTATGCCATCTGATATAGCGAGTCTCTTACATATTTACCTAAACTTGACGCTTGGGCAGAACGCCTTCAGTAAAGGGCCATACTTCTTCATTTCATAGTTATTCATGTATCTTGCGTTATCCGTAATTCTCACGAATGTTCCATCGCTGCATTCTTTCCACACTTGTACATGAACAACGCCAACTCTAAAGGTTCGTCTATCTCCACTTTTATTTGTATGACTATGACTCCAGTCAAAATCAATCGTCATTTTGTGGTTCACATACACTCTACCTTGGCATACACCATTAACGTTTTGTCGGAAATACATGTCGCATTTATCCGCATATCGAGGTAAATTCGTATGGGTGTCTGAACCTCTTCTCTTAACGATTGTTCCTTTAACACCATTTATGGTTTTAGGTTTGCAGACTGAGACGTATTCTGAATTATCTCCATATCGCTTACCTTCATAAAAATCCCTACCGTTTCCCATACTTCTTCAAATCGTAATTTTGGTCATACTTTACCCCTTGATAGTCACGCCCTCTTAACCACTGCAGAAGAGTAACATCTCTCTCCAGACCAACATCACGAAGATTAGTCTGTAAAGCTTCACAGAGATTCATTACATGTATCTCATTCGATTCATCGTTTCCTCGCCCTATGATGTACTCATCATATTCAACTCTCACAAGGTAAATTTCATCCTCATTGTCGTTTTCCGATAACAATAAATCGTTTGAGAGTGCGACTTCGTACTCCTGTTTATATTGTAAGTTTTTGAAGAAGTTTTCTTCATTAATCGACTGATATTGATTTTTCATGGAGTTGAACAATTGTTCATCCACTTCCCAAAGATTATTTTTGCTGCTTTCCATGTCTAAAATGTTTTGATATGAAGTCGGGAACAAACTCCAAGGGCGTGTGGAGTCCCGGCACATCCACTTCACCACCATAAACAAGTATTTTTATTGGTTGTACACTTTCTTCTAATCGTTTCAATCCATAGCACCATCGGTTAAACGAATTTTTGCTTTTCTTGTTGCCCATTCCACTCACAGCTATAACACTCTCTTTAGGTAATCCTTCAAAGCAATAAGAAAAAGAGCTCAGCCCTCCCCAACTAGCTGTAGGGATAACCTTAAATCCGTTCAGTTGCCAAAAAGCACCTACAAATCTGGTTCGATAGATATTTGCCTTGTTACAAAACTCTGTCGGAAGATCTTTCCAAAGAGAGAAATCTGGAGAATAGTAATAATCAAACTTGCCCAACGAGACAGTCGTTTTTTCCAAATTGCACCATACAGCATCTCTAAATCGATAATCATCTATAAAGAAATGTACCGCTTGATTATGCCCTGATGCTCTTTTTCTTTCCGTGTATGAGATTGACTCAAAACTGGTCGTGCCAGTATACGCCTGCAATTGAGGAAAGGAATTAACTGTTGTGAAAGTCATTCCTTCCATATATTCCATGTTTTCGTGAATCATCTTGCGCCTATATCGTTTAGGCAACAAAGCAAGTTTAGTTGATGCCCCCCAGGCTGTATGCTCCGTGAGAAACATCTGCTTCTTATCAAATAAATATTTATTCATTCAAAATGACGGTTCCTTCGGCCGTGTTATTAGGTTAAAAAGGACGTCTTTTTTATGTTTTTGAGGAAAGGGTTTGGTAAATCCATGTATTTTACCTACCTTTGCACAAAATTGCATTATCTCTGTACCACAAAGATAATTGTCTCGCACGTCCATTTCACGAGACGGCCCTAGACATCCTTCCACGATGTTTAGGGTTTTTCTTTGATCTCTTTGCCTATTTCTCCTCCTTTCACTTTTATTGTTCATACTAATTTATTTGTCTTCTCTTATTGGATTTAAACCTATACATTCCTGTTTCGTATGAAACGCGACCAAGTACAATCCACTCGTTGAGTTGATGTTCGTTAGCCCATTTCATGAAAACAGTCTGGATAATATACGGATTCATAGGAACTTTCGGCGTTATGCACCATATATTCTCTGGAATTAAATGATTGGTCGCATATTTATCCGCCTCCAGTTCTTTTTCTGCGCGAACTTCATCGGAATCCAAACTCCATAATCTCTCATCAACATTGATCATCGACTCGTTAGGATTAGTGTGGCCAAGCGCTATGTGTCCATGTTCATGCATTATAGTAAAAGCTAAGTTATCTATTCTTTTATAGCGATTCGTTATGACAATAAAGGGATGCCCTTCTTTATAAAAGGAATAACCATCGATAGATGCATGCTCTTCTTTCTCTACAATGGCAAAACCTATTCCATAGTCAGCTAACAGTTTTCTTACGTTGGCAAATGTATCTTCATTTCTATGAAAAACTGCACAGAGCTGCTCAGCCAGTTCTTCATTCTTACATTTATTATATGCTACTGCAGGCACGCATTCTTTCACTTCTTTCCGCGCCTTCAGCACCCACGTATAAATCATTCTGTGATCCATACCCGTTTTTGCAGAACGACGAAAACAGCGATTCTTCAAAGTTTGAAGGTTTTGGGATAATGCATGAGGTTCTGATAAATCATATTGTTTAACAAGTGCTGCAAGCTGGTACGCATGCGCCTTCCTTTCCATATTAAGACTCTTAAGCAAACTACGAACCGAGACCACTTCATCGTATGCTTTGAGTATTTCTTCAGCTCTCGCATCTTCTTCAGAAACGATTTGCTTACTTTGAGTAGGATTCTTACTGCCTTTCTGACATTCCTTTACCTGATCGATGGGAACACCAATAAAAGCAGCAACCTGAGGAATGAGTGCATTGGGAATCTTCCGTTTGCCTTTGATAACCTCGCTTAAGTGAGATGGGCTTATTCCAATTGCCTCAGCAAATGTCTTTTGAGAAACCCCTCGCGAATGTATTTCCTTCTGAAGAAGTTCCCCAAGTATTCCCATGTTTATTTTCAAAAATTCCATTTTCTTATTTTTTTGCAAAGTAAATAAATAATTCCCAAACTACCAAATAAAAATGAATAAAAATATTCCCTTCTAATTTTTTTAGTCATTTCCCACCAGAAACCAACTCAGCCCGTCTTTACCAGACGGGCTGAGTTTTTTGTTTGCGTTGCCGATTCAGCGCATGATTTTCTTGCCATTCTGAATGGCGATGCCGTGGCTGGGCAAGCGGTTGAGGCGGCGGCCATCGAGGGCGTAGATGCGGCCGTCAGTGGGTTGCGGCGCGGCGTCGGGCGCCACTTGGGCAATGGCGTCGGCCACGCTGAGGGTGATGGTGTCGGACGTGCAGGCAGGGGTCTGCGCCGTGCCGCTGTAGGTGGCGTAGGCCGTGTGCGTGCCGGCCTCCAGTCCCTTCGCCGTGAAGGTGGCGGTGCCGTCGCTGGCTTTCACGGTGCCCACCCACTGGCCGTCGATGTAGAACTGCACGTAGCTCTGGTCGTCGCTGCTGCCCGTGACGGTGGCGGTGAGGGTCCAAACGCTGTCGCTCTGCTCGGTTGCGGCAAGCGCCAGGCTGTTTTCGCCGCTGCGCTCAGGCGTGAGCAGCAGCAGTTTGCAGTCGTGCGCATCAATGTCGGCGCTGTATTGCGTGCCTTGGAAAGTGCCCAGTTCCGTGCCTTCCCACAGGTCGCGGATGCTCACATTCTGGTCTGATTCGTAGCCGAAATCGGTGAGGTCCACCTGGAATTCCGTGGCCACATTGTCGGCAAAGACCATGAATTCCACGGTCGTGCCAGTGGTGTTGGGATTGTCGCTGATGGCGCTGTCGTCAATGCCGAACGTGCCGCGGAAGGTGACGTAGTTTTTGTCGGCGGGCAGTTCGTAAATGAGCGTGCCGTAGGCGTTCATGCCAAAGCCCTCGGCATAGGTGGTGCCTGCAATGCTGAGCGTGCCGCCCTCCACGTTCTCGTTCTTGTGGAGGGTGCCCCAGTTGCTGGTGTAACTTTTCTCCGTCAGGGAGGCAAGCGGCGTCTCGTTGCCGTCGGCGTCAATGAGCACGGCATTCACCATGTCGGCGCGGTCGTAGGCATAGCCGTCGCTGCAGTCGCCCACCACGATGGTCAGGGTTTGCGCCCCCGTGATGTCCGCCTCAAGGGTCACGGGCTGGGTGTTCTGTCGGTTGAGGATGCCGCTGTGGGCCGCAGCCATCACAGGACTGTTGCTCAGGCTGGTGCGTGGGTCGCCGTCGAAGACGTAGAAGCGCATGGTAGTGGTGGAATTGGTTTGGCCGATGCCCGTATCGTCGAGCGCGGCAGTGGCCTTGAAGCCCACGATGCTGTCGGGCACCCACACCAGGATGAGTGCGTTGGCGTCGGCTGCAAAGCCGCGGTCGTAGGTCGTGCCGAGCACGCTCATCTTGCCCGTGCCCAGCACGTTCTTGTTCTCGTTGATTTTGTTGTAGTAACTGTTGGTGTATTTCTTGTAAACGAAATCGCCGGTGACGGGCACTTCGTAGCCATTCTTCGAAATGAACGTGGGGTTAATCCAGTCGCCGTGGTCGTAGTTCCAGTTGTCGCCGCCGTCGTCCCAAACGAGGGCCAGGGTGCGCGTGCCTTCGGGCAGGTCCACTTCCACGTCTTCCTTGTGGCCGTCAGTGGTATAGGCCAGCACCTGCGAGGCATAGAGCGCCTTGTCGTCGTAAATCCATCCATTGCCGGCCTCCGTCTGGAAGAGCGCCAGGTAGCGGTTGCCCGATGCGGGGTCCACGCCGGTCCAGGCAATCTGCCCGCCGTCCTCGCTGTGCTTGTGGCAGTCCATGGCGTAGGCGTGCATCTGCAGGTAGTCGCGGTTGGTGAGCAGGCTGTTGGTGAACTCGTCGTTGTCGGTCATTTCGCCGCCGAAGAAAAGCGGGCTGTGGCACACGCCCCAAAGGGTCATGAGCGTGCGCTGCTCCGCCTCCGTCAGGTTGGTCTGGCGCCCATTGTCGGCGCTGCAATAGCCATTGTCGGCCACGGTCATGCCAATGTGCCCCAGGGGCAGCATGTCGCAGTCAGCATAGTTGCCTGGGCGGTAGTAGGGTTGCCAAGCGTCCGCCTCGTCAAACACGGCGCGCACGCTCGACCAGTTGTCCCACAGGTCGTCCATCATGCGCCACATGTTGGCCATGCCGAGGCAACTCTCCGCATAACTGTACTGCGTCTTGCCTGGGCTGAGGCTCAGCACGATGGGCCTGCCGCACTGGTCTATGGCGTTGCGCAGCATCTGGATTTCGTTGGTGTAGAAGGGGCGCGACATGTCGTCCACCTTGATGAAGTCCACGCCCCACGACGCGTAGAGGTCCACGATGCTGTTGTAGTAGAGTTGGCCGTAAGCGTTGTTCTTCACGGTCAAATTGTCCTTCAGCCACGTGCAAGCGGGCGTGGTGCTGCTGTACACCTGGCTCCACTTCGTGCCGGTAATGCTCTCATCGCCAGCCAGTTTGTAGGCCGACTTGTTGCTGAGGATGTACTTCGGCAAACCGCGCATGATGTGTATGCCAAACTTCAGTCCCATGGCATGGATGCTGTCGGCCAGGGCCTTGAATCCGCAGTTCACGCCGCCTTGCATGGCGCTGGGGAAGCGGGTTGGCGATGGCAGGTAGCGGCCATACTCGTCGAGCACGCAGTCGGGGTTCGTCTGGTTGTAGTTGCCGCCGCCGTTCGAGGGATGGTTGGCATACCAGCGGATGTCCACCACCACGTATTCCCAGCCATATTCCAGCAGGTTCTCCTTCATGTAGCGCGCGTTCTGCATCACCAGGTCCTCAGTCACGCTGCTGTAGTAGCAGTCCCACGAATTCCATCCCATGGGCGGCGTGAGGGCCCACGTGCGGAACGTGCTCTCGGTGCCGTCCACCTGCGCCTGGGCAGGATTCATGCCGAGCAGCAAAGCCAAAAGAATGAGCAATTTCTTCATCATTGTCGTAAAAGTTTTGGGGTTTTAGGTGAAAAGAATATCTGTTTCCGGTAAAAAATTCCGATGCAAAGATAGCGTTTTTATTGCAAAAGCGCGGATAGATTTGTTGCAAAAGCGGAAATATTTGTTGCAAAAAAGGAAAAATGAGCAACCCTCTCGCGGCAGGCTGGGCACAAAACGAGTGCGGTCATTTTGAAAAACGACTGCGGTCGTTTTCCAAAACCACTGCGGTCGTTTTCCAAAACCACTGCAGTCGTTTTTTTCTCCGCCGCGGTCTTTTGCATTTCAGCCGCCCGCCTTTTCGGCCCTGCGCAGGCAAATTTCCGGCCTGCGCCGTGAAGTTTGCGGCAAAGAAAATGCCCTTCCCGCACGCGGTTCGTGCGAAAAGGACATGGTGGGTTTGAATCCGGAGACGCCTCAGTTTGATGCCGAATACGCCTCGGTTTGAAGCAACGTACGCCTCAGTTTGAAGCAAAGTATGCTGCGGTTGGACTATTCGTCTTTGCCTGCTCCGCGGAAGACGTTCCATCCGAGCCAGGCGGTTGCCACGGCGAAGAAGAGGACGATGAACCACGACTGGCTGTCTTTGAGCACGCTTGCCATCCAGACGCTGCAGCAAAGGCAGATGATGCAGGCCACGAGGGAGGCAATGAGGATTTTTCGGCTGATATTGTTCATGATTTTCTGTGTTTTGATGTTTGTTGCTGAGTTTCAGAAGTCAGAGAAGTTAAAGAAGTTATCGCTCCCTTCGGTCGCTAGAAGTTATAGCCGATAGTCCGACTTGCCCCTGCCAGCGCCTTTCGAGCCGAAGAACTAACGGCTTTAACTTCTAAGGAGCGCAGCGACTGATGACTTCTTTAACTTCTTAACTTCCCCACCCTATTTTCACACATTGAGTTTCCAGGTGAATCCGTCTTTGGTGTCCTTCACTTCGAAGCCCAGTTTCTGCATCTCGTCGCGGATGAGGTCGCTGGTGGCCCAGTCCTTGTTGGCCTTGGCCTTTGCGCGCTGCTCGAGGAGCATGTCCACGACGTGGCCGAAAGCGGCTTCGCGCGCCTCGTTGCTGCCGCTGGCCGAGGCCGAAGTCTGCAGTCCGAGGAGGTCGAAAGCGAAGGTTTGGAAGAGGCTGTTGAGGGCGTCGAGGGTCTCCTGCGTGGCCGTTTCCTTGTGGTCGGTGAGGCTGTTGACGATGCGGCATGCGTCGAAGAGGTGGCTGATGACGGTTGGTGTGGCAAAGTCGTCGTTCATGGCGTCGTAGCACTTCTGGCGCAGTGCGGCGATGGCGTCGGGCTGCACGGTTCCGGTGGCGCTGGGCTGGAGGCTTTGCAGGGCCTTGTGTGCGTCGAGCAGTCGCTCCAGTCCTTTCTCTGCGGCCTGCAGCGCCTCGTTGCTGAAGTCCACTGTGGAGCGGTAGTGCGCCTGAAGGATGAAGAATCGGATGGTCATGGGCGAGTAGGCCTGCGTGAGGAGGGGGTGGCTGCCGGCGAAGAATTCGGGCAGCGTGATGAAGTTGCCGAGGCTCTTGCCCATTTTTTGCCCGTGGATGGTAATCATGTTGTTGTGCATCCAGTAGCGGACCATGGGCTTGCCTTGCGCTGCAACGGCCTGGGCGATTTCGCATTCGTGGTGGGGAAAGACGAGGTCCATGCCGCCGCCGTGGATGTCGAACTCCTCGCCGAGGTATTTGCGCCCCATGGCCGTGCATTCGCAGTGCCAGCCGGGGAATCCGTCGCTCCAGGGGCTTGGCCAGCGCATGATGTGCTCGGGCTGGGCGCACTTCCAGAGTGCGAAGTCGGCTTGGTTGCGCTTCTCGCCCACTCCGGCGAGTTCGCGGCTGTTGTCCTTGATGTCGTCGAGGTTGCGGCCCGAGAGGATGCCGTAGTGGTGCTGGGCGTTGTATTTCTCCACGTCGAAATAGACGCTGCCGTGGCTTTCGTAGGCGAATCCGTTGGCGAGGATTTCCTTCACCAGCTGAATTTGCTCCATGATGTGCCCGCTGGCGTGCGGCTCAATGCTGGGCGGCAGGACGTTGAGCGCGCGCATGGCCTCGTGGTAGCGGTTGGTGTAGTATTGCGCCACCTCCATGGGCTCGAGTTGCTCCAGGCGGGCTTTCTTGGCGATTTTGTCCTCGCCCTCGTCGGCATCGTGCTCCAAGTGGCCCACGTCGGTGATGTTCCTCACGTAGCGCACCTTGTAGCCCAGGTGCTGCAGGTAGCGGAAGACGACATCGAAGGTGATGGCGGGGCGGGCGTGCCCCAGATGGGCGTCGCCATAGACGGTCGGGCCGCACACATACATGCCTACGCACCCCTCGTGGAGCGGCGTGAAGAGTTGCTTGGTGCGCGACAGCGTATTGTAAATCAGCAGATTCTGTTCCATGTTTTTTCCTTTTTTTGCGTTTATTTGCTGCAAAGTTACTAATTTTCTTTCATTTAATGCATGAGTTTTTAAGTTTTTGAGGGTTTAAGGTTATGAGTTTTTGAGGTAAATGCGCGCGTACATTATATATATGTGCGCAAAAAACATGGGGACGGCGCAAAAAATTGTGCGAATGATAGTGATTTTTTTTGCGAAATGATGTAACTTTGCAACATTCTATGGCTCCAAAAGACCAAAATAGCGGTTTTGAGGACGAAATCCTGACTAATTAAAACATCGGAAAGCACTTCATGAAACACATCTACTCTTGGGCAACAGCCCTGCTGATGACCATGCTGGCAGGCCTGTGCGGCACTGCCACGGCGCAGACTTGGACGGCCAGCGCGCCAGCCGACGGCACGTTCTACCTCTACAACGTGGGCGCCGAGAAATTCCTTTGCTCCGGCTACACCTGGGGCACCCGCGCCAGCCTCACAGCCAACGGCGGCGTGCCAGTGACGCTGGTGAGCAGCGGCTCGGGCTACAACATCTCCACCGCCAATCTCTACGACGGCCGCTACCTCTACAGCGACGGCTTCATGGACAACGTGAACGCGGTGGTCTGGACCTTCGAAGCCGTTAGCGGACAGGCAGATACCTACAAAATGAAGTGCGATGGCAAGTACCTCTACTGGGACGGCAGCGGCACCGAGACCACCAGCGTGGGCACCGCCCCCAGCACTGACGCCGCTGCCCAATGGAAACTCGTGACGCAAAACGCGCGCATCGCCGACTTGGCCAATGCCTCGGCCGACAACCCCATCGACGCCACCTTCTACATCGGCAACAACTACTACGCCTTCGGCTGGGGAATGACGACGGGCAACAACATCAATCCCAAGTATTGGAGCGGAACCAAAGCAACGGCTTATGACGGTTACAGCACATGGGAGAATGATGCGAACTTCTGCGTGGAGCAGTACCACAAAGTGTTTGACACCTACCAAGCACTCTCACTTCCGAGTGGTAAATACGCCCTTTCGGCACAAGGATTTTACAGAAACAGCGTGGACTATACGTCTTCCACCGCCGTTCCCTATTTCTATGCTGGCAATGCCCAAAAACCTTTCGTACACATTGATGCCGACGGTCCCGACACTAAGCCCAGCAACATCAGCACTGCCGCTCAGGCGCTTGCGCTAACTAACACTTACTACAAAGTGGAAGGCATTGAATGCAGCGCTGAAGACGGCGTTTTGCGCATTGGCGCGCGCTCCGATGAACACATTGACTGGTGCGCTTTCGATAACTTCACGCTCAAGTGCCTCGGCCTCTATATTGATGGCATTGCCCTCCCCCTGCCCAACGACCTCACCACGGCGCTGACTGCAGGTCAATGGTACTATTACGATGTGGTCACTTCGGGCAAATACACACTGGAAGGCAACGTTTCGGCCATGCTATACACTGCCGATGGCAACGTTTTGCCCAGCGAGGCCGAAACCGAGACTTGCGTTTCCACCATGCCTTTCACCGCAGGACGCATTTACTTCCTGACTGACGAAAGCGGTGCCGTGCTGCAGATTTCCATGAGCGCCACGTCGGCAAACATTCCGCAAACGACTACTTTCACCATTGCCGCAATGAACGTGGATGGCCTGCCAACGACAAAAATCGGTTCGCTCTCGCTCAATGCCGACGGACCGGGCGAAGACGGCACAACCGCCATTGCCAACAAACTGGCCACAAAAGGTTATGACATCATTGGCGTGAGCGAAGACTTCAACTATCACACGCAACTTTACACCCCGTTGAAAGACACTTACAGTTGGGGCACTTTCTCTGGCGGAATTAATGTAGCAACGGCTTTGGTTTACATTCCGCTGAAGAAATCGCTCGACATCGACGGCCTTGAGATTTTCTACAAGACCGATGGATTCTCCATTGCCGACGAAGTGCGCACCACATGGACCCGCCGCCATGGATACACCGACCAAGGCGCTGACTCGCTCATCAACAAGGGATACCGCCACTATACCGTGACCGTTGCCGAAGACATGCTCGTTGATTTCTTCCTCGTGCACATGGACGCCGAAACTGGCGCACTCGACATCATTGCCCGTGAGTGCCAAATGGCGCAGTTGGCCACCGACATACAAAGCAATTACAACAACGGCCGCCCGAAAATCATCATGGGCGACACGAACTGCCGCTATACGCGTGACTATCTGAAGGCGAAATTCATTGATGTGCTCGCCGCCGATGGTACTTACGACGTGAGCGACTGCTGGGTGGAATATTGCATGCACGACACTTACCCCAACTATGGTTCCGACGCGCTGATGGTTGATGCCTGCGGCTATGAAACGGGAGAAATCGTGGACAAGATTCTGTATCTCAATCCCACTGCCGATACGAGCGTGAAACTGACACTCGATAAATTCTATGTAGATACCGACTTCACCGATGACGACGGCAACGCCCTGGCCGACCACTTCCCCGTAGTGGCACAATTCACCGCAACCATTCCGCAGGAACCCATCGACGAATACTTCGCCGTCATCTTCACCGAGAAGTCGCTCGACAGCAACAGCAGCAAGTATTTCTCCACGCTGAGCCTGCCGTTCACGGCGGAAAAGCCGGAGGAACTGAGCATGTGGGTGGCCACGAGCATCAACGACAATGGCGACTTTGTGCATCTCGACGAGTATGCCGAGAGCGTGCTGCCCGCCACGATTCCGGTGGTGCTGCAGGCAGGCCAGACCGGCACTTACTACTTCTACCGCACCAGCGCCACGGCGCCGGCGGAACCCAGCGTGAACTACCTGCACGGCACGCCCAACGGCCGC
>Ga0065711_1004504_pt1 | contig 30756 bp, 17 predicted proteins | sample Hoacrofraction12_FD_59098 | JGI IMG/M metagenome (GOLD analysis project Ga0065711, IMG submission 59098) | Hoatzin crop microbial communities from Cojedes, Venezuela - Epithelial fraction 12 v2 (version 2) | ecosystem: Host-associated > Birds > Digestive system > Esophagus > Crop | place... | reverse complement strand
ACGGAGCCTCAGGGCCAGTTACAATGGGGTGCTTCTGCCACTCCTTCCCAGTGAGGCTCACTTCAGCCTCCAATACACTCAGCTCTTGGGACCCCCCTGTCACTCCAGAAGTGCAAATGGACTCTGACCCTTTGAACTCTGATGGCATTAAAGTACACTGTGCACCAGTGTCCTCTAGAGCTTTATACTCTTGTGGATCTGACGTGCCAGGCCACCGAATCCACACTGTCCAATGAACGCGGTTGTCCCTTTCCTCCATCTGGCTGGAGGTAGGGCCCTTCTACTCCTGGTCGGAGAATTTGCTGCTCACCTGCTGTAAAAATGACTTGGAGGTCCCTTCCAGAGGATTGGAATCAAGATCAAAGTGTCTACCTGGTCTGGAGAGCTGGTTGCTGGAAACTGGAGCGGCATTTTTCCTAACAGAATCCCCTTTTGTGATTGTTTTACCTCACAATTCATGTACTCATGCCTCTAGAGTTGAGGTAGGGTTTCCATCCCACTTCCTCATGTCCTCTCTGTGGTCACGCAGGTAAAACCACAGAGTGCCCCGTGGTGTATAGCCTCTGTATCCTCTCTCCTGAGCAGAGGAACGCTTACCCCTAATAGCTGAGATGCTGGCCTATACAGCTGGAGAGTAGGACACATTGTCTTTGATTTGCTGGACCTCCCGGGACAATTCTCCATGGCTGAGATGAGGGAAGAAAAGAGACTTTCTTCATATTGCTGGAGTCGGACAGCTACCTCATCCACTATTGGTGCCTCCTCACCTTTCCAGTCTATTACTGCCAGTGAGTTGGCATATGAGGATGACGCGCTCTGTACAAACTTTCTCCACATAGGTCGTGTGCACTGGATTTCTTCTGGGTGTGTGGGAAACTGCACATTGTCCGGATCATAGTAAATCAGCTCCCGCATGGCTAATTCCCTCAGGTACTGGACACCCCTCTCCATATTGGTCCACTTGCCTGGTTAACATACAACATCCTCACTGAAAGGGTACCTTTCCTTCATGCCTGACTCAGTTGGCAAGAAAGGCAGTGGTGACAACGGTAAGATCCATGGCTGGGCGCTTGACCAAGGCGCACAGGGGGGTTCCCGGAGCCAGGGAAACCTGAGGGAAGAGCAGTGAGACCTGCCAGGAGCTGGCAGCTCTCGCGAGCAAATGAGGCTGACGTTGATGTGGGCATTGCTAGCAGCAATTGCGGGAGATTTAAACAGCCCTTAAGGAGTGCGAGTGACCAGGAGCGCGGCAAACAGAGTGGGCACTGCAGTTTGCACAGGCAGGGTGTGCAGGGAGAGCCCTACAACCCGCTTGTAGATCACAGCCAAGGGGAGAGCTCCAAGTCTCTGCCATAATGGTGGGCACTCATCTCAGAGCTAGAACCAGAGCTCTCACAGAGGACGCCCCTATGACATCTGATGCCACCACCCAGCCGGAACTGGTAACAAAGGAGACGTCAGTACAGGCTGCAGCTTGCAGTGAATGCCCAAACCCTTCTCCTGGAACACTGGTAAGTGCCTGCACAAGATGCAGGCAGGTTGAGGATATGACATGTCAGATGGCCGAGCTGCAGGAAACAGTTAACAGCCTACGCAGTATCAGAGGAGCTGAGTTGGAGCTAGATACATGGTTGCAGAACCATGCTCCTGTGGAGACCACCAATGAGAAAGAGGCACCTTGGACCCTGGTGACCCACCAAAGCAGGACTCTGCTCCAGCCTCCACCCTCCAGCATAACTACTAAAAACAAATACGAGGCTTTAATAACTATAGACACCCAGGAGCAAGGTCTGCAAGAGGAAACTACACCAGCAGCACACAGTGGGTACATTAAAAAGAAACGACGGGTACTTGTGGTGGGTGGCTCTCTGTTAATGGGCACTGAGGCGGGCGCCAACCTGACAGGGAGGCACGCGAGGTGTGCTGCCTTCCGGGAGTTAAGGTCCAGCATGTGGCCGAGAGGGTGCCACAACTTGTGAAGAGCACAGACTGCTATCCACTGCTACTCTTTCATTTAGGCACAAATGACACTGCAAGTTGGAATGTTGGCAGAATTAAGGACGATTTCAAAGCCCTGGGGGTGAAAGCAAAAAACTTTGGTGCCCAAGTTGACGTTTCCTCTATTTTACCGATTGGAGGAAGGGGATCAGCTAGAAACAGGTGCATTACGGGTATCAACTCTTGGCTTTGTGGCTGGTGCCACCATGAGGGTTTTGGTTTTTATGACAATGGGACTTTCTTCAATGACTATAACCTGTTAGAGAGGGATGGGATGTCTAGAAAAGGCAAGGGGATCTTTGGCAACAGGCTAGCCAACCTGGTGTGGAGGGCTTTAAACTGAAGGACTCGGGGGGTGGGGGGCAAAGTCACAATGCTCAAGCCATCCCATCTGGCTGGGGATTAAGAGTGGCTAATCAGAGCAGTGACAAATACCCCTTAGCTGTGTCCCAAGCTGAGAAGCAAAAGACCAACAACCTTAAGGGTGGGCATGGACATGGCAGATCCTCTTGCACCCCTCCAGGGAAACCAACATGCTGGAGTTCCTCTCTGAAATGTCTATACACCAATACACACAGCATGGGCAACAAGCAGGAAGAACTGGAGATCTGTGTGCAGTCACAGAGCCACGATCTCATTGCAATTACAGAGACATGGTGGGATAGGCTGTCATACTCCCCTGTGATCCAGAGAGGAACTGAGCTAGCTGACTACACTTATGCAAGCAGAAATATGAACAACATCCAAAACACACAACAGGAATTTTCTGTGGCACAGTAGTATTCAAAGAAACATGCCATACATTTGCAATAACTACAGAAGGTCACTGAAGAAAACGGACTTGGTAGTTTATTCTCATTTGTACTTATGCTAGACTGTACCTGGCTTCCTGTGCTGCACTCTCCTCAGTACTGTAAGCTGAGAACAGTCCATGTTGTCAATATAGGAATGAGATATTTTTTCAGAACTTACAAGGCAAAAGTTCATCATGGAGTAATTTTGCTTCATTTAGTGTGGAACTTCTAACTTTATTTCAGAAGCTTTTATAAAACACACTTTTGGGTGCAGTTGTGATCATTTGCAGCAACTGAAAATACTGCAGCAATTATGCTAAGAGCAGGCAAAATATTTCATCCAAATTACATGCTAAGTACCATTTGCCTTACCGTAATGCTGTCTGCATTGTCAGTATAGTGCAGAATTTTTCATCTCCTGCTCTGAAAAACTGTTTCGTTCTACTGAATATTCTTAAATAGATGTAGCATTTCACCTAAGAGCTGGTTGTGTTTCAATTCTGGATAAAGTGGTTCCTGTAAATAAGTCTTGCAAAATGCTTTTGGTCTGAAAAAAACTATGGGCTAGTTTTTATTTCATGCTATTATTATAATTATAGGATATTCTGCTTAACCAGGATGTGCTTAAGTAGGATAGCCATTTAATTGGGACATCTCCCAAGGACCAATTTAGCTTAATGTTATTAGCACTATCTAATCAGGGCAGCTTTGGACAAATTTTGCTTCTAAAAATTAAGACCCCAGCAGAGGAAAAGATAAGCTGATGTTTTGCTGGTCTGATACATCCAGTCCATTCCCTAAAGGTTTGGATTGCATCACTGCTCAAGCAGCTGCAGGGATGAACTCCTTAAAGCAACAGAAGACAAGCACTGTCCTTTTGTTGTCAAAGTACCAGACATGACCTTTGCTCCTGCTGTTGGCTGCCATGTGCTTACACCAGAATACCCTGGCAAATGCGACCTGCGTACTTCATATTGTACCCCAAAGGGAAAAAAGTCTTCAACAAATATAAATGGCAAAGTGGAAAATACCACCACATTTTAATCATGAAGGTATTTGCGAGGATATGAAATAAAGCAACAAGTAACAGATCTAAAAAGGAGAGTTCTTCAGAGACTCCCAATGAAACTGTTCGTCATTGAGCTTTTTTTCATATTTTAGTGAAAAATCTAGTTGTTCTGTCTTTAGGTTTTGAAGTTAATGTCATTGCCATTGTACATTCAGCATTGCCCAATGAGATATCACCACCAAATAAAACCTACTGTTGTAAGCAAACATAGAGTCATGCAAGTTGGGCCTTAATTTCAATGAGAAGTTCAAAGGCACTACCTTCATGTGATGAAGTAACTCAGCTTAAGAGAGTGTGATGAATCAGTGACACATTTGCTTATGCAAGGTGGAAGCACTCAAGCAAGGTTACATAGAGAGGGTGTGGAATCTCCATCCATGAAGATATTCAAAACCCATCTGGATATTGGCCTGGATAACTTGTTTATGGTGACCCTGCTTGAGCTCAGGTGTTGAAGAAGATAACCTCAAGAGGTCCCTTCCAACCTCAGCTGCTCTGTGGTTCTGTGAAGGTTCTGACCACACTCCTCTCAGTATGGGTAAAGAACAAGTTCAGAGACTGAGGGTTTAGTTAGGCACTGTGATGACTTTGGCGAAGCTGGTGTAAGAAATCCCAGTCCCCTACATTCTCCCTCTACTGCTTTTTTCCCCATGCTGCGAGGTCACTGTCTCTTTACTTGTTTTGATTTATGTATGTTGTTCTATTTATAGGTCCACAGCATTAACTGGATCAATGATAAGACAAGGTTAAAAATAACAAGTTGTCTTTTTTTTTTACAATTTTTTTTGAGTGTTAATTTTAAATGCATGTCAGTTCAGCTATCTAGTTCACAGCTCTGCTGGGACGTACTGTCACAGCACATGGGATGATGAACAAGTGGATGGGAAGAAAGCAGGGAAGAGCTGCATGATGCCTGGATCCAACATATTGTATAATTGCACACTGACTTACACTGTCTCTCACTGAAAGCAGAAATAACTGTTACTTGGTGTTAATTAATTAAAAAATCAGGCCTCTGTCTTCATCTGACTGTAACTCTTGTGTACTCTTCATATGGGGATAGGCAGAATATACAAAACCAGGTATACATTCTTTAGGTGCAGTTGAGGAGGTCTAACGGCTAACCAAATAAGAATTAAAATTGCTTGAAGGTATGTCCAGCAAGTTCTGCAGAGGTACATGTTACTTAAGGACTAGATGGCTCATTAGTACTACAGAGCCTGCAAGAAGTGAACTCATTCATACTAAGTTAATTATAAAGCCAAGTGACTTCCCAAGAAGGGGAAATGTTCTTATTGTGTGAGTGCCCATCCTTATTCAGGTCACCTTGTACAGCCCCATCTCCTTTTCAGTGCTGTTATTCCCTGAGTCTATTCTGGATGAAGAGACTGGGGCTGCAGTTTTCAGAGATTCAGGTACAGTTAAGATGGAAGAAGCTTATTGATGAGTCTGCTCATGTAGGACTGGGTTCAACACCTGCTCAGTTACAAACTCCCGGCGTGACTTCAGCATGTCACCCTGGAGCTGAATTTACCATTACATTTAGATAGAGCTTAGGCACCTATATTCCAAAATGAGAGCCTCAGAACTTTCCCTAACCTTAGACTTCTGCATTGCGCCACTTCCCTGGTTCACCTGAAATCCTGCTGTGACCATGTCCAGAATCCCCTTGGTCTCATTGCCATTGATGAGCAGTTCACCTTCTCAGTTCCTACTGCTGTCTGCAGAGTGGGTGCTGCCCAGCCTGTGCTTCCCCAAAGGCCTGCTCCATTAGATGTGCATCAGCAGCACGGCAAGGCAATACCTTCCCCTACACTCTGATACGACTGCTGAGTAGCTGATGTATAAGCAATGCATACGAGACCCTTTTTCACCAGCACAACTTCTGCAGTAGCAGAGAGCTGTACTTGCAGCACGGGTACATAAGCAATATTATCTACCTGTGTCTCCGGAAAAGAGAAAGGTAAGGTGTAAACCTAATTAGTTTGTTAGTGTGTTCCTTTCTCAGGAGTTATTTGTCTGCATCTGATTGCTGTGTCACGTGGCAAAGAGCACGTACTCTATGGCTGTGTGTCTGCAGCCCTGAATGTGTGTGCTTTCCCCATGTGTGTGCTTGTGGCATGTACAAAAATGCCCAGTGGTGTCCAAGTCAGTGTGCTCCTGCAGCTGGAAACTGAGTTCTCTGTAGCTGCTTACACTTAATTTCTGCGTACCATGATGGCACTGGGAGGTCTGGAACTCATTATGGGAGATGCTGCTGATAGTTCTTCGCAATTAATGAATGTTAATAGAGAATGCAACACAGATATTCTTTCCTAACAGGGAGGTGATTTGTAAACCTCCACTAAAGCACTTGACAGTGTTTTCCTGAATAGTTACTATAAATGCTATTAAAAAAAAAGAAGTTTGATAAAGAATGGACATTCCTGTAAGCTGGTACTACTTTTTGGCCCCACACCACTTATTAATTTGTATGTAGTTACAAAAGAAAATATGAACCATCATTTGCTTTTAGTATAAAATGGAGATTGACACTGAGAAGTGTGCTTAAAATAAGCATCACAGTGGTTATTTCATTCGCTAAATACAATAACAGACTATGGAGATAAAAATTAATAAGCCAGTCCAGCCAATAGCTGAATCATAACAACAGCATCAATTGATTTGTTTCCAGGTCTAAAATAATTAATAAAGATTTTACATAGTTCCCCAGATACAAGAGGATTAAGGTTAATGTCTTAAATCTGTTCCTTATGCTCAAATACTCTCTCTGTACACACAGATGCCTTCTGCTATCTCTTTCATGTGAATCCTATTTGTAAAAAGTGATACTGAGTTAAGCTGGTTGAAATAAAGGCACATTCCTCCTTATTATACTGAAGAGAAACTATTAGCTCTTCTGTACTGCACCAAATCACACCATTTACCTACAGTCCCGTCACAATAGTGGGTTCATGTGTGCACACAGTGTTTATCATTACTGAACAGTTTCTATATGTCCTTTCTAGTGAAGCTAACATGTTAACCTGGGAAGTACTGCATAATAGGAAGTCTACAGCCAAGCTACTTCTGTTCCTGACATAATTTCAAGTAAACACATTTTTTACTGCATTCAACCTGTTTGCAGAATGAGGGACTGTTTTTCATCCTTGTAAGCGGTTACTTGGAAATTGTCAAAATAAAAAAGTGGATTTTCTTAATGAATTATTTTTAAAACATGTAGTGTACACTTGTTCCATGGCCCAGATCCTGAGAAATATGGGCTTACCATACACCTTGTATATATATTTTAATCGTGGAATGTTTTTGCGTATTGTTGTTCTAACTGATTGTGGTTTGTAGAAAATGGATCAGTGAAAACGTATTGAAGCGTAAAGCCTCATATTGTCCTCACTTAAACTTCACCTGTGCAAATATGGAACATAATATATTCAATTTGCAGTGCAAAGAACTGAGAGTGTGCTGAATCCGGGTTTTCTTTGCAAATATATTGCCTGTTGCTCTGAGTACAGGTAGAACACTTCCTTTTGTTTCAGCCAAATAATTCCCTGCTTCCTTCCTGCAAATAGTAAGATACTGCTTGTTTAGGACTTGTCTGCTTGGCTGTCTGTCAGCAACTCAGCCAGACACGGAATGCAACCACACTGCCACGAAGCTTTCCCTTGCAGTGCATGGGGAATATATTTATCCTATTAAGAGCCATGTTTCATTGACTATTTCTGTGGGAGAGGAACTATACTACCAGTTTGTAGGTTTAATAGCAGACTTTTTAGTCTACAAGTGAAGATCAGCTTGGTTGGTGTGAGGTTGCACACACCTGAGCACTCTGTGTCATGTGCGATGTGAGACTTCTGTGGTGGCTTGTGGAAATGTGGGTTATTATGAAAGGACGCTACAATTTGCGACAGCATAGCTGTATTTCTGATGAACAGAGTTAGGTACACACTGAATTTTAAGTGGAACTGGTGTTATTAGATGATTTTATCAGCTTTAAAAATCTTCACCAATGTGCCAGCCAACTTCTCTTGTCTTTGAATCCTGTGAGCCTTCCCAAAACACAGGCCCAGGGGGTATATGCACATTATTCTCCTGAAGCAGTCTGTATTCGACATTACCTTAAAAAAACCTCTCTGCTTGACTGTAGTAATTCCTGTGACTTTATCATACATGCTGAGGAGACCAGAACTTTCCAGCATTTCTCTGCTGTGAATGCAGTGTGTTTCAGAAAGTGGTTATGTTGGTCTTTAGAACATCAGGATCTTTTCTATAATCTGTCTTGAAGTAAAAGAAATACTTGATACATCTAATTACTTCTAGTCATTTAGTCAGCCTATCAAGTCAATGAATCAATGCTCATTACCTTACTACAGGCATCATATGGGATAATTACATTCTACATGCAGTCACCCTGTAATAAAATGAAATCAAGACAAATACTTATGAATGAAGAAGTAGTATTTGCCCACTAGCTGCCAACAAGGAGGTTTTGTATTCCTATAGTCTGGATAAGGGACACAGTAATTAACAAATTGAAATTATGATATTCAAAGGACAGAAATTTTTGCCTGGGACTTGAAGGACAAAACTTTGCCCTGTTTTTAAGAGTTAAAGTGCAAGTGTCATATTCTGGATGTCATCATAGCTTTTGATTGACAAGCCTATCTTTCTGCTGCCAGAGGTTGCATCTTGATGCTGTATTTGCTTTTATAATATTCTATAAAAAATACTTATATACATTACTACATCACCATGTCTATCATAACCCATCATATTTTGCCAGTAGATAGAAAAAATGTGCAATGTTATATATTGTGTACCATGACAACATTTTTTTAGCATTATGGATGGTAATCTGTGTTATAGTTGTTACTGAACAAGGATGAATACTATAGCACTATTTAACTTCACATTTTTAATAAATGTGTGATAGGGTCTCATCAATTTATGTCCTAAAAAATCTCTGGAATTCAGTTTAATCCCAGATTCCCATCATATAATCTATGTGCTGCTACTGAGCTTTGTGTTTACTAATACTTCCTTTATTGGAAGGACAGCAAGACAGTTCTGACTAAGGCCTAATGAACATTGTCTGGCAGGAAAAGACATTATACAAAACTATAAATCTCAGACTTATTCTCCTTATGACTTCCTGAGTTCAACGAAATGCCATTTGCTAAGCAAACTGAGAAAGTGAGGGAAGGTTGTAAAAGCTATGTGGATGTTGATGCTCATAAAACATAAACCCCGATTACCCATGGTGCTAAGCAACAACAATGCCCGTTGAAATTAATATTGGCCTGAAAATCAGGCCAGTATTTAATGAATTATAAATTTGAAGACAATGGCCTGTAATGAAACATCAGATGACCTTGTGAGAAGACATGCAGGTCAAAGTAAAAGAATGTCTGAAGAGGTCCTTGAGATGTGATGTCTTAATTTACAATAAGCTCTGTCTCGCTTCATAGGTGTGTGTGCACTGCATTTGCAAATAGCAAACCTACCATGCAGACTCTGACCACTGTCACAACATTATTACCAATTGTTGATGATGATGACACTACATTTATGCCATACAACATCATGCCGAGCAGGTAGCAGGTACTGTTATTGCACTCCTTCCTTGTGTGTGTAAATGTAATAAACATAATCTGGTTATAGCACAACATATGGTCATCTCTGTTACCTTGGTTTACTTTCTGTTGAGGCAGGTAACCCCAGTCACAGAAGTTTACCAATTCTTTTAACCCAGTCAAAACATTTCTGAGGTTCAATAAAATTCTGACAAATGTCCCACATCGGTTTTCGTCTCAGCAGTCTCGGTTACTTTCTGGTTGGGGTTCTGACCATGGTTCAGGACAGTTTCCTGTGCAATCTGGGAAGTCTGTGAAGATGAGATGAGTCCTAGCACTGGAATATTCCCATGTCCCACGTTGAATTTTTGATACTTATCCTGTCCTCTTCTCCTCATTTGACTGTGCTGCATTGTTTTCTGTCCTTAGGAATAATGCATCAAGATATTAATCCTTCACATATCAATGGCTCTTATCATACAGTATAACTTGTTTTCTCTTGATAAAGACTAGCTGATAAAGAAGTGTTACGTACTTTATACTATGAATAATATTATGTCATTTTATAGAAGTAGGTACAGAGAACTGAAGTAACACAGACTATATTGTTTTATTTGTTATTATTAGACTCCCCATAGCGTGCCACTTATATGGCAGCAATAAGTTGTTTTCTTGCTCTGAAAACTTTACTGTCTTCTTACAACATGTCACAAAAGGCAGGATTACAAAAAGCTTTTTTTAAAAAAAAAAAGCAGTGTAAGATCTTAGAATTATACAAACTCATAATCTGCACAAATCCTGTGTACTTCCCCAACATTTCTTTTGTAATTCAGCAGCAGAACTTTGTAAAGAGCATACTCAAAAGCATCACTGTATACAATGAAAACAAAAATGCTTGATCTTTCTTGGGTATGAACCTTATTTGTTATTTACAAATGGATAAGATGTAATATATGTAAGCTATTTCTGTTCTGTTACCCTCTGCTGTGACCAAAGAGACATAGTCCCCCTTCGTTGCATTTAAGCCTCAAAGTGACAAATAAAATGTCTCTTTCAACCATGAAGGCATAATTGCGTCCAGCCTTGTGCCCTTGCCTTCACAGGGAACAGCTGCTAACGCAGTTCTTAAAAACTAGCAGTACAATATCCTCTACTGCATTTGTGCACAGCTGTGTAAGCCTTGATGTCCACACAGAATGAAGAAGCTGTGAAAAAGTCACCTTTCCTGTTACTGCTATTTGTGCCAGCAGGATGCCTAGTGAGTAAATAAAGACAGGGCTTACACAAGGCCCAGATATTTAGTCCTTTGGAACTTAGATTTCTTTTTTTTTTTTTTTTCCTGTGTTTACTCAAGTTTATTTAGTTGCCTAGGGAATTTTAGAGGTTGAAAAACATGTACCTAAGGATGGTATGTAAGTAGATGAATAGGCAGCAGCTGGTTGCAAGTTACGAGGATCTGCATTTTTGCAGTTAGATATACGGGTGCTGTTTGGTGGCTTTTACTGTTTAAATCTTCTAGTTTATCCAGTCCGAAGTCTGCTGGCAATAAACAGTACTTGACTCCAAACTTGACACTTTCCTTAATCACTAGAGGAAGATACATCTGTTTGTGTCTGTCTGGGTTACTGTAAAATTGATCTGCTTGCTTTACATATTTACTTGTGATCATAGATACAAATGGCCACATGAATTACAGTTAAACAAAGAGTCAGACCCCGCTGATATTTCTACCCTTTGCAGGAAGAGTGTGGACCTGATTGCACAATGCGAATGCATAGCTCTAGTGGCAGGTCTCTCACACACCGTAAGTACTCTATCGAAAGGTTTTCACTGAGAAATAGTGACAAAGACACGTTCATGGAAGTACAAATTCTAACGTTAATTGTGTTTCCATTTAAGACACTGATGCTTGGAAAGTTGTACACGTAAGACGATAAATCAGATAATCTTCTATGTTCATGTTTAGCGGACTATTCTCACAACAGGTTGACACACATCTTAATTAAATGTTGGAACTATAACAAGTGTGGGAAGCAGGCAGAACTGCTCAAGGCTAATTGGAAGAAATTGCTCCTAAATACAAAAACACTACAAGGTTTAAGCAGTACTTAAGCCCTCAAATAATGCAACACAATTTTGTTATAAATCAAGCTGATGAGAAGTTACTGTATTTTGCACCACTCCACATCACATGGTTGTATGAGCACTGGTTTCAGCTACAGTAGCAAATATCAAGATGCATATAAGATAAAATGAGAGTCCTTTTGTTCTGTGTTTCTAACAGACTCGTTGTCCAGTCTAGAAATGATGTTGCATACAAACAAATCAAGCAAAACTACTTCTCATCATACTGTGGCAAGTAACAAAGAAAGAAAGCAGAAGTCCATCCGAAAGAAGCAAAAACACCTTTCCAGATAATTGAGGAAAATACAAAATGTGAGCTCTCTTACTGATATACAGGTTCTGACAAAAATTAGAAGGCTGGATGCATCAGAATGGCTTATGTACACAAGAATTCAAGTCTGAACTTCATGTTTCGCCACTGATTTCTGTGCACCCAGCTCATGGCAAGGGATTAACTCCCATTTCTGCTAGCTGAGGATATGATCTCCAACTTGTTGACAGCACTTGCTGCTTTACAGTACAAGGTTTTGCTCTTGTCTTCAGACATTCTATCCAACATCCATACTGCCTGACAGACTACAGCATGGGAAGATTTTTTTCCTCACCTAACTATTTACAAATTTGTCTGATCAGAGAGCTCCAAGCTAAGGAATTTCTAGCTGTCTGCATAACCATACATTGGATAGCTTCAACTTAATGGAAACCTATTGACTATCAATGAGTAACAGCTGCTTATTGTAGCATAATTCAGGTTGGAAATTACCTCAGGTGGTCACCTAGTCCAGCCTTCTGCTAAGGACAGTTTAACAACTCAGGACAGAATATGCTTCCATATGCTTTTAGCATTGACCTCGTTGGTCTCCTTTCTACACTTGCTGCCTTTTTTTTCTTAATCCGTTCCTCAGTATGGGCTTCTTGGGCATACCTACTTCTTGGTTTCTCAGTAGTCACTGAGCAATGTCTCTGGCTCCAGAGGTTAAAATTAGTTTATGGTTTGTAGGTTTTGTGGACAAAGACTAAAAATACCACAGATGTGAAAACGCACGACCCTGACTTTAGAAACGCAATTGAAAATACTACTTATTTACACATAGCTTGGCTTCAACCTGACTTGGATTCCACTTGTATATTTTCATTGACCTTCTACTGATTAGCTGGAATTTCAGCTCCATCTCTGTTGCTGATGCCAGTGAGTGGGGCTGGTATCTGACATCTGATTGTATTTTAATGGGAAAGTGAAAGCCGCCACTCATACGCTTATTTCTTTGGGAGTGTACCCACTCTGAAAGGACACAGTTTCTACAATCATGTTTTCATGCCCGTTCTGACCTTCTGAGTGAGATACATTGCAATTAAAGTACCAAGGAGCTGCTGAAATAGAAGTGACATCTTGCTACTAAGATATGGAACAACTCCCGTAATCCAGGCACCTTGTACCATGCCAACAGGCATGTAGTTTTAGCGCTGCAAAGCTTTGTGACTGACAGCAGCAGGAATTGCAAAGTCAACCAGACTCATTTCTACAAATGTTTCTCATTTGCTTAAAAATAGTACTCAGCATCATCTCCATGTATTTTAAGAATTTAATCCAGTGAGTAACATCTTCATTTGGCACCATCCCTCAATAAGTAGCTGTCTTCTTTACATACCAGGGTCATTGTAGTGTGTCATCTACTCGCAGAGGCAATAACTATTCCAACGCCTGTAGTTTCATACATATATCCAGTTGTTTGAAGTGAACTAGATCTGCTGAAAGATTACTGTTACCTAATGGGCTTTGAGAGTTGGTAAAGCACAAGATTTTCCATATTTACATATCTCTGTTTCACTGGTGTTTCAGCCATGCATAAAGATCTTACTAATACTGAAAAACTGAGAGTCGTCTCTAATGTGATTTTTGACAGCCTGCAGTGCTGAAACTGGAAGTCTGGGTTTCTACCACAGTCATAGTAGACATGTGAGCTTAGATGATGAAGCCCATGTCGGTCTATGTGCAGCCACAGCTTAGTTACTGATCTGTTAGAGCAGCCATGTATGCGTCAGCCCAGTCTCCTCAATGACTGTACCATCTCAATGACATGAATGGCTTGTGTACCATACTAGCTACTGTCTACATTTATCATCGTCCTTTGCCTGTTCTTCCAAAAATCAGGCAGTAATGGGTTCCTGTTCGCATCCCACATATGGCATCACCAGTTGCTTTTTATACCTACAGGTAATAATTGGTGTGTGGTGTTAGTACACCCCTCTCAAATGCTTTCTACTAGCTAAATAGAATTGTGTCTGCAGTTCAACATCAGTGAGCCCTTAGAGATTTCAGTCTGCATGGTGGATAAAGGCAAATGATCATATTCTTCTATTGATGCATTCACTGAATTATGCTGGCAGCTCAGAATCAGTGACTTGACTTCTTTTTTAAAGTTGCTATTTAGGAAACCATAGATAACAGGGTTGACACAGGTAGAAGCCATAGCTACAAGATGGCACAATGAGAAGATCAGATTGTGGTGGCAAGGAGAAATGATTTTGTAATTCCAGTCCACAATGGTGTTGAAAACATGCAATGGTAGCCAGCAAACAGCAAAAGCAGCAACCATGGATGCTAACAAGATATTTATCCTTCTCAGCTGAGCTGCTCGGTTGTTGTATTCACTCTTCTCAAACATGTTCTTTCTCTTTTGTAGACGTAAGTAGATACGCAAGTAGCAAAGTATAATGAAGAAAAGTGGGATACAATACTGCAAGAGCAGTAAAGTGGTAGTGTAAAAAAGTCTGTGTTGTTCAGAAGGCCATGAGTCGATGCATATGACCTTGTCAGTGGAAAAATTCATGATGTGCGAGAGCTGCTCATATAAATCATTAGACAAGATGGATGTGGTCAAAAACGGCAGGGACATGAGACATGCTAAAGTCCAAATTACTCCAATTCCTAGATAGGCTTGGGAGATACCTGGCCTCCAGCCAGTCGGGTTTGTGATGAGCTGGTGTCTTTCCAGAGCAATAAGGACAAGGGAAAGAATTGACACTGTCACAGATGTGCACTGAGTGAAAGAGGTCATTTTGCACATGACTTCCCCAAATATCCAGTAGTCCATCATGGTGTAAACAATGGTGAAAGGCAGACAGACAAGACACATAAACAAGTCTGAAATTATCAAGTTGGAAATTAGGATGTTGGTGACACTGGCTTTTTCTTTCTGCCTGGCAATGACAGCAATCAGACAGATGTTTCCCACAATGCCTAGGACAGTCTCCAAGCTGTAAGAGGTGGCCAGAAAGACAGTAAGGTCAGTGACATTCCTGCACTGATTAGAAATGTGCACAGGGAAGCTTCGGTTTGAGCTCCAGTTCTTACTGCTCAGGAAAGGAAAACCATCATTAACAGCCCTTGTCTTATTCATCCTGAACCCCAAAATATTCATCCAAAAAGGTGACAGTTAAACAGAATCTGGGTCTTTTGGAGTGAGCCTTAAAAAGGTTTTATCTGTTCTGTTTGTCTGTGGAAGATCTAGGTATACCTGCAAAGGAAAGGAGAAAAGATTGCTTAGTTATGCTACAAGGAATTAGTCAAGAGGGTAGGGAAGGCAGTGAGACAGGGAAGCAAACACCAGGTATTCTTTGTATATTCTGCAGCTCCCTTTTATATTGTTTATTAGATCATTAAATGGAATCCTTACTAAACTGTGGTATGGAAGTCTGTGCAATTCTATTGAATGACGACTGTGTTTAATTGTGTGCAATTCTGGTTTTACAAGGTTTTGATCTAAAACTGAGCAGAAGACACACTGTGGGCCTGCATTTACCTTCAATTGAGCTAAGCATCAATGTGAAAAGTAAGGCATATTAGGTGCATGAAGCACCTAATAAAACCCTTACGTGAGTTAATCTGTGAAATGCATTTGTGATACCAGCCAGAACCTCCATTTGCTTACAAAATCACCATGCAAAAATGCAGGTTTGTATCCTCAGGAGGGATAACATGGGACAGTTTTGAAAAAGTCTAAAATAATTCAAAATAATTTCAACATTTTTCAGCTTCTACACAGCTGTGATAGGTCATGGGAACTGCAATCCAAATTCCCTGCCTCCCCATTCTGGATAAACTCCAGTGTCTATGAGGCACTCTCCCTATGTCTCACTTTGCATGGCCAGTGTGGCTGTCACAGGGCTTATCAGACATATAGTCCAGTCTCCTCATTTTGGCTTGAAGAGTGCGTGGTTTTAACAACATCTCTTAATTCCTTATGAGAAGCTTCTTACTGATTCTCCCTCAGCATAGTTTTGCGTTTTTTTAACCAAGAGAATTCAAGTGTTGTAATAGCATGTGCTATCTCCTGGATACTGTTTCTACACAGGCAGATGAGTCTGCTTCTTAGCCACTGCTGCAAGCCCTGAGCTGGATTTTCAATGGGGTTTCAGGGAGCTGAACCCATGGAGTTAATTGGTGCTGCACACTTTTGGAAATCTCAGCCATAGGACTGCCTGGACTCTACCAGATGGCTCCTGGGAGGCTGTTGTCATCTGTTGTAGCAAAGTCTGCTTTATAATCCTGGCTCTGGGGTCCAAATCCTGTATGTTCAGGAATCAAAGAAAAAATATCTGACTCTGCTGGGAGTTCTTCTCAGGCCAGAGGCAGTTGCATGCTGGACAAAGGCTTGTAAAGTGAAAACTGAAAAAATACTCAGGGCATGACACTATTTACCCATTTCATGACCCTTTCCTCAGCAATAAAATGCCACTCAAACAAGTTTGTGGCATTGTGAAAAACTTCTGAGCTTCAGAAAAACAAATGGTCAAGATACGAACACAGAAATAAAATCGTATATTGAGCTTATCACTTTGTTTGAGCAGCATTTACTGCCAAGAAACTGCATGCATAAAGATAACCAGTACTGCACAAAAAAGTGTCCACTGTGCTACAATTTGGTGTTTGCCTTGTCTTTCTCCTTAAGAATTGCATTGTATGCTTCTTGAGATGTTACTTTTCAGGAACTAACAAAAGCATAGTGTACAGTAAATAAAAAGGTGTTTGGGGATCATTGTTCTGCTTGATTGCCAAAAATTATTAAAGTCAATTCTTTTGTTGCTCCACTAGATATTTTGATTTGTCTATCTGTATCTATCTATATCTGTCATCTATCTGTATCTATTGTCTGAGACAGTCAAGACAGTCACAAGAGTAAAATAGTAAAAAAGTAACCTTATCTTCTGCCATTCTCCCATTTTCTGCAGTAGTTTAAATCTTCATTAAAGAGCGCAAAGAAAATTATCCAAATTGTGGACGTATGCATGACTCTTTCTTTTCACTCACTTTTGTGTTGTTACTCAGCCCAAGTGAATAGATTGATTTATTTTCTGGAACTAAAAGAAGAGGCCATGATTGCATGGTCACATATGGGGAGGGCTGGTGCAGGAAAGAGTTTGTTTCAGCATGATAATGGATATAGAATAAAAAACCATCAAGCATCCCCTTAGCTTTAAATGATTGCTGGCCAGTGGAGATACTGTATATGAATCAGGGCAAAGGGATCAGCAGCCTGCAATATTGTGTGGTACCAGTTAAAGGAGCTCAGTTTTGGCATTTGAACAGGACAAACAGGCTCTGCTGTAAATGAACACGTGAGCTTTTTACTACAGTCCCAGCCTAGTGTCCTTAGCTACAGTATCCTTGACAACAAATGCATGGTTCTCTTTTGTTGCTTGAAAAATATGTGTTGAGTTATTACAAACATTTGTGCCCTGCAGAGTAAGCCCTCTCAAGGGTCCCAGACACTAATGGACATGGTGAGACATCAGTGTGGAGAACTAATAACACTGAAGCAAAAAAATAAAAGTAGTGGAGCCACCTGAAAAGCAGAAGTCAGATCCCATAGCTTTAAGAGACACATTTCCAAGAGGAATGCCAAGGGCAAGGCATGGCTGTGCATTTGTTGCAGGTGGCAAACAAGGTAGGGATAAAGACCATCTCTGAAGGCTCTGCAATGCATTTTGTTGGGTTAGGAGCTCCCTTTCTTTTAACATCTTGCATTCCATGGTGTCTCCCACAAGGTGACTATCAAGCACTTCCTGGGCATTCATCCTCCTGGCACTGCCCAGCGGTAAATAAGGAATTGTCACCCTCTTATCATGGATAAGGGGACTGAGAGAGGGAGGTGAGACATCACTTGTCCATTTTCTCAAGGGAACTTGTGATGCACTGTGCAGGACTTAAAACTGCCTGCCAACCGGATGTCTTAGGAAAATTCAGGGCCTAGATCCCCTAGGTCTATAGCTTTACATATCTCTTATGCTGTGCTCTATGTACCAAACTGGAAACGGGTGGGTCATTCTTACAAAGCTAATAATGATCATCCCCTTCCTGTAATCAGAAAACAGTCTACGTAGTTCTGACAGAAAGTGTGGATCCATTTGCACATCAGATATCAGCTGAATAAAAACATGTTTGCAGTGTTTGGCTTCATTATCTGGTATTCAGAAGCAATTGCTTGTCTAGCTCAGAACATAATCAGTCAAGTCATGTTTGCTGCTTGCAGTCCATAAGTCTTCCAAAGAGAAGCAATTCCTAAAGACATGAAGTGATTGTACTATTTAAAGAGTAAATTATCTGGAGTGAAGCAGCTGTTGTTTGCCTCTCATAAACTAGAAACAAATGAGCAGTGGAAAGGTTTAACAGAATTCTGAAATTCATACTGCAGATGTTAACTGAGGTGGTGGTGACTGACAGTGGTATCCCCTTTTCACTGGCAGTGACGTTATCTCTGTAAAATAGGTTCGCCCTGTCTAATCTTACATCTTGCAGAAAGTTTAAAAATCAGTTGGCTGTCTTTACAGGTTCCCAGAAAGGCAACACTTATCTAGAAGAGGAAACCTACCACTAAGTATGCAGATATCCCACAGCAACATTAAATACATAAGGGATTAGGTACAACGAAATTTAATGATGGTCTCTTCATATTTGTTTAACTCTGTGTTGCAAAAACATTGGGAATGACTATCTTAGGTCATTGAAAAAGTTATATGTGTTAAAAATTTCTAAACCCTGCATAATTAAGGTCTAACACAAGCTGTGTATATTAATATGTTACAAGTCTATAACATTGGGAGATGGTATAAATTCCCAGGAAAGTGAATATTTTTCCCCACTCTCACATCTACATGTTTTCAGAAGGAAATCTTTTGAGGTGTATGAACTTACATTATCAGTTAACTTTCTCTGATCCTGTGGAAGTCAGGGAAGTTTACAGAAGTTTTTTATTTTCTGGTTAAAATCATAACTACCATACCACAGACATGGAGCCAGCTCACAAAGGAAAGCTGTGACTAGCAGGTCAGCACACTGGAGAATGGTAGTTAGTTCCTGATCACTTAAGAGTAAAGGCCGTTGTGACTTGTCCTGTACCCAAGAGAAAAAAATTATATTTTCACAAAGGTGATCTTTACCAAAGGAGGTGGGGAATCCATAAATGACTGTAGTACACACCTTAGCAGACAGCCAGCTTGGACATCTGGAGAATGACGCATTGTGTACTGCCAGAAACTGCATGGGTTGGGTAAGGAAGAAGAAGTCTCAGGGACCAGGAGAGAAGAAGTGTTTTTCTGTGACCACTAGTAACCAGGAAGGCTTTCTGTCACACCACAAGGTGGCAGAGAGCACACCCAAATCCCGAAAATCTCCAAAGAAGTTGCCATCTCCCTCTTGCACCCTGAAAGGTTGCAAAGCTCTGCTCCATAGATACAAGGGTTGGGCCTTTCATGACAAGTCAGACTTGATCCATTTGTCAAAAGTAGTCACCTGCTTGGTGGAAATTGCTGGTTCAGTGCACCCATACTCTGTGAACATTTCATGGAGCTGAGAGATGTCCCTTCAAATGTTTTTTCTGAATCTGATGGAGGAGGGAGAACCCAGATAATCATTGGGCTCCACTGGGCTAAACACCAGGTTTGGTATCATCATCTCCTGTGCAGAGGATCAAGCCCTTTGGTTTCTTAAAAAAAGGTTAGGAATTTGTTTCCCATGAAACAGTGTGTTGCATTCATACCAAAACCACTTTTTTTACATCTGAAAATGCCTTCTTTCCCACAAAAAAACCGCAATCATTCAAAACTATATGTTTAATGTTTTGCTTCTGGCACTGTCTCGTAAAATCAATTGTTTGCACAGCCTTAATCAAACCTGAATGGCAAATAGCAAAGGCCTCCCTTGTTTTTATAACCCTACTTGCTAAATTACTACCATTAATAATTATATTAATGTTTATTATGGTGGTATTAAAAAACTATTTGAGAATAGGTCCTTCTGTGCTTGGTGCTGTGCTGGTATAGAGGAGCAGACAAGTCTCTCTCTTGACAGAGATGGACAAGACATTAAAAGCATACAAAGAAAACAAAGTATTTATTACTGTTTTTCCTTGCCTTGTGACTGGATTCAGAGTGCATTGATTATAGTGGACTTTGGATCAGGTTCACTTAATATTTCTGCACTTGTTTCTGTATTGTTCTAAAATCATAAAGAAATCTACAACATTTTCAGGGACCTGAAGGACAGGGCAAGGATTCTTTGCTTTTAGGAATCCAATATGCACAAAGCCTTTCAATCCATGGCTTCTCTTGAATTTAAATTTCATGTGGCTGTCAATATCAATGGAAGGATTTTAGAATTTAAATTCCAATTGAATGCTTTTTATTATGTCTTGCTTACCCTAATAGTTAAATGAATGAAGAATCATTCAAAGAAATGTTTGTAATTCATATTCTCATGTACTTGTAAAACTCGTTTCTTTAAACAATATTAGTGTAGCTACTACTTAGTAACTCACCCTTGAAAGTTTCTGATATACACATCTTGACTCAGATCTTTGGTTAAATTTCAGGTGAATCCTTACTTATCATTTTCTGATTAGAAGTCGGTGATTATCCAAACAAGAGGAAGATTTGAGCAGAAAGAGAATTAGCAATGATGGCATCAGCTTTCAATCACTCAAGTGAAAGATGAATAAATTTTTCCAATCAAAAGTAATAACTTTATTAAAGAGATCTGAACTTTTACCAGTCTGAAATAGATGATTTAGAAAATTCTTACCTGTTACTGAATGAGAAAATCACTGCTGTTGCTACACATTTCTATCTTGGAAGAACGAAGGAATGTTGTAGCAGCAAAATAAGGTCTTCTGTGTGCTAGCAATCCAGAAGAGAAGCTCTCTTCACTGTTTCTGTAGGTAATTTGGATGGCGTCTCTCTCCCTCTCCTGCTCTCTCTCCCCCTCCTCCTTCCTTCCCTCCCTTCAGCTTAGCCAATGAAGTCTGCTTTTTGGTTATGGTCTAACTTTGAAGTCCTGGCTCCCTCTGCTGTTATATAAATATAGAAATTCTACAGATACTTGAGAGGAATAGCAACTTCAGGAAAGCTATGAAGCTATATGAAGCACGGCATGCAGCCATGTTACACGCAACTGTGTTCTTGAGTGGAAGCATACTGAAGAGAAGGGACAAAATACAGGAACAGAGCCTAATCATTTTCTCCTTGCTGAGGCAAGGTTTCTGTAGAGCTCAAAGAGAAATTTGCCTCACATATGAAAATGTTGCCAGTATCAGCTTTCTCAGTTTTTCCATTTCATCACAGACTGATACTGAAATTTTATTTTCAGAAGGATCCAGGCTTCAAGTCCTTAAATTGCGAAAGGGAAAGAGGTACACTTACTCAAGTGAAGAACTCAGAAATGTAAGAGCACTGAGAAAGCTGGAAACAGAGGAAAAGAAGGATTTGCAGATGTGCCAGTTGTCATTTATTTTCCCCAGGTCTTTCTCATGAAAAACCAAGGCGGACATCAGAGTTGCAAATTTTTCTCTTGCATTGGGAAAATACATAGAGTATTTCTAAGAGTTGTATTAGAATATCCTAATTTCAGCCTTTATCTAAAGTGGGTTTTAAGCTACTGTCAACTACTTAACTAGCCCAGTGGCTAATGCCATTCCGGGGCCCTTCTAAAGGTGTGACAAGTAGTCACAGCAAATACGTGTTTTCATTTGTAGGCTTGCAGTATATCTAATATTTCAATATCAAAATATGTACAGTCTCTTATCAACTAAACTAACTGTGAAAATAGTTTTTAATTTGTACTGTATTCTTTTTTCCATTTTTTCTGCTACCAGCTATTACAGGTGTGCCCATGTACCTCAAGCACTCAGCCAACATCTTTCATCATTAGAGAAATGATCAAAGCAGAATCAGGACTATTTAAGGTCTTTCCAGGGTATTTTGCCAGTTCTTATGTCTTATGATGCAGAGATGCATAAAACTGGAATCTGTGTAATGAATGGTGCAAGCTGAAGAGTTGTCTGCAGTTACTAGTTCTTTCTTCAGGGCATCCCTGAGTTGCTTCTTATTTCGTATTACTTATTTTTCCCAGCCTCCTTTTCAGGAGCTTTATTTACCTACTAGTCTGAACCAGCACCCCATATCCCAGCATCTTCCTTCTTCTCAGAAGAAGATGACCTTTCTGATCTCGTTAGGGAAGGGGACATGAAGTCTGTGCTCCCGCTAAGAAGGCACCAGTACACACCAATCTTGAGCCTCTTGCCAAGTCCTTAGGAAGTAGGAGCTTCCTATCTTACTGGAGCCAGAAAAGCCAAAATGATTTATTTAGCTGGTCTGTTCACTTCTGTTTCTCCCTTAATTTATTTATCATATGTTCATTTGTTTTGCTGTTCAAAGCATTAAAGAAAGGGGAGGAAAAGCACTAGGAAACAGTGCTTTTACTGGGGAATATTTTGATTTGTGAAGCTGTTCTTCTCATCCCCCTCAGCTTGCAGCATTCCTCAGCCAGCCTTATCTCCACACCTTCCAAACATTTAAAGATTTGCTGTGTCACTTTTATTCTCTCAATTCAGACCTTTGGGCAGAACTTGCAAATTAGCAAATTAACATCTGCTCATTTCTTAAAGTCAACAGAGAACAGCTGCATTGCTGTTCCTGAAAGAATGTTCAGGGCTCTGCCTCTCAGGGATCAGGAAACGACCTAGCCACCAATATTTTTCTATGGCATCTGAGAGTTTCTTCCTGACAGATTTTAAGGATGAGCTGCTGTATCGAGGTTCTGGCCATTTTTTTGATGAGGTGAATGGGGCTGTCCTTTTATATGCATTGTCTTTCCACATCTTGTCCAAACTACAGGGTGAAAATGCTCACTACTAATAAGCTAATGTTGGAGAAACACTTGGGTCATTCCAACCCTGCACTAGTTCGTGTAGTTGGGACTTACATGCACACAGCAGCCACTGTAAGTAAGCCAAGAGATGTGGTGGGGCTGGGGCTGGAGCTGCCATGCAGTACCTGTCTGGACTGTAGCATAGAGGGGACAATACTGGAGCTAGATTGGAGTGAGAACAGCAGCAGCAAGACAAAGATACAGATGCCTGCTTCCTCATCCAGATAGATCGTGTAGGCTTGGCTCAGCACCTTGCTGAAAGGGCAGCTGGTACCCGAGCTGGCTGGTTTGAACTTGGCCATGTTTAACTTCTCTATACAAAGGAGACTGCTGATCATGTATCTATGGAGAGTCTCTGTGAGGATTCTGACCCATTAAGGTTTTTTGCAAAATGCACAACCAGTACTTGCANNANNAGTACTTGCATGAGGGTGCATAAGGGTTGAAATTCCTCTTAAACGCAGAACACTTGCTGCTGGGAAGCAACGTGGAAGTACTGTAGTCCCAGCTATTGCTAGTCATGTTCTGGTCATACTGGCTGTTTCTGTTCATATCAGTAGGTCTGCATTGACTCTAGCAACCAATGGACCAGCCTCATTTAGCTGTTTATAGGGAACAGTATAAAGAAACTGTAGCTGGTGTGGCATGGGGCTGTCCTACTACCCACAGAGCGATAAGAAGTTTTGCTCCCATTCTCTGCCCACAGCACATGCTCCTGTTACAGGAAGACTCTGAGGAACTGTCCTGTTTTCTCTGCAGTTTCTTACATAAGACAGTTGGAGTCCATGGAGACAATGTGTTTCAAGGGGGTACAGATGCATGGGGAAATAGTTCTCTCTGCTCTGGCCAAATAACTTCTTCCTGCAAGTGGTTATGGTGACACCAAGGCCTCTACCAACCAAACATTCACTGGGTGCAATTAAGTGTTTCCCTGGGAGTAACAGGATTGTCACAGCAGTGGGATTCCAGCTGCACTCTGGATCCTTTGAGAGTCTCCTCCAACGCTCTTGTGTCAGATCTTCAGCCATATCAGCTTTCATTGATGGAGCCCTGATGCTCTGTCTCTTTCTTTCTTCCGAGTATGGAATTTCAGAGGACAATTCTCCTACAGTACATTTAGCAAATCTAATTGTGGTCCAGCATCTGCAGTCCTGCTCTCCCTGGCACTGTTAAACAGTGAGCAAACAGCGACCACAAAAAATAGTACTAGGTACTTGATGACAAAAACATGCAGAGAAAATGTACCATGGAACAGTACATAGTCCATGTGTATGCTAAGCACAGCAGGTCTACATGGCATCCTTGTAGGTATTTCACACAAGTTTGGTCTGGCTTTATTTTGTTAGAATTTCCACTCTGCTCTGAAGCAGAATTGATATTTTAACCATTTTCAACCTTCCCCAATATGTTCAAAACACTCCTTCCATGGGGGGAACTAAGAAACTGATGTACCTTCCCAGGGATTTTTTCTGAATTGATTAAATGATGTTCAAGCCTTCAGCAAAGCCCTGTTACTCCTGGCTCCCTAGGCAGACCCTTATAAATGCATCTAGCTTTTAGGAAGCTGATGCACAGCAAAGACATGGACCTGTTGGAGCAGATCCAGAGGAGGGCCACAAAAATGAGCAGAGGGCTGGAACACCTCCCCTATGAAGAAAGGCTGAGACAGTTGAGGTTGTTCAGCCTGGAGAAGAGAAGGCTCCAGGGAGACCTTACTGAGGCCTTTTGGTACTTAAAAGGGGCTTATAGGAAAGATGGGGCCAAACTTTTTATCAGGGCCTGTTGCGATAGGACAAGGGGAAATGGTTTTAAACTAAAAGAGAGTAGATTTAGGCTAGATATAGGGAAGAAATTTTTTACATGAGGGTAGTGAAATACTAGAACATGCTAGACAGAGAGGTTGTAGTTGCCCCATCCCTGGAAACATTCAAGGTCAGGCTGAATGGGGCACTGAGAAACCTGATCTAGTTGAGGATGTCCCTGCTCACTGCAGGGGTTTGGGCTAGGTGAACTTTAAAGGTCCCTTCCAACACAAATTATTCTATGATTCTATGATTCTATATCTATCTCCTTATATATGTGTATATCCTGAGTGAAATCCTCTGATCCACCCTCAGCAAGTGGGAAAGTGAAGGCCCCTCCAGTATCTGGTACTCACAGGTTGGAAGGGTGATAGCCAGCTCCAGTGATGTCCACTCCATTACTTGCAAGAAGGCATAGCGGGATGTCATCGGTGAGCTGCTACTAGCCAGTTCTAACTAATCCTGATGGCCAAAGATTTAAGAAGCTGCAATTGTATTTCTTATTTTACCTGCCTCCTGGAATCACCTTCATGACGTTCTTGTCGCACCTGGAGCCACGGAAGGGTTTGTGCAGTGTTTCTACTTGCATACTCTCAGCACCACACTTGAAAATAGACCATGTGTCTGTGGTTTTCCACAGCAGATATTAAAAAGAAGTTATTATTTACACGAGCTGAAACATTTCATTGTAATAAACTTCAGCAAGGCAGAGGAAAGGCAGATGAAGAAGACACCTGTGAGGTCAGCGTTGAATAAACTGAACACACTCAGATGATTCATCTGGGCCTTTTAAGCTGTATAGCACTTTTGTTATAATTGCTCTTAATATTATCTAAACATATTTTACAGGATATTTCTCATATAAACCACTTTCATGGACTTTATACCAGGCACAGTGTCGTGCCTGAAGCCTGGCTAAACACGTTTTCTCGTCTAGGTTTTCTGTGCAGACAGCTTTTGTGGGATTGTTTGTCAGTGGAGTTTGATCCAAACAAGATTATTGCAGGAAATTCTAACCCGGTATGTAAGGCTACAGAGCTATTTATATGGCATTTCCTTGCAGAATGTTGGACTCTCAAGTATGGGCTTTCCTTTTTTGTAATATACCAGTAATCTCCTGGAGAATATGTTCCCTTGTGCATCTGTACTAATGTACTGACCTACACAAGGCACCGGGGTGCAGCACGAGGCTTCAAAGGGCTGGTTTCTGCTTTGTTTCATCCCATTCTTCTAGTACACATGTGCTTGGGGTAATGTAAATGAGCATAATAGCATAATGAATCCACTTGTCTGGCAACAATGTATATAATACCTGTTGTTCTAAAAGCTAGATGATTTCCAAAGCAATAATTACATTTACAAACAGTTACAGACACCATGAATTCTTCCGTTTTCAACAAGACTCCTTAGTGACTACTTAGAAGGAAAAGCACTGATTTGATATATGTGAAAATTTATTTAACTCTGGATCCCAACAGCAAAAAAAGTCATAAAGTTATCTGTGGTAAAGCTTGCTTACAAATGTGTGTGTTATAAGACAAATCACCTAGTGTCAGAAATCAGATAGAAGTCAACTAGGGCTGTGAAAGGCATGATACGAATCCATTCCTTCTGAAACCATGCTGCTTTGCTACTTTCCACTAAAGGAGAGATCCAGAGCATGTTCAAATTCTAGGGCAGGTGCAGAAGAGGAGAAACACATCACATGGTCTTAATCAACTCCATTGTAGACTTTGCAGCTTATGTCAGGATTAGTCTTTTTCACCACACGGATGGAACAGCTTTTCTTGTGGAACAGGCCAACACAGTTCACCCTGTCATAGTTCTTTGGGATTAAAACCCTGTCATTGAGAAAGGCAAAGAGAAAATCAGCAGTCAGGACATGGACTGAGAAACATGCTTTCCGAGCCACAGCCGTCCTGGAACAAGCTATATCGTGGATTGATTTTGTTCATAGATTTCATTAATAGAAGCACTATGGATTATCACAGGAGGAACATAGAGCCCTGATCATGCCTGTTAACAAAAGAAGTGATTTCCAATTGTTTATTCTGATTTAAATGCATTCCTTGCTGGTCATTGTTAGGGATTGGTATAAATTCCCACAGAGAGACAAAATAGGAATTAATTCTGTCTTACCCATTCGCACTAAGACTTTATTAACAATAACAAAACTTTTTGTAAGTGCTGAATCACTCCAGTGTGAATACCTTCCAGCTGAGCCTCTTCTCAGTACAAGCTGACTCCCTCCCTCCTATGGCTGACGACAGACAGGAATATTCCCCAAGGGAACATTGAGTTGTGTCCTCTCTCACCGACCCTTTATGGGACTCTTTCTCCCTCACCTCACAAAGAATTTTTCTGGCCTTCTAGGGAGATAATCAGTTCACACCATTATATCCACGAAATCACACCTCTCCTTGATGTGTCACCTGCCATCCATGAAGCAGGAACACACGAGAAGATTTAGAAAGCAAATTATCAGAGCAGGGCATGTGTATCCTGTTTCAGTAATCAGGAAGGGTGGACTCTTGCCAGCATGGGAAGGATGTGGAGCAGCTCTGCCCTGATTAGATGCTTTCAGGCAGGCCACTGGTCTGATGCAGAGCTGTGGAAGGCCACATGTATGTGTGTTGTGGAGTGTTTAGGTATCTGGAGACAAGCTGCTGAAAAGAAGGAGGAATAAAACAGAAGCTAAAGGGAACCATACACCCAGTTAGTGTCAGAATCAAAATTAGGCCTAGGTGATGAGGAAAAGCTGTGTGCTGGAAAGATCTTAACTCTGTTTCATTTTGTTTCCTCCCAAAGAAGTCTATGTGATTGCCAGATTATTCTGCTTGGTCATGATTAGAGCCAACTGGGAAACAGGAACAGGAATTTTGCTCATGTGAGTACAAAATTCCAATGCAGGCTTTCAGTGAGTTTTTTTCAGTTTGAACGTTCTAACCGGTTCCCGAATAAGCGAACAGTAATCTGGGTGAACTTACAAGCTGCAGCAAATCATTGCAGTCATCTTACACCTGCATTGGTAACAATCTTCAGTCTTCCACACCGCTCCAAAAACATAGAGGTTTCTGTTTGAAAGGCAACCTGCACATGGACACCAGTAAATGATCGTCAGTAGATCAATGTGAACATGCATCAATAGATACAGACCACAGCCTTATGTCTGTGAACTCATGATCAAAGCACTGATTCCTGTAGAGTCACACCAGGGAAGAATCTAACCCAGTGCTCTGCAGAAAAGATACCATGTCTTTGCTCCTGAAGTGTGTATGAGTGTATGACATGGCATGATAAAGTGGCAGCAACCATACACAAAAGAAGTATTATTCTGCTGTTTCAGTGGATCTGAGAAATGCCTTAGCTTATGGCTACAGTAAGATTTTTTGTACGTTTTCTCTTCTTCAACATACAGGCCTAGACTTTAATTTCTCCCTCCTCCCCAATTCTTATTAGACTACAACTTACTCTGCTAAACTGAAATTAAACACCAGATGTGTTGTCTTTGTTTTGATTTTAGTGTCAGGTACCACCTCAGGTTAGTCAATGCTGCTTGAAAGTACAGGTTTATTGACACGTGGGCAAGGACTTCAGTTATACATCAGCACAGAGGGTAATTATTGAACAGGATACAGTCTCTCTCTCTGTGTCCAGAGATGCCTCCAGGTGAGTTGATTCCTGAGTTTGCAGCTGTTTAGACCATTCCTCAGCAATAAATATATTATACAATTCCAACATTTCTAAGAAAAAAGGCTTTGAATCTCTGAATTAGTGCTTCGGGGATATCTAATATATTTTCCATTCTTACCGTATTTGCTGGCTGGTCTAAAGTAACAGCGAGCATCACAAGGAGTCCTTGAGAAGAGAAGGATCAAGCAAAAGATCAACAAGAATTTCTAGAAAAGAAACAAGAATCTTTCTTTAAAATTAGGTGTTTTTTCAAAGGTCTAGCAGACTAACTTGCACAGAATTAAGGATGAGTCCTACTATTCCAAATAAACTCAGATCAAAAAACACTTCCAGTGTACACACACACACACACTATAAGCTGCTAACTTACCATACTTGCGTGGACTGCTCACATTTCATAATGAGAAGCAGTGTGTATTTATACACAGTGAGGAAACAATGGTCAGTGCAAAGAAGGTGATGTAAACATGAGCACCCCTGGTGCCAGTGGACACTCTAACCCGTTCTGATCATCGATCAGAAGGTGACACCTCAAAAAGTCTTGCAGATGCTTGTTTTGTGCACTGACGTACATTGACATCTTGATCTCCATTGTGCTGGTGTAAATCTGAAGAAACTCCAGTTGATAGACTAATTACTCCACATCAGCATTGGTGTCAGTGGAAGAGTCTGACCCATAGAAAGCTACGTCTCCAGAACTGGCAGGCCACCAAGGAACAGTGGGGAAAGGGCACATGCCAAGCAAGGCAGCAGGGCACTATTGTTCCCCTGACCTGCTACAAGGAGATCGCCCCCAAGTGTGGAACAGGCCATTCATACAGTGCAGCGGTGTGGAGAGTCCACTGTTCTCAGATTGATTTATTATAATTTCAATTATTTCATACAAGACACATTATTTTGTCCATATTTAGTCACCTGCAGGGACTAGTTGTAATTTTGTATCTCTCAGTTGCCGAGGAAAAGGCAGGCCTGGGGAAGAGAGGCAGAACACCATGACCAAATAATACCTTTTTGGCAGCAAAAGTGCGATGCACTGTGCATTGTCTCAGCTCAGAAACAAACATAACAGTCAGGGATGATTGTCACTCATGGCTCCCTTCCTGATAGCAACAACAGTGATGCTAGGGGAAAAGTTCCATTTTTCTTTCACCTAATGCATGCCCTGCCTCTAACACAGCTGGAACTGGATACCAACGGCAGTATTCTTTCTGCAACACTAAAATAAGGACATTTCTTTCAACATACATCTTGCCATAGGTGTCCAGGTCTTTGTGCCATTAAACTGTTGCAACACACAGTATGTGAGGCTGCATCTCAAAACCAGCCAGGAAAACCAGAACAGATCCCTGTGGCTATAGCAGGGGCTCTAGGGATTCAGTGCTTTACTGAGTTGGGGCATAGGCATAACAAGTTTTAAAAGTTGCCAGAGGATTCCCAGCACAATGAGTTGCATTAAATCCATCAGTTTGGCTCTTTCAGCAGACCTGGGTTTAATTAGACACCTTGATTTGTATGGCTGAACTTGTTATCTTCCACTGATTGACAAATAGCTAGAGGAAGCAAAGCTGCACTGGAAATGGTTTGGAGATAAAAGGGGCAGTAGCAGAATGAGTGTTGTTTCTTGAGGGTTCTGGAGTAAACTGATAGTTGTGGAGGAGATGGCTGCTGTTTGATAGTGATAGAAGGTTTGATTTATGTAAGTTCCTTTTGTTTATTTATTTGTGTGTACTTAGCAAGAGGCTTTAGAGGTTCTGTTGTACTTTGTTTTTAGCTTTGCAGTGCAACTGTCAAGTTTTGTTAACCCTGTGATTTTGGTAGATTGTGCTTTCTCTGTGTGGTTCTGCTGCAGGAAACAGGTGTGGTATCTAATGAAGGGCCTTGAGGAAAATCCTTCTCCTCTGGTAATCCTTACAGGAATGAGTTTCTATTTGAGGGGAATGATTTGCTCAAAATGACTTTCACCTTGTTGCTCTAATTGTTAAGAAAATACAACACAGCTCTTAAGCTAGTAAGCTTTTAAGTGTGTGAGTGAACTTGGTTCTATTTTAATTCAAACCATTTGATTAGGATCAAGTGTAACTAGAGGCCAGACCCACTTCTGCCCTGTCCCTGCTGTAACTCTTGACAAAAGTTGTGCTGGCTCTTGAGGTGAGGTAAATGTTACAGTGTATAGTATCTCTAATAAGAGTATAGTTGCAAGGAAATGTAACAAGTAACTTCTGACTTGAATTGTTCTCTTACCTAAGATGATTAGTTTACTTAATTAGTTAACTATCCTTTTGTCCTTGGACTGAAATAACTATCTTAATAACTTTCTTATACTTCTTGATATTTCTGAGGTAGACAAATGTATAAAATATACCCACAAAACTGAAGTGTAGTGGCACCAAGGCTGTTCCTGCCAGAAATGCCTGCTAGCTCTACTTCCTTAACCTGAAGAGCATGCTGTGTGCATTCCTTCCTTTAAAAAAAAAAAAAAAAAAAAAAAAAAAAAAAAAAAAAA